>Ga0126337_10002386_pt1 | contig 11945 bp, 9 predicted proteins | sample DipCmetagenome_FD_92527 | JGI IMG/M metagenome (GOLD analysis project Ga0126337, IMG submission 92527) | Coral microbial communities from La Bocana,Puerto Morelos, Mexico - Diploria C A metagenome | ecosystem: Host-associated > Invertebrates > Cnidaria > Coral | place: La Bocana,Puerto Morelos... | reverse complement strand
TTTGTTGGTCTACAGTAACTTGTAATTGAGCCTTTTAATATCCTCTCATGGAGGGTTCTTTACTTTTAATTCCCCCACCCCTTTGAAAATGTCATTTTTGGTTCATATTTTTGGCTTTTGAGAATTTCTTATAACCCTTTGTGGGGTAGGTACACATTTTGTACAGAAAAAAATAGGCTAGGCAGTCAAGGAGTGCATGTGGCTACCATCACCTTGGATAATATAATAAATCATTGGCTGAATTCCTTGTTTTGTTAATAAATTAAAATTGCTTTCAAGCCAACTCATGACGATTTTCAGAAGTTTGTAGGTTGCATGACAGCACCAATCTATCATTTATTTACAGAAAATCTTTAAGCTTATTTAGGTGGAACACTGATGAGTTTTTTTGGATTGTTACCTCTGATAAAGTAATAACTTTCAGCAAGAGTGACAGTTTTGATTGAAAGCTGCCGTCAAAGCTGTCAATGGATCGAATTATACACCTGCCTTTGTTGTGCAACAAATAGCCTTTGATTTGGTAGCACTTGCTAGACTCTAAACACAAAATATCAGTTCATCGCTTTGGCAGCCATTCTTTTCAAGCAATTGTTTACAGCTGACTGGGACAATCGTTACTCTGATTGGTAAGGAAAACTATCCCAGAATTTTGCTTAATACATACATATACTCTGATTGAAACCCACAAACCTTTCAGAGGAGCTGTGGTATGAATACATGTATTTTCTAGAACAAAAAACCATTTTGCCCACCTCTCAAATTGTGTTCATAGTTATTTTAATTAAGATCTTTGTACTTTGTTCAGATATGTAGTGTCTTATGCTGAGTCTAACTACAGTGAGCCCCAGAGACTAACACAGGCTGGCTACTCTCATGCAGTCAGTCTGAACGAGGTAAAGTCTGAAACAAGATAACTTGTTTTATAGCCATTTTGACTTGTGTTCTATCATTAACAGTGATGTATCATGATTCAATACAATCAAGCTGAAAACCAAAGGGCTCTATAAGGTACCTACATGTACATGTGGTACCAAGTTGAACTTGAGGCAAGAACTCAACTGGAATTGAATGCAGGCTATTATTGTTGACAGAAATTTAAGCTCTGACTTAACTGTTCTACCCCTATTCAGTTGCATTTTGTTGTTATTGTGTAGTATTAATGTCATTTGAAAATGCTTTCCCTGTGCAGAGCTTTACAAAGTTTGCAACTGTGTTTTCATCCATTCAACAAACTCAAGCAGTGATGGTATATCAACTAAACCATGATGAAGTAGAAATGAACAGCATTCCTCTCATCACAGTTGAACCAGTCGCAGAGTTGTTACGATCAAATGGTAAGAACAGTGATGCATGGATATAATCAAAGCCTGCTTGCTAAACCTTTATACTAGGTGATTTTCATTACATAAGTCAGGTTATGCCCAATGTCAAAATCTCTGCCGCAATCAGTATCAGCACTATTACATATTAAAATTAGTACAGACCCTTTACTGCTGCAGTTAGTGCATGACCATAAATCACGTAAACTTTGCCTATCCTTTTGTACTGTAAACAATAATTTTTTTTCATTTTTTTTCTTATACAATTTTGTTTCCAGTAATCCCAGATTATCAGCCACCAGAACTTTTTTCATATGAGAGTAAGCATGGTGAGTTTAAAACTTTACTTTAAGTTGTTTACTCAGAGTTATTTGTATAATTATTTGCACATTTCTCCAGTTGTAGAGTAGCTCACTGGAGGTTTTGAAATTGCTCAAATTTTGGGAACCTGCCATGATAAATATTGGTTTGTTTGGTATATCGAGGTACATTTTTATTGGGTTGAATTTGAGATCCATATGCACTGCATATGTAACATGACACTATTACACATAACATGAAATACAGTACTTACATGAGTTTCCAGGTACTATGTACATGTACTGAACATGTTTGTAGCTTAAGAAAATTGGCCATTTAATTTGTCAACACTATAGATTTGCTCTTAAATTTTGCTTAAGGCTGAAATACTGTTGATATATTTTGTGTGTCTTAACTGAAAGTTAGGAAATGTTTTTTTAACAAGCAATTTATAGACTACAAGGAAAAGGATTCCATTTTTGAATCATAAGGTCTTAAATAATCTCTAGATGACTGTTTATGTTAAAGAATTTAAGAGTGAGATTGCTTTTTGGATAGCAGACAGGTTTGAGTACTCGGCATTTTGCCAACCACTGGATTTTGACTGACCATTCTCCTTTTTCCAGGTCATCAAGTATATGGTATGATGTTCAAACCTCCTGCTATTGAACCTGGAGTGAAATATCCAACTGTTTTGTTCTTATATGGAGGACCACATGTTCAGGTGACTTATTAGCATTCCATGTGTCCAACAGCACTTGCATTTTGAAACTGAAAAAATACCAAATCTAGTTTTACACAATGAGAAGTTCAAAACAAACAGTTATCACTTGTTGGTGGAGAAGCTTGATTTTGTCCTTCAGATCATGTCCAATTGATTCTCATTGTTTCATATCACTGAACATTTTGCACTGTCTAATAAAATCATAGATGGAACCCTCTGTAACAGTCATGCTGTACTTTCATTTGGCAGCTGGTGACAAACTCTCATAAGGGTTACCGCTTTCTTCGTCTTCACACCATAGCTAAACTGGGTTATGTTGTGGTGGTCATGGACTGCAGAGGTTCTGCACACAGAGGCTTGCAGTTTGAAGGTCACATTAAGAATCGTCTGGTGGGTATCTCTGACTTACATTTAATTAATCAAGGTGCTAGTCAAGAGCAATTGAGTATGGTAAAACCAAAACCAAACCAAGTACTAGACTACATGGCCACTCTCAAACAGTTGTAAAACAAAAACCAAAGTAACTGGCTGATTACTTTCACCATTCAATTGAAAACTGTCTATTGCAATGTATTGATTTTAATTTGGGCTTTATTGTGTTTTTGCTGTAAGGGAGTTATAGATAATTATCTTATAATGCCATATTTTTTCAGGGCCAAGTTGAAATCGAAGACCAAGTTGAAGGATTAGAATATGTTGCCAAAGCTACTGGCTTTGTTGACTTGTCTAGAATTGCAATCCATGGCTGGTCCTATGGTATGGCAGTACATTTCAACCACTGTTTTAGCTTAAAATTTTTATTGCTTTAATAATGGATAATTTGGGATTAATTTTCAAACTTGATTTTTATTTATTTTTCATTGTTTAGGAGGGTACTTGTCCTTGCTTGGTTTGGTGCAGCGTCCAGAGATATTTAAGGTAGAAAAGATCAGACCTTTACAGTGTACTTCAATCATCAACTCTGAGTAGTCATTTTTTGCAATTGATATGTCTTCAACTTTTGACATTCTACATAGCCCTTAGTTTAGTGAACCTTCTGGCTACTATGTTTAACTTATAAGTCTAATGCTCTCAAAAATAAATGTGCGTGCTCGTCATTCTATTCTGTAGGTTGCCATTGTTGGTGCTCCTGTGACTACATGGTCAGCTTATGACACTGGTTACACAGAACGCTACATGAGCACACCAGCAGAGAATCCATTAGGATACAAAATGAGCTCTGTATTAAATTATGCAAACAGATTCCCAGATGAGTAAGTAAATGTGTTATAATTGTTTAATAATATTTGAGGAAATTCATATATTTAAGGGCAGAGATCAGGACTGAATATGTGGCAGTTGGGGTAACTGGTGTGGATGCCGATGGTCTGATGGTTTTGATTACTGTCTGGGGCAGGGGTGGCACTTCCTCTAAGGGTACACTATTTATCACCTTGACGTTAATAAAGGAAAATTAACTGCTGTTAGAAGTGAGTTTGTGAAGCTGGTATTTTGAAATATAAGCCTTTCATGAGAGCAAAATAAGCCTTTGCTGCCAAGTCCTGTGGTTGGTGTTGGTGGATATGATAGTGATTGATTTTCATTTACAAGCTCAAGTCTCGATTCATATCTCTAAATTTCCTTTGATCTCTCCTTTCATTTAACTTTACTGTGCCATCATTTCTACAGAGAGAACAGACTTCTTCTTGTCCATGGCTTAATTGATGAGAATGTTCACTTTTACCACTCAAGTCTTCTCATTAGTGAGCTTATCAAAGCCTGCAAGCCATACCAGCTGCTGGTAAGAGATCTAGTGCATACTCAAAATAGAAAGTCTTGTAATGATTGCCATATCTTTGGTTCAATAGTAATACCAAGAATTCCGCTGAACTTATATATTTTGCATGCATGGTACTCAAAATTTGTTTTTTTAGGTTCAAGCCCTTGGTGAATAATGTTGCTTCTTAATATTCATTTCATCCTTTTTTGATTGCTTGTTGTTGTTTGTTTTTTCATGAATTCATTTACTGATACTGTTGTCTGTTGATCTTTCCAGATCTATCCAAATGAAAGACATGGTATTCGCCAGTCAGTTTCATCAGAACACTATGAGACCATGCTGCTCTCATTTTTACAAAAAAATTTGTAACAAACAGGCAGTTACCATTTTGGCTTGTACAAAATTATGTTGAACTTAGTCTGTTGTGTCTGTTTTTTTTTTATGTGGCTAGTGCATGTAGGTGTGCGACCATTGTTCAGGTACGCATAAATTTTAAGCAAAACATCTGCATGATGTTCTTTATTTTAGCATATGTGTGTGTAAAGAAAACAAATCTGGCTTCATGAGTGATTGTGTAAATCACTTGAAAAAAGCTGCCAAACCGCTATTAAAATTTTTTTTTTGTGGCAAAAAATTAACATGAAGCCTTCTGTTGTACTTGCAACCATGGGTAATATTGACTCAGGTTTTCGCATTTTTTTTTTATCGATTGTTCATTAAAATCTAACCTGGCATAAAATTTATATTTCCTTCTGCCATAATGTACAATGTATACCATTTATCTTTTTACTTGTTTCTTCATTTTGAGCTGAAAGCTTGCAATGCAAGTCAAACCATTTCTTACTAGTTTTATGCTCATCACTATAACCTCAGTTACTAAATTATTAAGTTATTTCTGCAGAAAGTGCATAAAACTGAAAATTATGGATTGTTAAAGCATTATGCATAATTAGCACTGTTATAAACATTTTCTTGTAATTTAAAATCAGCATGATTGTGGCTCATTCTAATTCCCTTTCCAACTTGAACTGTAGAAACAGCTTTGTCTGTGAACAAATTTATGTACACAGGAAGGATTGCAGTATTCTCCAAGCTATGCTGTAGTCATGTCTAGTACCAACTACCAAAGAGCTCAGGATCGGAAGTTAGGATGTGGCCCCAGTTGTTCGAAGGCTGGATAACGCTCTCCACTGGATAAATTGCTATCCACTGGATAAGTGTTAACAAAGCAAAACATGCTATCCCCTGGATAGTGATTTATCCGGTGGATAGCGTTATCTACCTTTTGAACAACCTTGTATTTTAGACTTAAAAGAAGTCTCCTAGATAATGAGAATGTTTATCTAAACTACAACAAGCTAATCCTTATCATCTAAAATCAGTAGCAACTGATGGTCTGTTGGTCAATAGCTGATTTGCATGATAACATCATTTGACTTCAACTACAAGAATTCCTTTCATTTTCCTTTGACATTTAAGTAGAAGGATTCTTGGTTGTCGTAGACAAATGCCTGCCATTGTGCACATCGCCTATTGTGTCTATATTTTAAAAGGAATTCAGTTAGCAAAAAATATACAAATGTACATTCAAAAGGTCAGTACATGGTTGATCCAACCTCAAAATTGTGGTCTCCCTCCTTGCTCTCCCTTCTTGTCTAACAACAAGGATGGATATGACTTGTTTGACTGCTTTAACTTTGTGGGTGATGATGCTGAATTTTGATAATTAGATGCCTAGGTGATATTGCATGTTGCCTCGCTGTGTTCACACTGAAATGAATGAAACTCATCTGTAGCATAGGGCTACTTTGAGGACTCTTCCAAATTTCTACCATATTCACATCAACATAACATGATTGTTTCAAGAAACTGTGGATGTATACGTAAAATAATTGGGAGGAGAGCAAACACACAAATGTCTGTTAATGTATGATACAGAAACAAAACCAAATCTCTTGCTGCTTCACCATGCTTAATGTAAGCTCTAAGAGTAGATAGCACATTCACAAACAACATCAACTTAGTAGAGTTCATTAATTTTATCTTATTTAATTTCCATTTAAATGTAACCAGGTATTAGAACTTAACCAGTACGTTTTAAATTTGTTTTAAACTGTACTGGAAATTGTACTAAGAACCGTTAATTTTCATCTATTAATAATAATTATCAATAATGATGATCATTTTATTTAAGTGGTTAAGAGAAATAAGATGCTTTTGAGATTGCCAACCTTTTAACAGATGAAAAGAGAAGCTATTTATTGACCAGCCCTCAAGCATTTATGGTAGGAAACCTTCAATAATAAATTTTTCTCCAGGATGCAATACTTATTGCACAGCCTTTATACAGGGCCACTCTTTCAGTTGGCACCAACATTGCAAACTCTGGCAAGTCTGCACAGAATACCCATTTGACTTTATTTCTTTGTTTACCAGTGATAATCAGTCAATCACATTTTTTAAATGTTGTTTCTAAATTGCCAGCACTAGTGATCTTGGTGCTGAATGAAAAGATTTAGACATGGGCATTTGGGGATGAGATTACAAGCCAAGTGTCCTGAAACTTAGAAAGGCTTATTGTTGTTTTCATGGTCACCTGAGGCCTTTTATGGGTAATTTCTGACTGATTCAAAGATGGCAACTATTGCTATTAAAAAATCACAAATCAAAGTGACTTGAGCGGCAATAATAAATTTGTCATAATTTATATCCATGGCTTGGTCTGTGCAGTTTAGTTAGTACTTCACAAGAAACTGTTTTCTACAAATGAATATATGAAAGATCATATGTTACTGTTTTCTTTTGCTAGCCACAGAAAAAGGAAAGATAATTATTATATTTTATTCAGGGCTGAAATTTTCTTTGATCATGACAAGCCATTCAGTGAAATGTAAGTTCAAGTTATTATTTTTTACTCTAGACAGTGGTAAAATCTCACTGCAACTCAAATATATTTTGAATTTAGCCTCAGTAACCTTTTTTCTAAAATGCTCTATAAAGAAATTCTGTGCTTGTCTTGTATTACATTCGTTTTTTGCTCAGATTTATTGTGTATACATCTTTGTATTTCACCAGCATGGAATTTCTCAAGTCAAAATCTTGTACTGCTCTAGAGTGATAAAGACATCTGTGCACTCAGACAAAATGCATGTACACAGAACCCTGATTTTCCTGTTGAAATTTGGCAGCATGGAATGTTTCTCAACAATAATAATTAGTCAAAAGAAAAATTGTAGCTACTATTATTTAGTTAGATGTTTTATTTTGTAACCAAATATTAACAGTTAGGCTCATATTGTTGTATCTTGTACATTGAAGTCCATTAAAATTTATTTTGCCAAGCAAAAAATGACTTTCTTGTTTTAAAGCATACATGGCCTAGTTTTAGTCAGGGTTTGCACAGGTCCTGGAAAACCTGGAAAGTCTTGAAATTTTATTGGGGCATTTTCCAGGACTGGAAAGTCCTGAAAAAGGTTATTGGTCCTAGAAAGTTCTGGAAATCTGTCAAACTTAAGTAAAAAATAAGACATGTATGGCAGACAGTAAGGAGAATTAACATAGAGATCTTGGGAGTGAAAGGGTTGATGTGAATTTTAGAGTTTTGGAAAAATTATTCCTGGAAATTTGTTTCGAATATAGGTTACAAACCCTACATAGTATATATGTTGTAGTTAAAAATTAAATTCAGGTAAAAATAATTTTATCCTAGTTTGATTCTCAATTTCCTTTGTATTCGAACCCTAATAACGGTTAAGAGACAAAGGAATTTAATTTTTACCTGAATTTAATTTTTAACTGCAACATATACACTCACGCAGCAAAACAACCTACTCAATTACTTACAGTACTTAATCAATCACCCATACATGTGCCCTCACATGTATTCACCTATTGAACCACTGGCTTAATCAACCACCCATTCATTTGCTTTCTTGTGTATTTACCTGCCAATCTGCTGGCTTCCTTGCTTTTCACTCCTTCATTCACTTACCCATGTTTACAACCATCAAACAAAAAGCTTTAATTTATTTGCCTATGATAATTATACCAAGGAAATTTAATAGTATGTTTACTGTATGTTATGTAATTGTCATTATCAAATGTTAAGTACATGCAAGAGACTTGGTACATGTTATCTATTTTTAAGAAAAGTTGGACTGGTGTGATATCTAGTGATTTTAAACCACTAAATTAAACATACATGTAGACGTAGAGTTGTTCCACATTGGGCCTTTAAACTGATGTCACACTTTTTCATTCAAACAAAACATAAGCCTCACTTTATGCCAAATGTGAACTTTCATAAGAATGTGTTTTAAACTCATCCCAAAATATGTAACCCCATGGAAACAAGCCGGTATTCTACAAAGAAGTGTATGTGCCCTGTGATACATTTATTTGTAAAACTTGGCAAGTTTGTATATTTTTATGAGTTTGAATCAGATTCTTGAGAAACTTTAATTGCAGTAACTATAATTTGATTGGTCTAGTAAACTGATGAATGGGGGTATTTTTTTAGATGAAAAATATGAAAAATTATTGATATTGCAACATTCAGTAAAGAGGTCCATTCCATCACGTTACTTGATCCTACAGGCTGGAAAATTAAACGTGGACTGTTGCATGCATAACATGTAAGAATGTATGTAGTAAAGTTCATCTTTGTCAGTTAAGCATTTGAATGTAGTAAGCACTGCAACTACAAATCACATTTCTCTCCCCAACAGTTCTAAACATTTTAAGAGTTCAGTGACCCACAGCATCCAGTTTTTCACCTTTCATCAGCATTTGGACAGCAAACCAGAATCTGGCGCTGCTGTCTTCACCAAAGCTTGGACCTCTTTAAAGTTGGGGTGTTTAGAATCACCCATGAGCATAAACAGAGTGCATTCACTAGTTGTAACAAAACCACCAATTTGACGAATACGCTGAAACAAAGCAAAAATGAAACTGAGTGAATGTACCGGTGTGATTTCATCACCATCAAGCTATCTATCTTAATGAAGACTTACAAAAGAAAATATAAAGACTACCAGAGTTAGTACTTATCAGCTTTTGAACAAGCAGTGAAACAATCCAAACAATAGCTGGAACAAGACTAACAGCTGATGTGTTACCTCAAGTGCAAACATTCTCTCAACCATAGTGCGGGATGAGACGCCATCAGCCAGCACATGAACAGAATAATTCCTTTCCAGCAGGTCCATGGTTGTTTGTAACACACAAACTTGGGTCTGAAAAATTTCAGAGTTTGCGAACCATAAATGATTTTCAATCATGATTGCAAGCTAATCAGCAAAGCCAACATTAAATAAAAAATTTGTAAGAGAACATAGAAATTAATAACAACTTAATAACCAAGAGTGAGGTCATTATGGGAAAAACTCAAACTGAGGCCTCGCCATATTGACTGAACGATAGCAAGGTCAATACAGTAGGCCGAGATTTGAGATTTTCCCGTAACGACCAAACGGTAGAGGTTATTAAGTTGTTTATTATATGGCACAAAAACAAAAATAAAGCAAAAAAGCAGCAGAAGTGATCACTTTACATCCGATAGTGCACACACAAGCCTGTAATCGGTCGGTGAGCATTACGGGAGAATAATGCCCTACAATTCAGTGACAATTAGCCAATCAGAGCATGCGTAATAGCACTTACAAACAACAGCCATATAATAACAAGTCTCATTGCCCAACAAAGTTGAATTTACAGTAATACTTGATGAACGTTTTTGATTCCAAGAAATCGGAGTCTACTTTTTAAAGTATGCTTGTTGCTACAGCATAATTATCACTGACTGTTAGTAAAAGTAGACTCACACTCACTCATCTCTGAATATGTTCAGAAAAAAGAAATTATATATATTTTAACCGGTATTTAAAAATCTTACACTCCAGTAGGGCTTTTCAGGTTAGATTGAAACAAACATATAAATACATAAAACATTGTTAAAATCCAAGCTGACAAAAGGCAAGTTGCTATTTCTAAACATGCCTTAGGATTTGAACAGTCATGATGTTAATGTGATGGTTTAATTTTGCCATTGGTTATAATTTGGTGCGGAGTATAGAACAAAAAAAGACTACTCCTCCGGTAAAATTGAACCACAATACAAGAGTGATCTTCTTCACATTAATTGCTAGTTTTCCTGGCAGATACCTCGATTCCCATCAAAACCACATTTTCAACTTGTAGCTGCTTCAGCTGTTCCTCTACTTCAGGAATGACCATGGAAAACTTTGTCTTGGAAAATATTCGTTCTTTGAAAAAGCTTGTATCAATTTCCTCTACTGTACTGCCAAGACCTTTTGGATACTAATGAAAGGAAACAAAATTATCAGTTCATAAGACAAACCTTTGGGAACAAAACAAACAAGTGCTAACATACTGTGGGCCCCATGAACGAGGAAAGGTTAATCAGAGGCAGCATCTGTTATGTACATAGCATGACACAAGACAGAGTGTTGCCCCCCCCCTGGATTAAATGCTAGTCCATCACTCCATGGCAGGTTACCCCTGGGCAGCATTTTACCAGTTTTTCTAAAAGTTAATTTGTTAATACCTACACTTATGAGTAAAGAGATGATTAAGTTGTGAGAGTTTTAAGGACATTTGTGCTAACTGTTCGATCAGCATCCTTGCTGCACAGTACTTCAGTCACATACAAGCCACTCGCGTACTGAGCATGTGTGCTACGCAATAATATGAAAAACAACCATGCAAGTGACCTCTACTACAACATTTTGTGAATTTTAGCAATTTTAGCATTTGCTTAGTTCCTTGCCCCCGGGTGGGGGATAGGGCCGGCAATATAATCCTGGGCATTTACTGTTTTCCTACATTTTGCAAAAAATCTATATGTTAGATATTTGATATTTTTGCCCCATGCACCATCATCTGTTCTTTCGGGGAAACTACTAACCCAGAACTTGCTTATGTTACAAGTCAGATAAATTTAAAATTCAGTTGATTTTGCTACCTGTTCAGTTGCAATAACTGGTATTTTCAAGATATTGGCTGCTGCAGTCTGAAAATAGAAACAAAGCCATTATTCTCCCTCTTAATAGCATCATTTATCATGATTTGGACCCAATTACATTGACTGAGAATGTAGATGTTTGTATCACATTCCAGTACTGTAAGACAGGGATATTTCATAAGGATACAAGAAGTAAACTGGAATGTCCAGGATGTCAACAATGTAACTACTTTGTAAATGGTTTGAATACCTTCACCCGGACGATCACACTATACGAACTAATGTAACTACTGCAAATGAACACATGAAAGATCATATATTTGAACTGCGGAGAAAGATATGAATTTATGATTGTTCGTCGCAGTTATACGCACAACTTAAGCAGTTGTGAAATTAAGCCTTGGGCCTTAATTTCACAACTGCTTAAGTTAATGTGGCTAAATGCAATTTAGGCAAAGTTAACCTCGAAGCAATGCTCTCCAGCTGCCTTCAGATGCAGGAAGCTTGCTTGCAACCTTGGCGGTTCGCTGGGACACTTTGTGACGCCCATACGCAGTGGGCCGCTACCGCTGGACGCACAAAGCTTGGGGTGGCCCAAGATTCTCGCAGGGGCCTTTCATGACCTTTACATGCAACATGCTGCTCGCTATCATTCACAAGCTCATTTCGCCAGCACATTCGCTCGAGAGCTTCGCTTTTTGCCCGGCCCACCCTCCCTTGGGTTGGTCGAAGAGCCTCGTGGTGGGTTGGTAAGTATTCCACTGAGTCCTTCAGTGTGACGGTGCCCAGGTGGGTGGTGGCCGCTCCAGGGTTACCATGGATACCTCCTTCCCTGCTGTGCATCGCCCGGCTCCACCGACC
>Ga0126337_10002385_pt1 | contig 11953 bp, 5 predicted proteins | sample DipCmetagenome_FD_92527 | JGI IMG/M metagenome (GOLD analysis project Ga0126337, IMG submission 92527) | Coral microbial communities from La Bocana,Puerto Morelos, Mexico - Diploria C A metagenome | ecosystem: Host-associated > Invertebrates > Cnidaria > Coral | place: La Bocana,Puerto Morelos... | reverse complement strand
TACATGTAACATGTACGTCCAACAGGACCAGTTCCTCTCGCCCGTTGAATTGCCGAAAATATCCACGGAAACTCCAGGGGATAGTGAAATTTCTCGTTGGGCATAGCAGTTGCTATGGTCCTTGTATACAAGCCTAACTCACTAGGGCAGTATTCAACCTTTAATCACTAAGGCAATCAACGTTTGCCAGGAAAAAATGTCCATGGACAGCCACTCATCTCAGAGCTCGATAGTTAGACGCATAGCGTCATATATCAAAAGGGTGCAAGTGCGGTCTATTTCTGTATTAACGCTTAGGTCCGTGTTGCTTCTGCAACATCGCCCTGGCTCCTTGAGGTTACTGTAGTTCGGTGTTCTCTCTACGTTGTCCTACATACTGACGTGATTATAGAACTGAATTAGTTTACAAGAACAAGTGATGGCAGATGTGTGGCATTTTTTCATATTCTGCATGCACGTTCTTGCACAGCTGTGGCCACTACACAGCAAGGTCTTGGCGTATGGACGGCTTTGTTTGGGTTCTACATCTCGCGATTGTCGGTGGTAGGTGCAAACATAATGGACTTATTACTGTTGTGTTGAACTTATATTTATGTAAAAAACACGGACGCCTTTTATTTTAGTCTTTACCCAACGCCACTGCAACATATAAAATGAGGTGCCGCACTTAACAGGAAATTAACAAACGTGTAAAGTTGCTTGGCCATACATTCAGGGTAGAACTTTATCGATACGCTTTAATTCAACCGACTCGATCTTCATCCGTAAAGTTCTTTTTTTAGCTCAATACGTAATCGTTAATTTAATTACACATTCAAGGGAAAGTCACGAATTACAATCTTTCCTTACGAGACCAAGTCAGAGTTTAAACGATTCCGAGAACCATCGTGCAAAAGTTAAGTTAAGTCAGCAAATATATTGCTGTAACAAGTCTGAGTGTCTCCACTAAACTTGATAGTTGAAAATAGCACCTCAATGGCAAAGCGGAAGCAATAGTACTCAGTCAAGTTATCCTAACACGACTGATTATGTTACAGTGAAAATGCAGATTTATTGGGCTAAATATCCGACCCCATTGACCGTGTTGTGTTACAGTATTAAGATTTGGAAGTAAAGCTCGTTAATGTATTGACTATCATCAACATCATAAGTTCAAGCAGTTTGCGCAGATTTCTTCGCCTTGAGACGCACCCTTCTATGGCTTACTGCAATGATAACGATTCTCACGATAATTTATTCCAAGGCGGCGTTTTATCCTTCATTGTATCGTTTAATCTCCGTCTGATCTTAATGAAAGAAAGCTTAGTTTAAAACAGGACTATACTAGAGAGCAGTCAGGCGGTGTTGTTATCGGAGAGTTTCTCTTAAGTCTCCTAATCATAAGCCGGCGTCGCGAAAGTTTGGTATTAAGTTAAGTATGGATCAAACTGAAAACTAATCCCGGTAACATTTCTTCGTTCTGACAAAGACATAAGGCACGAAATTTATTGTGGTTATAAATCCTAAGGTTTTAAAAAGAGACTTACGGTGGCGTTTATTTCGCCACTATAATCCGTTCAACTCCACGTTTCTGATCTTCACAAGTGGCCTTATGCATTTTTAATGTTTTAGCTTCTTAGCAACACCTTGGCGGTCCAGGGAATTTAGAAAATAAAAACTCCTCTTCGTTTTTCATTTTTAAAACTTATTGAGGTAGAGGACACTTAATATGGCATTTTGCAGCACCTGCTTTGGGTATTTATTCAAGCAGCGTTTGGTGAGTTATTTGGACGAGTGGTGGCGATATGGGTGAAGCTGAGAGTATTTTCCCAAATCCCAGTTGTGTGCTGTACAATATCTGTGGCGGGCCCCTTGCGTGTTTCACTTTCTCATCACATCCTGGTGGTTTTGCCTGGTACCTGCTGTGGTCGCGCCGTATTATTGTAATTTTGTCAGAGCCAACCAATTTTTATCCTTATCTGATCAGTGTCCTGATGGTTTGTTCTTCGTGATTAACGTGCATATAGGCGCGCTCAGTAGGAATTAAACATCTAAAGAACGCTTTTCTCCCATGCTTTGTTGTTAGGCATTGTGTTAGCTAGAACTGAAAGAGATGGTCAAGAATACTGAAATTTCTCTTTCTCTCGTAATTTTGCTATTGGCCAATCGTAAAATTTCTTACCGATTCTACCACGAGGGATTAACAAAGCACCCATTGATCATGGTATTTGCTTCAGATTAAAACGCTTTATTGTAGATAAATGATGTCGACCGTGCTTCGGGTATTGTCACTTACTTGTTGTCTTTGAGGTAAATTTAAAAAAAAGCCAGTCCTAAGCTTTATATAATTGTGACAAGCGTGGAACAACTTTTTAGCTGAATGGGCTTGGAGCGAAGTGCTTGCGTGGGTTCTGTATGATCCAGTAACTGTATAATTTATCAAGGTCATACTTGATTTTAATCGCATGTTTAACTGGTGTCATTTCCGTGTTTTATCAGTAAAGCCGCAGAGTTGATTTGAAGCTCGTTTAATTCCTTACTCTCTTATTTTTTTTACAATACAACACAAAGGAATAGTCAAAACCCGTTTTACGTCCACCTTCACCTTCTATATACGGGTTCGCTCATTTTCTTGTTGTAAGCCTCAGCGCCAACGAAAAGCCTAACACGTCAAAATGAAGATTCTTCCGCGATCGGTTTTCTCTTTACCTAGGCAACTACACTGCCGAGAAAACTGATTGACTTTCATATATTCGCCTTTTAAACAAAAGAGCCGTAAGGGTTCTCCCTGTCTACCGTGAAATGAAATTGGTCGGCTATTGTCCTGATACTGGGAGGTCTTGTTACTTGTTGTTTCCCTCTTTGCTGGAGGTTTATTGACGAAACGAGAGTTTACTGCATGGAACATGTTGGGGTCGTGTATTTATTTTCATTAGCTTACTCTGAAAGCGCGTTGGAAGGACAATGATAACAATCCCGCTTTTTAACGATTATTTTAGAAGGCAATTCTAGCCTGGTGGTGTCGTTAATATGTTCAGATAATGGGAAACAGGTTAAAGACTTTTCCCACCATGTGTCTCGAATGCTCAAATTGTATTATAGCACTGTTACTTTTCACAAGCAAAACGATTAATCATTACAATGTGTTTAGACGAACCTTGCAAAAAAGACCTTCTTTCAATGGCCAATATTCTTATGAGACATTCTGTGACCACCCACAGCAAATCTAGTATCACTTCCAATTACCCACACTGCCCAGTGGCATCTAAGGAACAGAATAAAAAAATATTTAGGCTTACGAAGCAATACAATGGCAACTTGGCTAAACAAAAATGGCTAAAATTGTGAAAAGGTCCATTGTTCAGGTAGGGCGGTTTACATGACAAAAGAGAACGTTTTATTTGCTTTGTTCTGTGTGCTCCACTGAGCGATAGCTGGCATGACGAGCCAAAGGACGTGAGAAAAACTCCTCAGATAGTGCTAATTATTTCGCACTCCCTTGAGCATGGCTTTACAGCATAAGGCATTTCAAAGCCAGGAAAGTATTCGCTAAAAATCATTATTTTGGCTAAGAGAATGGGGTGTGATAAAGCCGCAAAGTAAGGTGCTTACACATGTAGTTTGTGAAAGTTCATATTCCAAGGGTTCAGGAAGCCAAAAGACCAATACTTACGGCAAACCAACAATTAATTAAATAAATGCGGCTCGAGTTTTAAACTACGTTCTGTGTTCAAGAAAAGTTTCCTTTTTCTGCGTTGGATAAAATTTCGATTTCTTCTAACAACTGTTTCGTTGCATGCTCATTTTACTTCTTGCTCGTATCGGAATATTTGATAAGTCTTTTATTTCAGTGAAGTTATTATCACCTAGCCAGCTCTGCTTTTATGCAGTCAAGAATAGAAATTCAATTAGCCTTGTTACGAAGTTGATCAGTATCCATTTCATTTGCAATTTGCTTTGGTGTGAATATGCGTTTGTGGTTCTTAATCCTGAAGTCAAATTGTCGCGAGAGAGAAAATATATAACTTCGTTACATATCACTTTTTTTTAAAGTTAAAAAATTAATACAAAGGCAGTTTATGTTTTCACAGTACCAATTTTTTTCTCATTTAAATTCACGTTGGGCACAGAAGCCTTTATTTAGATTTTATCATTTAATAATGTTGCAAAAGTAAACAAGGTAAGGGAAATGCGATGTGTTAAACTTTGAGTGTCTTTTCAATCATTTAAATCGCACATTCACTTTTGACGTTGGGAAAATGAAGGTTATTTAATCCTAAATGAAAAAGACAGCCGAAACGTAGAAATATTGAAGCGTTGGAGGTAGTGGTAAAATAATAAATTATGTGATGGCGAGAAGACGTCGAAGACAATGATTTGCATTAAAAACTTTTCATTTCACACCCACACACAATTCCCGCTTATTTACTATACAGTTGCTGTAACAACACCTCAACTTTCTTTGCAAGAATTTATCTGAATGTTTCATGAATGATGGATAAACTTGTCGATGCAAAACATCAGTAGTTTGTTCTTTTTTACGGAACCATAATTTTACGTTGCAACGATCAAGAAAAAAGGAACTCTGATTTACTTTGTGTAAGATCATTTTTGTCAAGTCAGCGCCAAGGTCAAAAATAATTTTGAATGTCCTTTGAAAAATGATTTGTACTCGACTCGGAATTTCCAATTCACATTTTCAATTCACAGATCAGTAATCTGTCTATTCACTTCAATTGCCTCAGTATTTTCTAACATTGTTTATCAGCCTTTCAACTGACAGACTCTTCCCGAGTTTGATTCGCTCTAAAAGTTGCCAATAATTTTCATATAGATTAACGTTTTAATTTAAAACTCATAAGTAATACAAGGTCGTCTTCAGCAATAAAATGCTTAATGAATTTTCAGCTGAAGTCGTCTTGCTAAGTCAAAACCAAATAAATTCTATCTCCGCCCTAGATTATAAGTTATTTTTCGTTCAATCCCCTTTCACAAATTGTCGAAGAGGAGACGCTTTTTGTCTAAAACATTTTCTTTGTAAAAAGTAGTAAGTCACGTCAGAAAACACCTGGAACGTTAAAAGGGTGAAACGATTTTATCATCAATATTCTATCAGCACATTTTTTTCTTGCGAACATAAAACCTTCTTCGCACAACGAAGGAGACATTTCGAATAGAAGGTCAGCCTTTTTAGTGTATTGTATTTGTTCTTAATCACAATTCAGTTCAGAGTAACAAAAGCTTTCATTTGGATTCACAAAGGCGGAGGCTAAAAAAAGGAGAATTAACGCAAACAAGCTATTTTAGAGTCATTGCGCACAGACCGCAACCCTCTGGTCTTTTAACGGAATCAGAATTTCACCCGTTTTAAACGATCAGCGAAAATATCTGGGCATTGAACTGTTCACTTTGAGCAGAGAAATTGTACTGATTGAAATTTGTCTCACGAGAAAATGGTGATTTTTGTAAGCGAATACAAAAAAGATGAGATTATAACTCGCCTATTGGGGTGACTTACGAAATAAACACATGCGTTCACAAAGGCTCGAACAAAAGCAGTTCAATTTACTTTTTAACCGAACAAAAACTGCGGTAAGATACATTCTTCCTCTTGGACTTCTTCCTCGGTTACGGGTCGCATCATGGCTATGTAAAAACTGAGGGAGACTGTCATAGTTCGCTAACGCACAGACTTATCCGGTATAGTAGGCATTGCACAATAGCTGACACTATGAAGGACTATTGCCTAATATAATATGATATTTGTGTACCGACATATTTGTTGTATGTTGTGCTATTTGCCGAAGATCGAATAGAAACAAGAAAGGGACATTTCAAATGGTAGAATGCTCAATTAAGAAGAAAAATTGAAAGGAGCTTGTTTCTGCGGTCATTCTTTTGTAACACGACTGAATAGGACCTGACTATGTTGCTCACTTTAAATCGCTTCAGTTGCTTTTTAATTATCGACTCTACGGGCCATGGTTACAAACATCACCTTAAAAGTCCGCACCATGTTATAACAGGCAGATAAACTACCGGCTGAGGATTTCCGTAACAGTCCAATATATTTTTTTTTGTTTTCTTAAAATAACCAAATAGATCGTGTTTTTCAGCTGTTCTCGTTGTACTAGCTTGATACGTGAACTTTTAACCTCGCGTTTTCCCCCCTTTTTTGGTATACATTAATCAAGAGTGTGTAAACAATATGAATGGAGCTAAAAAACTTGGGTTATTAACATGACAATCAAAGAGATATTGCTGAGAAGGTGACGCAATTTCATAGAAGGAAAGCAACCAATTGGCAGTGACAATGCGTAAAGTGAACGCATATGTAATGATGCACCTGCAGAACAATTGATATCTAGCCTTAATTTACAAACGTCTAACAAACCGATACAGCGTCAGTAAATAGTGCCTCCGAACTGCATAAATAGCGTGTGACTTCTGCAGCGCGGACTTAAATGTTATTGGGCACATTGTCGTAGACTAGAGCTCAGAGGAAGTCTCTTTCAGATATCGCTGGACATATTTTGTACCTATTTGCCTTTCACTCGGGCCTTTGGTTATACTCGTCGAGATTCTCGTTTATTTTTAACCTGATAGATGGGAATGGCTGGTAAAACGAAGCTAAATGAACAACACCTGGTTAACTTATCGAGTGATGCTCGTGCCGTTGTCCGAAAGGAAGATCAAGTCACAGCTGGAAGTTCTCTTCTAAATTTTATGAACTTGGCCTCTGGAAATGTAAAAACCGCCTTGGAAAAGCCAGCCAATTTCAAAAGGAACATTAATCACCGAAGGTATCTTCAAAAACAGCTGAGGAACTATTCCAAGCGGAAAAACGACATAATCCCTAAGAAACCTAAAGACGTTCTTAAACATAAGACTCACGCCTTAACCGGTGACAAACACGGCATGTCGAGGAATTCATCGAAACAAGAAGGGAGTTCTAAAAGATCTGAACGGACGGCGGAAACTGTCAACTTTGAGAAACCTTCGCTGCGGGAAAGAAACCTCCCCCCGTCTTTCTGGCAAGAGCCGTTGCTTGAGGACGGTACGGAGACCTACATGTACTCGTTATATCCATTGCACGCCAGGACCGGGGAGTCGGAAGAACCTTACAATCCTGCTTTCGAAACTTTCTTCGAGGGTTGGAACGAATGTGTGACACGAGAAATTCCCACTGAAGAGCTGTCGCAAAGTGGATCTGTGCCCTCTGTTTCATCGGATGAAGCCATTTGCGACGACTTCCTGACAGGAGAAGAACTTACTCGGAGTATTGACATTAAAGATCTGTACGTGCCCGAACTTTACATCACGGACAGGAGCCCTCACGAGCCATCTCAAGGGGAAAGCCTTTTTCTAGCGCCCATTTCACCAACACAGTATGTACTGACTCCTACATCCTGCGCGGATCAAGCTTATTTTAATTTTTCTTTTGATCACGACCCATCAGGTTTACCTCCTTTTGCCATGGCTTTTTTAAGTCCAGGCTCCTTAACACCCTATTAGATTTATGCTCGTTTGCAACTAAAGCTACTAAAGGAAATGACAATTTCTATAAAGAAAACAAAACCAGTATAGTTTATCGCAGACAAAGACAAGAGCAATGTTGTAAAGCCGTATAGATTTTTAACTTATCATGCAGCTTCCCTTTGAATTTTGCTCTGTTAAAAAGTGATTAAGGAAAGGTACTAGTTGAGTATCTTAGGAGCAGAATTGAACAATTTTTAAGAGACTTGTACGAGAGTGACATTTGAATGAGGACTAAAATTAGCTCAGTCCAAAAGAGATAGTATGCTGTATGGAAATTATCTCATCCACGTACACTATGTGTTATGAAATTTCAGAGCAACAATAAATACCCTTGGTGAAAAACACTAAAACGTCTAAAATGGTGTTTTCTTTCTTATGCACAAATCATACTCTTTAGTGTTCTAGGCAATGAAAATATGATGAAACGAGTTAGAATTTCAAGTTTTTCTTATTCTTGGTTTTTTAAGGTAAAATAATGACTGAGTTTACATATTATCTGCCGATAACCAAAAAGCAAACGATAATATGGTCATTTTGAGTTCGTTTAGTTAATATCGATATATAGATAATTTCTCTGTTAACCTTAAGAACGCGTCTACACGGTTTAACCGTTTAACTCGCAGTCGGCGACTTCTCTAAAAATGGCTGTTAGGCTTGGGTATTTTTGGAACAATATCAGTTGAAGTATAAGGAAATTCAAATGAGAAGAAATGATGAGGTTTTTTTTTCTTTCAAGGGAAGGAAAAGAGACGATGTGTTTTTCTTCCTGCGCTCTGAGTGTCAGGGTATTCGGGCATAACTGAAACCTCACGGCATAATCGATTATACATGTGAGTAATGTTCTCCTTCCCTCCCAATACGAAAAAAATCCACATTTTGAGCCGTGTTAAATACATGTCAGCTATGTTGACTTAATAGACCTCTTTGCACTGAAGTCGAACGTAAGGGCAATTCCATGATAAATGACCCTACATTTTATTTAGCATTCGGATGTTGGTGGACTGTTTATGCCTTTCGCCCAATAATTGCTAATGTGTATAGACCACGCCAAGCTAAAAGAGGCGTTGAATGTTCATCCCACGCATTAAGACTAAATTCGTCATTGTATAAATCTTTTAGACCGTCTGCCTGTTTTCTAATGGAAAGTTTTTGTTTCGTCAATATTGAGGGATTATTCTTTGCAGCCCACCCTTGTTCATGCTAGCCGGTAATTTGTTTATGATCGTGGAACGTCTGCCGCCACACATTAGCGAAACAGGAAAATTTAAATATGTCATAGCGTGTGTCATAAATGTATCTTTAGATTTTCTATCGCGCAAACCTACGCAAATACAGTATGACATTATTGAATTGATATAAGATATTTCTATAAACAGCAGGGACATTACGTGGTGTTTTTCGTTTTACTTTTTTTCATATTATCGACGAACGTCACTGAATTTGTGCGGGACTTCGTGCTACACCGAAATAAATGACCGTTAAGAGGTGTTTTATCCACAAGTACAGAATGGATGAGATGTATTGTGTCAGTATAAGTAGTAGATATCGATAAAACGCGGTGCATGAAAACACTGACATCTCCTCAAAGTCTTAAAAAGTACCTGATTTTGCCTACTACGCACGCGTTGCTATTAGACGCATGCGTCTCAGTGTTGGATCATATCTGTCGAAAGTGAGAGTGAAGAAAGTTTTGCTGTCACTCTTTGTCATAAGTTAAATTGGTTCGAAATTAAATTCACTTCGTAAAGCGTAGACTACTTAGGTAAAACAGATGAAGAAATTTTACACATGCGTGAAAGGAAATCAAAAGTACGAAAAGCAAGATTTCAACCTTGAGGCAACAAAGTTATTTATCATAAACAACAATTCTAGGAATATCATAACTCCTTACTTATCACCATTCATTCCACTTAATGATATTTTTCAGAGTTTTCAGGTATATCACATGATGACAAGACCCCGAGCTATATTTCACGTGATGTGCATGCACACTATCCGTTGGACTTTACCTCAGCTCACTTCGTACACGTGCAACCACGCATGCAAATAAGAACATTTTCTTTTGAAAATTACACAATTAGGACGATTTAGATGCTCTTTAAATTAAATACTGAAACAACGTGCTTTCGAAAAGGTGTCGGTTTTCACCCAAAACCTGTTGTTGCCTCAGCACCGATCGATGTATATACTATTATATTTTTTTAATAGATCTTGTCGAGTCTCAAATAAAATGGTAGTACATATTTTAGTATATTAAATGTTACACGGTTTCTTTCATTCTTATTGGAAATTGAACAATTCATGCGATTTTACTGTCTAATAAAAACAACGAATATTGCGAAGTATATTCATTTGGCGCTAATAGATGATAATTTTTTTTTTTTCCATGTACTTGAAGTAAGAGTTTGTTATGCGAAGCTAAGATGCCAAGAAAAAAAATGAAGAAAAGACAGATTATACTTTCTTCGCTACTGTTGTCTACCTCTGTTTGACTATAAAGAGGCGATAAAGAGGCCATCTTGGTCAAAAAACTATTGAACTGTAAAGAATTGAGTACAACAGAGACCGGTAATGACACTCGCCTTCTTTCTTCTCTTTGTACCCAATGTTAACATAGCAACGGTAGTGTCAAAATGCTTTTCTTGTAGCTTTCTTGGCGATCTTGCTTTAAACTCAGTGTAAATGCAACCACAATTCCAACTTTAGTTGCTATGTTTAAAAAACACTAAGACTCGGAATTTACTGCCCTTAGCTTAAGGAGCTATTCTCTATTAAAATTGCGTTATGAATCTGTTTATAAACAAATTGATTCATTTTTTCCTGTAAACGTGGATGATGTATGCTCTTGCATTAGGTTCCCTATTAATAAACCAATTCTATTATCTTCTTTCGCCCACTGTGAACTCAAACAGCAAAGGGATTAAATGATTTCATTTGGTTTTATTATGCTTATAGAGGAATAAAACGTTAAAGCTAAGAAAAACGGATTAAGTTCTAAAACGCTAACGGCGGTTTCACCATGCGGGACACTGTGTTACCTGTAAAAATTTTAAGTCACACAATAGCTTTCTTTCGGTGCCAACAGCGCCGAACGCGAGAATACTCAACGTTTTCTAACAAGAAATCTCGACTTTCCTGTGAAGTTACTTGAACCATTGCTGAGCGCTAGTTTAAAAGCAACAAAAGAAAACGTGGTTGAAGATCTCCCCATGCATGGGCAATGAATGAAGCACAAAAGTACCTGTTATACAGACACCGAAATGTGCTCGCCTCAACGTGGCGTCTGTAAAAGAGTAAAAAAAAACCTGCTTGCACTTTAGCTTCTGTTTGTTAACAGAAAGAAGACACTGCGAAAAGAGTGAAGCCACGTTGTTTTTACACAGACAAAAGAGAACAGTAAATTGTTGCTCGAACAATGTTTATTTTACTTTCATGTCAAACTAGGACTACAGACCTAGTTTGAAAACCTTTAGAATATCACCTATAGATTTGTAGCAACAAAGCTCTTATTTTTCGAGATGATTGTCTCCGTGAAAAAGGTTAAAAACCTCAGCCACAGATACACGTGCTTTTCTTATCAGCGTGTTTTCCCATTTTTACCTGTCTTCTGTCTCTTTTCTGCCGTCCATACTGAACACTTGAGGCCAACAATAAACCCACAAACATTGTGATTCAGTAATATCGGGTATGCATTTTCCGCTCCACTGTTCATCTCAATTAATACTTTACTTCTAACTGGATTTCTTTAATTACTAAATTACTTTAAATTGAATTGCTTTTTTTTCTTATAAAACAAAATAAACACTTGCATACAAGACAGAGTTTAGTCTCTCTTAACAATGTTACAAAGCAAGAAGCCCTCTAGCCTTGAATTCTTATCAGCTCCATTCTTAATCAGGGTGTGTTTTTATAAAAACAATTTAGACCTCCCCCGCAACGACACGTTGGTGGGCTGTTTAGCTACAAGTGAGCTTGTTTTGGGCAATGATAGCTACCTCTAATGTACGACTGAGAATGAAATTTCGCGTTGGCTGGGATTTCCAACCCGGGGAAGTTTTGGCAGTGAATTTGTTTTGACGGTTATATTGTTCAGCTGTCAGTAATTTGAAGTCTTCATAACCTATACTAGAAATAACACGCCTAACTTATTCACAAAGTGCAGAGGTAAACCATGTGTGAGAAGGGGCTACCGTACTTTGTTCATATAGCTCGGACGCCTTGTTTTGATATCCAGATCAGCAGGAGATTAAGGCTTCTTCGTTAAGTTATCGATCCTGACAGCTGTATATTGCTATATTAGCTATAGCCCTTACTATAGTCTGACACTCAAAGAAAAGCATTTAACCACTCAGTAATTCATTGGTTCTCTGAATTACCATGCAAAATCGTCAATTCAGGTATCTGGTACATCAAACTTAAAACTAACTAGCTTGCT
>Ga0126337_10002384_pt1 | contig 11954 bp, 9 predicted proteins | sample DipCmetagenome_FD_92527 | JGI IMG/M metagenome (GOLD analysis project Ga0126337, IMG submission 92527) | Coral microbial communities from La Bocana,Puerto Morelos, Mexico - Diploria C A metagenome | ecosystem: Host-associated > Invertebrates > Cnidaria > Coral | place: La Bocana,Puerto Morelos... | reverse complement strand
TACTACTACTACTACTACTAGTACTAGTACTAGTACTAGTACTAGTACTAGTACTAGTACCACTACTACTACTACTACTACTACTACTACTACCACTACCACAAATACTTGACCGTAAGTACGGTCTTGTGCCAAGGTTATCGCGGGCTTTGCGAAGCACAACACTATAGTAGCCCTCTACTGTTGGGTGTTGATATTCGTAGCTCCATTCGTCCATCTCTTGCAACAAAAGCACATTCCTTAGTTTTGGTTGCCTACAATTTCAATTGCCTGGTCTAATTCTGTACATTTAAAATCAGCCAAATTGTATCCTGGCAGTTGCCTTGCCAATCGTAGTAGTAGAAGTCCTCCAAGGCGCCCACCTCTAGAGATGAGTCACACAGGTCTGGAAAAATCAGCGGTATCAGTATGAGTTTCATTTCGTTCCCTGAGCACCAGTCTGAGACAGAAGGAAATGGCGGTTCTTTATTTATAACATAAAGCTCATTACCAAATTCATTTCGCAGTGGTTGGACCTACAGCCGAGGTAAAGAGATAAACAAGTTCCAGGGACAACAATTTGACTGTGCCAAGGCGTTCGCAACAGAACGGGAAAGAAGGACAAGAACAATAGGCAGGAAGGTTGAATTGGCAGCCGCTTTGAGATTAGAGATTTTCAGAAGAACAGGTCCCAAAACCGATCCAGAATTGGAGACCACAAAAAAGGATTCCGTTAAACAAGTTCAGGTACCTGTCTCACCTGTGGTGAACGTAAGTGGGATGTGCAACTAGCTGGTATTGCATATATGTAAGTCGTCTATTGACGAGTAAAGGGACAGTTTCTCCATGAGATGTTTTCAATTCTCACCTTTTTTAGCTTGCACACTGATGAAAATCACAGAGTAATTGATACTGTAGGTTTCCGAATGTGAATAGATTGCGGATTTGCACAAACCACGTAATTGTATGATCTTGTGGACATGCTAGAATTGTCAACAGTTTGAAGTCAATGAAACATGTTTTTCATGTATGACGAACTGTCGGCATCCCTTCAAAGTGGTTCCAATTATTGTCCAAAAGTTGAAAAGGCTAGTTTTTGGAGTTTGGACCGGAAGTGCAGGGTTGATAGTGCATAAGGATACTTGGAAGGTTTCGAAGATACCCTCGAACTGTCATCTATGCCCACTGCGCCCTAACTACCTTCACCAGAGCTACCCCCTGAGAAAGGGAATGAAAGGGAACTGTCCATCAGGAATACCCAAACTCTGCCAAGGATCGCTGCAGTTGTTGGTGAAGTCAAATCCATCCTGAAGTAGGAAAACGGATGAAAACAGTACTGCATCATCTTATATCATCTTTCCATCCTACTTCTGCAATATCTCCTTTCATGGATAGTGAAGGTTTGGAAAGGAAATATTTCCCTTACCAAAATAATGAATATTTCCCCAGGGCAAAATCCTTCAGACTTGACAAAAACTCCAAGCATCCGGTGAATCCAAAATGATATAAGAATACTCCGGCATCGCGTGGATGACCTCCAACAGCTTCAAAATGTTCAACAAGGACCACGAAACCGTTTCAAACAAATCTTTTTCAAACCTTTTCAAAACCAATTTGATAATATTTTACCGATTTTATCAATCTTTTCTTTATTTTCGAATTTTATTTTGCTCAGGGCCTATGTGATGCTTGCTTTGGAAGTGGGAATTTCCTTAAACAGGCCACATTGGTGCTGCCTACATAAGTTTCAGGTACTTAGAAATTCTAATGAAATCAATTTCTGAATCCGTTGGACATTCAAAACACACCAAACCCGATTGAATTAAGGGTAGTGAGCTGTTGATCATGCGCGCAACCTCCTTCACTAATATTTGGCAAAATGTTTTTCGTTTTCAAATAGTTGCATCGAAAGAAACAATGCCAGAGAAGAGAAACGTTGGTGCATCTTTTTGGACCCCAGCTCAACATAACCGTTCGCCACGCGTTTAAGCATGAACATCTGAGCGTGCCTCGTGTCACTTAGTCTTGCAATCGGTAATATTTTGTTCCTGGTAGCGGGTGAAGAAAATAAATTATCCAAACCAACTACAATCCGTTACTAGTTGCTGGGTGGGTCATATTGAGGCCTTATCCATCAAACAGGCCACTGAATACCGTTTTTGACGACCCATTTCGCGAACAAACGTTTGGCTAACGCGGTGCCTGCATGGCGCCACACTTTGACGCGCATTTCTCCCTGCTGCCACACTTGTACCCGACGCCACATTTCCCCTTGACGTTGCATTTGGACGCATAATTTGGCGATAAATTGTTTTTCCCCATGAAATTTTGAGATGGCACGCTTGGAGTGCATGGCTCGCGGTTTCAATTGATGTAGCCCGTATTGGCTCCACCATTCCCTGCTGCAAAACTTCGTCTCTCCGATCCTTTACATTAAGTTGTTTTTAAATGTTTTTAACGTAGTGTCATTCCTACAAAGTCAAAGCGCCTAAGATTTTCGGCGGGAATCGGAGCAACCCCGTGCTATTTCAAACCGCGTTGTTCTTCTGTTTTGGCGCCGTTCTTGGCGAACCAACACTGCATTGAATGAAAAAACGGTGGATTTTGTTTGGAAATTCCTTTGCCGCCCTGATTCGGGTTTGGGTCATCTCATTCTGCAATGCCTTTCTCAACTGCGAAAGGAAACGCAATCCAGAGGACACTCGGTAATTATGTAATTGTTGGACCATGTGTTCCCGCAAACATTAGTGCATGATCGAAAAGACTTTGAGAAAACAACGTGACATTGATCGAAAAAAAGTGGTTGGTGCGCAAGGATGAGAAAGAACCTGTTGATTGAAAAATGAATAAAAATGAACATTTATATTGACACAAAAGGCCTTCGATAAAAAAGAAAAACCTCGATTCAAAAGAAGAGGTCTTTGAAAACTGTGTGTTGCCTAAAGAGGACAAAACTTTGGTTCAAAAAGAATCCCTTGAGCAAAAACGAAAAAGAACACCTATCTTAAGAAACGCCTGTTGATGAAAACGTTTCATGCAAACAACTCGACTAGCCAAGAAGACCTTGATTTAATCAATGTCACTTCTTCTTCTTCTTCTTTCTCAAGTTTGTTTTCTTCATCAAAACCTTCTTTGTGAATCTCACCTATTCTGACTCTCAATGGGACCGGCACCGCGCGTCAATTGGAGGCCCTGTTTTCAATGTGCCGGCAGGACGGAAATTCGTCTTCGGCAAAATGTCTTCGAAAAGCGCTATTTAAGAGGGAATTCTTCTGCGAGGGCAAATTCGGCTGGGGAACAGTGTCTCTTCACCTTATAAGTAGTTCCCGGGCAAGCCGGGAGCTGAACTTTCAGAAGAAAAAAGAACTATATGACAAAGAAAGAATTTGCCTATCGAATGTGCGCAAGGCGACCGACCAGCGCGATGCCCAAACCATGCCTTCTGCTGTTCCATGGTGGTGGTGCGACCTAGCTGTTTTGATGTCATGAAGCTGCTTGCGGGGTGAGATGAAGTAATGTGGTTGGTTGCCAGGTGACGTGGGGTGAGCTACTGTGGTTAGTTGCGACGTGGCATGCCATGTCATTTCATGTGGTTGTCATGTCATTTGATGTGATTGCTTGTGTTGTGTCAAGTCACGTGCTGCAAGGCGATGTCATGTGATGTGCGCTCATGTGATGAGCTATCACCTGTTGTGCTCTGCAATGGAATGGAGTGTTATGAGCTTAAGACGCCATTGGTTGTGAGGTCACGTTGTGTGGTTCGAAGTGGTTCTGTGACGATGTGGTGATCCAAAGTACTACTCTGTACTACAAAGAACTACTCCAGTACTACTCTGTACTACAAAGTACTACTCCAGTACTACAAAGTCTTACTGCAGTACTACTCTGTACTACAAAGTACCACTCATGATTGATCCTTGTCACGTATGAACCGTCATTTAGATTGCGTGGAGCAACAGCACTCACACTCCAACCTCACCAAATACTGCGCCTGCCACGACAAATGACTCTCATGATTTATCCTCGTCACATATGAATCGTGATTTCAATGTGCAGAGCATCAGGGGTCATCCTCCAACTTCACCAAACCTCCGTCATGATTGATCAGCGTTCTTTACGATGCGCCGAGCAACACTGGTTACCGTCCAACACCACCAAGTACTGCACCTGCCACGAATTCAAGATTTGAATGGAAAATGCCTGAATTGCTTCCGCCAAAATGAAGACGAATCGACCATGATCCGACGATAATCCGACGATAAAATCATCATCGCGCACCCACCGCTTCAGAGACCTTACTCGTCCCATCTTGGAGAGGCATTTTGTATGAAAAAATGCAACATTCCGCGCTCCGGCTATCTCCCAAGATTTCACGAAATGCTGCCCCTGCCACAAAAAGTCACACTCCACCTTGACCTAATATTGCCCCTGCCACGAAAACTCACTCTCACAATTGATCCTCTTCACATATGACATCACCAAATGCTGCGACTGCCACGAGGACTCACACTCCACCTTCACCAATTACTGTGCCTGCCACGAAAAATGCACTCTACTCTTCTCTACTCTTCTCTACTCCTCTATTCTCCAAGCATCTATTCTCTACTCTACTCCTCTATTCTCTACGCATCAATTATCTCTTTCATTTTTTAAAACTGCGTAACTCAGAAGTTTCTGATCTAAACTTCCTTTGACAACATACATAAGTCTTCTAAAGAGGGAATTGGTGGCGCCCGCAAAAGTGCTACACTTAATGCCGGCGCAATGATTTTTCAATTTCTTGCTGGAGTTGAGCGGCTAGAACAATAACAAAGTGAAGTTCCTAAAGGCCCAGGATCCAGGGCAAACCCTAGGCAATCGCCAAGCCATGAAAGCAACTATTCTATGGCACGAAGGGAAAGGGTGAGGGAGTTCCAAAAGATTGGAAACCCTCACCCCATATGCTGGCCACCAGAGCCACAATCTAGCACACCCTACAGCCTGATTGACATCGAAACCTCAGAATCAATTGAAACTTGCGCCTGAAAGAAAACGTTGAGATTATTCTGCGCGCCCGCCGACAAATTGGAAGGTTGTAGAGATTCGCCTTCTAGTGGTGTCAACACGGCCAAGTTTCCTCGCCAACTGTCAGAGAGCGACTGGAATAAACAAGGCGAACACAGTTCTGGTCCAGAAACCGTTCTGAATGTTTTCCTACGTTTGAAATACTGATGTGTTTTGTACATGTTCCGACGTGTGGCTTTGTTTGGGAAATATGTTTATGTTTGGAATAGCTCAACAAAAGGCTTATGTCTAGTGTCCTGCCACTAGGTAGAAGTGTCTTTTAGTGAAGTCATCAATGATCCGGAATCATCCATCAAAAAAGCAACCATTACCACTTTCTCGAATTATGAGCGATACAGGCGGATTCAAGACACCTTTGCTGGTACCATTGGCTTTTTTTCTATACAAGTGTCTGTCACATTTGTCCTTTTTACGTGGTACAACACACCTTAACGAATGAGGCTTGGTATGTCATTCCACCGAAGTTCGCCTTCAAGATCTGAAACAGCTACGAAAAACACCTCAATCCCATCCGAAACATTGATGAAATCGTCAATGCAAATGACTACAAGATGGATTTAAACTGTAGACTTGATTTAAATATGAAAACAAGGTACTTGAAGGTGGAAAAAATCCCCACAACTCAAAATATTACAAATTGTGGTGCTCACCAGTTCGCCAACAAAATTGGGAACAAAGGTGCTTACCTATGTAAACCAAAAACATCGTCTCGTATAAATATATATTATTTCCGTTAGGATTGCTCATTTGTGCCACCTGCTTGGAAGCTGCTAAGTGGCCAGCCCAACCCGGCAAATTCACTTCCTGCGAGGCAATATGGCACCATGGAATTTGGAAACTCTTGGCAGTCTCAAGTGAGTGAAGCCAAGTCTGCCTCCTCCAGCCATCAATTGGAAATAAAGATGCGCCTTAAAGTTTTAATCAAAATAAATTAAAGGGCGACCACGTTTGCCAGGTATTCGTGATTGGCGTTCCAGGAGACTTTGACCAACAACCCCTCCATTTTTGTTGTTTTCAGATCTACGCAAAACAATTTGAAACACCAAAACTATGAACATTGAAAAATAACAAATTCATCTGTAATAAATTTGAAAGAATGTTTTCGTCTCTTTAAAACGGTTGCAAACAAACTCATTGAAACAGTTACTTGAGTTCCCATGAATTTTCCCGTCAGACGACGTCTTAGTTGTCTTAACCCTAGAGTTCCCTGCGGACCGGTCGCCTCTTGCAAAGAAATGAATTTGACCAAATCGCCCAACACAGTACCTCACTCCCGTCAACGGTTCGCCGGAAATTAACCTGGAAAAAACAAAGAACATTTGCACCGAAAAATATCGGAATTTTGCCAAGACTGTGTTTGGTTCTGGAGCACCGTGGTTGGTAACATGCAATCCTGGACAAGGTGATATATTTGGAATTCATTTGTGTGTACTGTTGGCCAAGTATTTTTTTGAATTAACAACTTACTGAAATGAGATCAAAACAGTGAAGCAACTGAAACCTGAGAATAGTTCGAAAAAATGCGAAGAAAAACATGGGCAAAAACAAAACAGCTCTGTTTTATTTGATTGCGTGTTTGCCAACTTTGCGATTTCCAAATCATATTTGTGAGGTTTGTATTTGCCAAATGTATCTTTTGTACGGTTGTCTTTGCCGATGTTGTTTTTAAAACACTTGCGTTCGCAAAACGTACTTTAGTTTACGTTTGTCTGCCAAACATCTTTTTACCGCCTGCCTGTTCTTTTGCATGTGACTATGCAAATACATTAAGGGCCAAGGGTATGTTTTTTCTTTCTCAAATGCATTTTCCATCGCCCCTTCCAATTCTGTGGCCTTTTCTGCGCATGTTTCTTTACAACATGCTTTTGGCATTTTTCAAATAAAACTTTGCGTGCTACGTTTTCTACCTGGCTTGGCAATTCAACTTGCCTACTGAAATTGAACCGCTACGTGTTTTCCCCAACCGCGTCCTATAAGGTTCAAAAAACTCTTTGTTTTCGTGATAAGTTTCAAAACCGTCGACTACATGAATCGCTGGAGACAACGTTGAAGTTCTTTCCTAATTTTGTGGAGCTTGTGGAACTGGAACTTGAAACGGTGCGATATCATTCGACATGCAACCATTCAAAAATTTGTCACAATTGTGTTTGTTGGTTAACAGTCGCAGACACAAACTTGGGGGCGCAAGCAGCCAAAGAGAGGATAGGACAAGCAGGGACCCTCAATATACCTGCTGAGCAGGCGCCGCAACGATTTCATCAGCTTCATGACACCTGGCGGCAGCATGCTCCCAGCACTTTCAGTTTCCAGGTGAGCAAATGCCCTTTTCAGCACATTAGCAGCTTCGTGAAATGCATCTTTGACCTTGTTGGTAGCCATTTTTCTTTTGATGTAGATCCTGGTCATACTCCTCATGTCTTGGCTCAGCAGATCCCTGGTACCGAACAGCTCATTGGACGGTTTCGGGCCCAAGAATTGAACCTTTTCCCGAAGCGCCTCCAGGTTGTGAGGGCAGCTCCAAACCAAGGATTGACGTCTCCAGTGTTTTTGGACAATGAGTTTCTCCAAAGGAGCCTTCGTCTTCTTCGTGTTCTTTGTTGTCGTTGATGGCTTCGTTGTCCTTTTTGTCTTGGAGGACAATAATTTTTGAAAAGGCTTGATCACAACTTCACATGGAACCATGGCTTGGAAGAGACCAGCGAACTTCTGCACTTCCGCAGGCCGATCTTGCCTTGTTTCATAATTTGCGCGTCCTTGGTGATCTGGGCAAGTTCTCGAGTCTTCTGCCACATGTTCTTGTCAATGACCTCCAACAGCTCACCTATTTCCTGGGATGTGAAGAACGGGAGCGGGAGGCCCAAATCTATACCGCTGTAAACTCTCAAAAGTCTGAAGGTTGTAAGCTGATCTTACTTTTCTGAGAGGGTGTAAACGTAGATGAAAAATTTGATGAATTTTCCCCGTATGGTATCAAGCACTGCTTGGAATTCATCATCCTCAAGGAGATCCACTAGGTGCTTGCACGTGTCAAGGCCTTCTTGTATCTGATGCATCTGGCCGCACCTGGAGGTGATGCACCCAATGTTCCCAAGCAAAGACAAGATTAAAATAAGAAATGGAATTGTAGAAAGCATCCGGCTTAAGTGGGGGAGCCCAAGGTCAAACAATATGCTCACAAAAGAACTTCAAAGTGGTTGGGCAAAGCCGTTGCAAGATGATATTTGCATCCCAAAGCTACATCCCCTGCCAAGAGCAGGGGCAGCAAAAGTGGCATTTGTTTGCATTTGTGTGGAGCTTGCAGCGAAGCCACTGACAGGAGAATGCCGAAGCCAAGGCGAAAATCGTCAATGAAATGCCGCCCTCCAAAGAGAAGGCAGTATAGCGTAAGATCTTTTTGACAAGGTAATCTTGTGTTACTTTTCAAATTTTTGGTTTGGAAAAGACAGTGTGTTTTGATTGAAAAGTCACGCAGCTATAAAAGAATGACTTTTGTTTGCTGAATCTTGAATTTTCAGTTGCTCCAAAATCCAAAAAGGACTTGTCATCTTTCAACGCAAGTCTGAATAAAGTGTTGTAGGAAACTATCCACTCACATATTGACTGAGAAGTCTTTCACTCTCACCCTTGCTTCTGTCCTGCTCCCAAACTCTCTAGCTTTTTGAGCGGCAAGCTCCAAAGTCTTGCTCCCCGCCAAGGCTTGACTCGAGATGAATCAAAGAACGAGGTCTGACTATAGGTGTCTTCTGGCCATTGCAACTTCACAATTTTCCTTGAAAACTTGGACCATGTTCCGGTGTTTCCAGGAAACAGGTAGCTCGGAATTTGGCAGCCAAGGCTTCTAGACCTTGCTTGCGGCTTCATGAAAGCCTCATGTCCAAGGTCTACCTTGTTGACCAAAAGCCCTTTTTGGCTTTATGGGTCAGCAGTTCTGACTTTCTCGAACAATGCGCAGAAACTGACATGTGGTACCTTCCGGATATGAAATTGGCTGGGCCCCATCGGGATGGAGTTCTTCAATCAAACGAGTTATCAGCAGGGTACAGAATTCACAATCATGGTTCAATTCACGCTCTGAACAATAGATACAACTTCCTGACGATTTGTCTCCCCGGTGATTTCAGTGCACACTCTCTGGCGTAATTCAAGAAAGCAACTCGTATTTCTACGCTTCTGATGACTGTCAAATGCGCAACTCTGCGATTTCGACCATTCCACTGCTGGTATCCCTGCATCTACGCTTTATGACACCTTGGAGTCGCTTGCTCCGCTGCCGGTGTGAGCAATTGCAAGGCCGATTTGATGCGAAAGCGTGTGTGGGGTGAAACATCTACAGCACCAACCTGGCCTGACCCGGCTGAACAACTAGCATGGAAAACTACTTACAAGTAACAAATTTAGATCACATAATTTTGCCTTGCCATGGCATGCCATGGGGTGATTTGGTTCCAGCTCCACCTTGTACCACAACCGTTCGATCGCTTCCCAGTGCAGAGCTCAAGATACCATTTGTTCCGGCCACACGAATACGCCAAAGATTGGTCGGATCCGTACGTACTAACGCCTCGCGTGGAGACAAGCAGCTATGAAAGCAGGGCTACCTCAAATGCTTCCATGTTTGGATATTCCTCATACTCATTTTGGCTTTCCATCGAGGTCCTCTGGGAAAGTATCAAATCAAACATCACTGCCTAAAAAATGAAAAATTGGTCATGTTAGTCTGAACAGGCCACTCTGACCAAAAACATGAGACTCTGCAAGATCATGCAGAACTTATTCAAACAAATGATAAAAAATATTTACAATTTCCCCCCAAACAGAAAAGTTTAGTTTAGTGCTTTTTGTGTGCATCAATTGATGTCTAATGAATCTTCACGAAGTCGCTGCTTTCTGATACACAGCGAAAAGAAGGTGGTACACTAGTCAAAAAAATGATACAAACAAGAAATACAATAAAGTTCAAATGTGAAAAAATGATATGTTTCAACAGAAGAAACAGCTCCGAAAAAGAACAACAATCAAAGCGAACATGCAAAGAACATGAAACCGTAGCGTGTTGTGTATTAGGTAGGAACTAGATTATGTTTCCAGAAACATTCAACAAGTATTGACTTGTTTGCAGTCATATCATCATGTTCTTCGACTTCTAAGCTTGATTCAACAACCTAGTGTCTTTTGCCGCGATCTAAACTGCAAAGTCAAATGACAACTGATATTATGGAAGGAAGTTTAGGTGAGAAACTTCCGAGCAACCAAAAAATCCAAAAGGAGAAAATTCAGTAAATTAACAGCTCAGTAAAGTCACAGTTAAGTAACAGCTCAGTGAAATAAAGTAACAGCTCAATTAAGCAACAAGTCAGTGAAGTAACAGCTCAGTACAGTAACAGCTCAGTAAAGTAACAGCTCAGTAGAGTAACAATTCAGTAAAGTAGCAACTCAGTAAAGTAACAGCTCAGTAAAGTAACAGCTCAGTAAAGTAACCGGTCAGTAAAGTCACGGCTCAGTAAAGGAACAATTCAGTAAAGTAACAGTTCGGTAAAGTAACAGTTCACTAGGGTAACAGCTCAGTAAAGTAACGGTTCAGTAGAGTAACAGCTCAGTAAAGAAACAGTTCAGTGGAGTAACAGCTCAGTCAAAAAACATTTCAGTGAAGAAACAGTAAAGTAACAGTGCAGTAAGTAACAGGTCAGTAAAGTAACAGTTCAGTAAAGTAACAGCTCAGTCAAGTAACAGTTCAGTGAAGAAATAGCGCAGTAAAGTAACAGCTCAGTAAAGTAACAGTTCAGTAAAGTAACAGCTCAGTCAAGTAACAGCTCAGTGAAGTAACAGTTCAGTAAAGTAACAGCTCAGTCAAGTAACAGTTCAGGAAAGTAATAGCGCAGTAAAGTAACAGCTCAGTAAAGTAATAGTAAAGCAACAGTTCAGTAAAGTAACAATTCAGTAAAGTAACAGATCAGTAAAGTAACAGCTCAGTAAAGATACAGTTCAGTCAAGTAACAGCTCACGAGTGCTATTTTGCGTGGCAGGCGCAGTATTTGGTGAAGTTGGAGAGTGACTCTTGTTGGTCCGCGCATTGTGAATGACGTTTCACATGTGAGTAGGATCAATCATGAGAGTCATTTTGTGTGGCAGGTGCAGTATTTGGCGACGTTGGAGTGCCACTTTTCGTGGCAGGGCCAGCATTTGGTGATGTTGCAGTGTCACTTCTTGTGGTAGGTGCAACATTTGGTGATGTTGGAGTGCCACTTTTCGTGGCAGGCGCAACATTTTGGTGAAATTTGGGCAGATAGCCGTAGCGCAAAATGTTGTCATTTTCAATACACAATGCGTCTCCAAAGCGCGAAAAAAAAGCTCGGCGAACGGGCGGGCGCGAGATGACGAGCTTGGGTTCGGATCATGCTCGCATCGGCTGCGCGTTGTAAAAAAAACACTTCAACCGTTTTCGGCCAATTTCTCTTAGATTTTGGAGTGCAATTTTGCATGGCAGGTGCAATATTTGGCGACGTTGGATTGATGTTTCACATGTGAGCAGGATGAATCATGAGAGTCATTTTTCATTTTTCCTGGCAGGCGCAGTATTTGGTGAGGTTGGAGGATGACTCTTGTTGCTCCGCGCATTGTAAATGACGTTTTCAGATGTGATGCGGATCAATCATGAGAGTCATTTTTCGTGGCAGGCGCAAAAATTGGATGAAGTTGGGCTAAGTAGGAGGAATACTGGAGTAGTACTTTGTAGAACAGAGTAGTACTGGAGTAGAACTTTGTAGTACAGAGTAGTACTGCATTAGTACGTTGAAGTACTTTGTAGTACAGAGTAGCACTGGAGTGGTACGAGTAGTACTGGAGTAGTACGTCGTAGTACAGAGTACTACTAGTAGTACTTTGTAGTACAGAGTAATACTGGAGTGTACTTT
>Ga0126337_10002382_pt1 | contig 11957 bp, 8 predicted proteins | sample DipCmetagenome_FD_92527 | JGI IMG/M metagenome (GOLD analysis project Ga0126337, IMG submission 92527) | Coral microbial communities from La Bocana,Puerto Morelos, Mexico - Diploria C A metagenome | ecosystem: Host-associated > Invertebrates > Cnidaria > Coral | place: La Bocana,Puerto Morelos... | reverse complement strand
GTATCACCCAAAGTCGGACAGACAAAAGCAATAATAAAGTTAGAAAATGGAAGTTGAAGAAAGGTTTTTTGGGGGAATAAAACGAAGAAAATTCGCTACTCGATGACTATTGCTAATAGTCCCCTAGTAGCATAGCCAATCAAAATGCAGGAATTGCATTAGTCCACTAGTTGGGTGATACTAAATTGCAGTTAGTAAAACCTTTCCACATTTCTCCTCTTTTGTTCATTTAGATATGGAGAGGTCCTATCTGTTGGCTACTCAACTAATGAGCATGTTCACTATCTCCGTCCTGCTGATAGTAAATCATGAGAAACCTCTGATTTCGTCCTTCTTCTTTTTCGTGGTGACAACCTGCATTGCAGCAACAATAAATGTTCAATGGGGTGTGTGCAGTAATTCTTTTTGTTTTGGTATTCTTAGCATTATGGTATGATACATGTACTAGTTTCTGAAAGTCCCAGCATCTAAGAGTGTGAAGCATCTGTCTACATAAATTTTAAGCTGTTATAATAATTATTATCTTTTATGGGTGTTGAGCATTGAACAGGCCACTGTGCAAGCTTTTGCAGTGCCTAAAAGGTTATTGAGCTGAAAAAAATTGACAGGAGATAATGAGTTGCTTTAGAATTGATACCTCTTAGGGCCAAGGGGTGAAAAAAATTTCGAGGCACACCTTGGTACCTCATAGAGGTTCTGTTCAAATATTTGCCATAAACACCCCCATCCATTTTGTATGGAAGTCCCAATTGATACAGTGTATAAGTTAGGCCTTTCCGCTCTATACCGTATCAATAACGGTTTAATTTTATTTTTTTGTGACTTTTCAGATATAGATATCATGCGAGTGTCAGTATGTATATGCCTGTTCTTTGTTATTCTGTTTGCTGTGTTACGATGGATTCCAAAATCTTTCACTATCGGTGAAGCCATGGTTATTTCAGAGACAATAGTTCTGCTGTCAGTCGATTCTTACACAAACCTTGGATTGAAGGTAAGTTGCACTCATCAAAATGGCCAATGTTGAGCGATCTTGGCCTGACTTTTTGTCAATAACCCACATGCATCTAGACTTCCTTCCTTAGTTAGCTGGCATTCATGGTGCAGTGTAACCCAGGCGATTAATGTGATCATATTGCAGAATATTTGGCCATATTTATGGGGTAGGGTCAAATTTTAGGATTGGTCTAAATTGAGTGACGTCTTAACAGATGCAACTGCACTTTTAAACAACTGTTTTTTTTAATAAGCACCCACAGATATAATTTGTAAATTAAAATGAAACTTCGATCTGTACACGTAATATATGTTGTAGTTAAAAATTAAATTCAGGTAAAAATAATTTTAACCTAGTTTGATTCTCAATTTCCTTTGTCTTCTAACCCTAATAAGGGTTAAGAGACAAAGGAATTTAATTTTTGCCTGACTTTAATTTTTAACTACAACATGAAAACTGGAGATTAACGTATTAACTGGATTGAGTGGCTGTATTGATGGAGTAAAATACAGGTCAGGATTTCAGAATGTGGCCGTTTGCAGTATTATTAATGAGGTGGCCAAATTATACACATCACCATAATTATTATAAATTAATCAATCAATCAATTAATCAATGTAGTACATGTAGTACATACAGTTCTCGTTAGTGTATGTGTGTAAGCAAGTGATATATGGCCTCTATGACCTCCCGCACGGTAGTCCGACGCTCTACCAACTGAGCTAATCGGTCGGTGGTCAAGGCAAGGCAAGGTTCCACCATCCTGTACTGTGTTACAGTGTGCCTCTTCTTTTTGTACATTTCATGTTGTCGTTGTATTAGGTATGAATAATTAATATGATTGTAATTGCTCAATAACATTATTTGTTTTTATTTATAAATAATTATAATAAAAACTACACAGCCCTGTATAAACCTGATAAGACTCATTCTCTAAATTTTACAAATTGTGTTTTCAGCTATCCTACTTCTCTCCCACTTTTTACAATTTGATTGGAATTCAAGCCAAAGTTACACGAGGTACTCACAGCCTGTGGATGCAGGTAAATGAAATAAAGACATCTAGTATTTACTTGCAAAAAATGTTCGGACATTAAAACGTCGGACACTTGTTATATCATTTTGGACAAATTTCGGATAACAATTTAAGACATTTTACCTAAAACAGTGTCTCAATTATGGTAAATTTCTTTCCAAAAAGTAAACTAAAAGCTTTGGAGCTACTTTAAATTTTAATACTGTTTTGTATATTTTGGAGGCATAAAGTTTTGGACGCTTAAAAATTTTGGATGTTTTTATTTTCAGACACTTTCTGAGATTGAAGTTGTCCAAAATGTTTGGCAAATAATGATTGTGGTGACAATTTTTGTTATACTCTTTGTCCTAAAACTGAAACTTAATTTGATTACTTTAGACAGGGAAAATAGACACTCAGGTTGTTCAAAAAGAACATACAGTTTCAGTAGCACTATATAGTAGCACTATATATATTACACAAGGCAATGTGTGCATGGAAAATTTACTGATAAACAGTTGGAATATTTGAAATCTTTAATTATTATTAAATGAAAAAATATATATATTTTAAATTTCAGCTCCTGTCAATTGGCTCATTGACAACAGGTCTTTTACTGCTTCCAGTATTTTATTATCTTACACTAGTAAGGTGAGATCTTTTAGAACCAGCACTAGCTTATGGAGGTGTGGTTGCCAATGGACAGTGTGCTCACCTGCAGATTGAGCAGTCTAGGTTTGAGTCCTGGCTAGGGAGATTATGTTGTATTCTTGGGCAAGACACTTTACTCTCACAGTGCCTCTCTCCACTCAGGAGTATAAATGTTTTCCAGCGAATTTAATGCTGTGGGTAACCCTGCGATGGATTAGTATACTATGCAGGAGGGGGGGGGGGGAGGGAGTAGAAATACTGCTAGTGGCTTCATGCTACAGAAAACAAAGATATGCACAGGCCACTTTGCTTGTATGCAGACTTTACCCCAGCTAGCTTCTTCCAAAGCGCTTAACATGTAATTTGGGTCACCCATAAAGACTTCTTGGTAATTATTTTGAGGATGCAAACATCAACTGACTTGTTCGGCTTTTGGTGTTCTTTCTTCAGTGACTACTGGGAGAAAGTCGTGGGATACATGGCATTCTATGCTGTGATACTCTTTACATTCTTTGCTCTTCTTTTGCCTTGGGCTGTACTAATGCTGGGAGGCAACAATCCCTTTCTGTGGCTGTGGAATTATTTGGACAATGTACATATAAGGGTAAGAAAAAAAAAAGTACGTAAAAAGAAAATTGCTGTAATTTTACTTGTTTTGTGAATATAAAAGATAGAGTTAAAAAGTTGCTTGTAATGTTGTCCGTATTTTGTACTGTTTGTTTAAAATGATGGGAGTTCGATGGCAGCTTTATTTGCTGATTTAGGGCACAAGTCATTTTATCATTCATTTGATTGACTATTCTGTATAATGGGTACACAAAGGATCATTTTGGTAAATTATCAGTTTGGAAGGCCTTCAATTCCCTCTGCTTTGTTGCCTGTTACTTCTAGATTGATAGAAATGACATTTTGGGTTAAAAAAAAGGTTGGCTAGTTATGTTTTTAGGAAAGGCAACAGCTGCTAAGGTTCTCAGGAAATGGACTACTACCCAATCATCATAGGCCTGCAATGAGTACAGAAAGCTAGATGATAAAGTTCTCTGCACGCGTTGCAGGCCTATGTTAATAGACACTAAATAGATGACCCATATATTAATACGAGAGGACTCAAGTTCCCCAAAAATGACCAAAGTGAAAAACATTTTGTAATGCAGCATAAAATTGACCTACAGAACTTTAAAAAGCACTGTAGATAAGCTCTATACATAGCCTAAAACAGTTCTTTCAAGCATTTGAGAGAAAACTGCCATACCAGGAATGGTACTCCCGGAAAAATTGGGAAGCGTTGTAGGACCCGCTTCCCAAAACCCTTGTTCTATTTGTGACCAAACTCTGCGATTTTTCCTACCCTATTTATGACGTGACCAAAACTTTGACACCCTTTTTTAGACTTGACCATTCAATACCCTGTTTCAAACTTGCCTTATAACTAGTTCCCTAGCTCAAACCAATGTCAAATTGCCTTAAACGTAAATTGTGAAGGGCTTTTGTTGATGGTCTGATTGATAATGACGAAAAAGAAATTTCAAAAACACGGCGGATCAAATATTTGAAACTAGAAAAACAGGTTCGACAAAAATTAAAAGTTAACAAAGGCCATGTTTTAACTAGTGCGATTTGCACGCTATCGTTGTTCGTGTATTTACAGGAAATGAAAGCTGTCGTCTCCTCTAACGTAATAAGTGCACAACACGCGGGACAACCTTGAAATAGGAAATGGTAGGTGCGTTTTGAAGTAGTGTATTTTGAAAGAACTTGCCATGCTTTTTTTCCCTTGTAGATTCCGTTAATTCGTTACTGGTTTTGTATCGTTCTTGTTGCCATTGGCTTCGTTGCGTGGCAAAGCCGGAAGCCTTCTTCTACAGCCTCGTCAACCATTACTCGGAAATTTTTCCATCTGCTAGCCCTCGCTGTCTATATACCCGGTATAATTTACGAGCCGTACTTGATGCACTTGGCTTCCTCAGCTGCTGTAGCAGCTTTCTTGTTTATTGAGGTAGATTTTCACTTTTCAGACTTTTAATAACTTATTAACCGAAAGTGAGGTCATTATGGGAAAATCTCAGACCGAGATCTTGCCATATTGACCGAGCGATAGCGACAAAGCCGAGGTTTGAGTTTTTCGGTAAAGACCGAACGTTTGAGATAAATAAGTTTGCCTTTTGCTTTGTTTTTGCAGGTCCGTAATCGGCCTATAATGCCCCAGAATTATCCAATCAGAGTGCGCGTTATATCCGCTACAAACACAAGCCCGTACCATGAGACAACTTAATGCCACAGTTTGACTGATCATATATATATTTTTCTTTTTTTCTTAGTACATTCGATTGTACAGAATAGGACCCTTTGGTGAACCAATTCACTCGGCTCTCGAGGTGTTCTTAGATGAGAAGGATTCTGGCCCCCTTATTTTGACCCATGTTTATTTGTTGCTGGGTTTTGCCGTGCCATTATGGATTTATCCTGTGGATTACATGAAGCCTGATGCTACTGGTGGGTATTATTGTGTGTGTGATCATGTATTAGCAGGGGAGGGGGTGAGTAGAAAACGACGCAGGTGTTCTTGTCCAGGTGCGGATCTGTGATATTTCGTTTTAATAATTTCTAACTTGTTGGAGAAACTATGTTATAACTTGATAATCAGTAATGTAAGATTGCGTGGTTAACCTAAAGGATGTTGGAAGCTGCGCTCTAGCTGAAGGTTATAACTGGAATAATTTATCGCCCAATCAAGCTCTGCTTTCAAGCCGTTCAAAAAAAACTCCGTGACTGTGTTTTCCGCCTTAGGTTGTAAGCTTGCACTGTATTCTGGGATACTTTCTCTCGGCATTGGGGACACAATGGCATCAGTCATAGGAAAGAAAATTGGGCGATACCACTGGCCTGGTAAGATTCCATAGCAATATAGCTACCTTCAAAATGACGTGTAAGTTAGTAACTTTTTTCATTTGGCGAACATGTGAGAATTTTCTTTTTCCTTTTGGCAATGCTTGTTTGTTTGTTGGTATATTCCGTCGCTTTCAGTATGCTGAAATGACTGGGGTTATTTCTTCTCGACCCTAGATTGGATGCACGTCCTACAAAACGCAGCCCCCTCTCCCTAAGCCCCCTCCCCCAAGTATTTCGTTGCGTTGTCCAAGCAGTCTGTCAGGACCTAATTATAGTCCTAGTTGAAGCAAGGCTCTGTGAGCATCACAACCTCTGTGCCGGAATCGCTAGACGCTGAAAAACAACACCATTCACCCGGGTTGGTAACGTTGCTAGAAGCTGATAAACGATTGAACCGCGTTCTAATATATTTACTAAAAAAAGTTTAATTTGTAACAGGCAGCCCTAAGACTGTGGAGGGAACATTAGCTGGCATCATATCTCAGCTGGTATTTCTGTGGACGTTACACTACAACGGTAAAACACTGTTTGTTACGTACAAAAGTCAGTGGCTACTAAGAAGTTCTTTTGCTTTTTTGTGCGGCATTTTCAACCGGGTGCGAAGCTTACGCTTTTTAAGGGAAAAGCCCTGAGACAGAGGCTGCTTCTAAAGCTAACCTCGTTCCCAGGGCGAGGTTGACTTTGGAAGGTTTCGCTACCGTAAAGAAAAGAGGGCAATAGCTACACTCCGTTTCTGGTTTGCTTTCTATACCATTAATTCCGAGCGGGCTAAGAACGTTTTAACGACGGGTTTGCCTTTGTCTTTTCTCTGCTACGTTCTCGTTGGAAAAACCGTATTAGCTGTGAAATAGACGGGGTTTTTTTGCTTTCTTACTCAACGCAAAGCTTGCGGTTTTCACATCTAGCAGTTCCGATCGATCAACACACGGATTGAAAGCGATTATACTGAACCACGCTTTTATTTTGCTTTCCGTGACGAACTTTTAACTTGTCCAAACTGTTGCGCTTTCGTTTGAACATTGTCTTTCATTTACTCTAAAACGATCGAAAACGCTGAAACGAAAGACACGAAAACTTTCGACAAGCGCTCTCGAAAGTGAAGAAGAGTTGTGAAAACTGAAACGCACCTTTCATATTGTCAATCATCTCGAGATTAAGAGTGCCAATTTGAAAAATAAACTTTTGTTTTAGAGTTTTGCGGCCTTCGGTAATCCACACGGTATCAACAAACGCTTTTCATTCAACTAATTTATTCAGTTGTTTTTCACGTACCAACCAATAGCGTAACTCCATATTTCTGTATATAAATCACACACAACCCGCAATTCCCTGATTCGCTCCGACGAAGGGCTAACGCTCGAAACGTCAGCATTCGAATCTCTTTATGGTGGCCAATTTACATTATCAACCCAGATGATCGATAAAACCAAATTTTCTTTTAATACTCCCCACCGACGCAGCACTACAGTTCCCTTTGTCTTAAAAACTAATTAATCGCGGTACGCTGTGGTTTTATGCACATCCCATCGTTTCTCTCAAATTCAATTTTTTCCTTTCTGCTTTTTTTTTCCAGATATTCTGCTATTACCAAGAGAAAGGTGGTTACCAGTCTCCGCCGCAGTAACCGCCGGGTCTCTGTTGGAGGCCTGGACATCTCAGATTGACAACATCATACTGTCACCTTTCTTATGCTCACTTCTACTGTTTAAATGCAGATGAAACACTGTCCGATGCGGTTTTAGTCGATAAATTCGTTCTTACCCATTCATACATACTGAATGAGAGTAACAGAGGGCTTTGATCTGTGAGAGGAAAAGCGCCATGTTGGGTAGATCTCAATGAAGCTTCTGTGAGGGGAAGTTACCATGGCAACGTAGCGTACTTTCTTTTGGCAAAGTAAAGTGAGAGCTTCTGGCTTATCTACGTATTTTTTACTATAAGTTTTGCTTGGACAACTGATTATAGTAATTATATGAGAATTAAAACACCCGCTTCTTTGTACAGAACTTATTCCCATCTGCGTCATTCATGATCACAGAACACAGGAAAATGCGTTTTTAGAAAGTGGAACTGAATAAAGTATTGAAGATAGCAAGCAAGGCGTACACATTTTTTTTTGGAGGGGGGGGGGAGGAGGAGGGAGTTTCACCCACAACATTTAGTTTCTTGTAGTGTCACCCCTCTTACCCCCACCCCCTAGTGATTTTGTTGTTTCGGGTAATGAAACACTTCGAACTTTCTTTAATATCATTCCGAATCGATGGAAGAGCCATGGCCTGGATCCGTTTATTGACCGCCTTCGTAGCCTGCAGTTCTTTTTTGTTCCGATGCAATTATTTCTACGAGGCCAAGAGAAAGGGCAGGTACAAACCCCGGAGCAGATCAACCGATACAGCTAATTTAAATGGTTATTCCTCGCTTTTGAATAGTTGTTATTCTTATTTTAATCAGCAATCGGAGTTGATCCGGTCCAAGGTTTGTTTCTGTTTCGAGAAATGGGGTGTGGTTGGGCCTCAGCGATGTTATTTTATACCTAAAAGGAACAGCGGTAGTTGCTGATTTCCTGGGGGAAGGGCTGTGCAATTTACACGGGAAGTTCGTTTCGCTCTCTTGTGCTGTCAGGTTTATCTTGCTTCCTTAATCAAAAGAGACTTGTGAGAAGAGGGATTTCTGTTGAGTGTTTAAAGTTTCTTGGCCTGTAACCGAGGCCAATACGGAGATCAAGTCACGCGGCTATCCTAAATTGCGTGACTCACGCTTCGCAGGGACTGGAGTACTCACCCATCTTTTCCACAAACTACAAAGTTCGGTCTTGTCATGTCTACGCTTTAGATAACCTTGTTTATCTTCTTAGCGAATGCCTCAATCGAGTGCAAGTGTAAGCCTATCTGAGGGGAAGTGCAAACGAAAACTATGATTGGCTACCAATAAGTCAATAAGAAACAGTATCTCTTTTGAAGACGAACAGTGGTGGCTCGCACGCGCAGATCTTGACAGATGTGTGTCTTGTTTGCTTTGTTCTTAAATTTTATTTTTAGGAAAAGAAACTGAATCTCTCTTAGGCGGGACTTGTTAATGGGGGTTCCCGTTTCGATAACGGATGTTGAAAGAAAAATGTTGATAGAATGCCATTTATCGCAATTGTATTTTATGTACTGTCGCTTGCGTTTTTGTTTTGTTGTTCCCGGGGTTTGATGGCTTGAAAGGCCCTTTCGATTTCCCTTATTTCGAAGAAACACTATTTCCGGGATGATCTGATAGGGATTAAAGTTCTTGATTCAGGGAAAATAGGCGAAAGCATGTGTGAAACTGCTTATTAAAATCGTTGTAATTGTACAATCTCATCTGCTCTTCCCAAATTAAATGATGCTGTTTCTTGATTTTTCGTATTCTTTTGCAACCATATATTAAAATATTGCATGCCTTTTATAGCAATTTCCTTCCAGCCGATTAGCCGGAAGTTATTGAACAAGTCACGTGTTTAGAAGGGTGCTTTCGAGCTTGTGTCGTCATATCCTTTTAACAGCCATTATGATCTGCGGACCTCAAGTAAGCCATGTCTAATATTGGAAAACTGTTTAAAATTGGAGGAAACAAAGCTCCAAGGCCGCCAAGGAGGGATTACGACGAGAACAGGAGCTCTAGTGAATGTTCTGAAGAAGACGAAAGCTATTTGGATCCGCAAACTGTGCATCCGACATCGTCGCCAAACTCCACTCCTGTTCAGATGCCTAGTTATCCACCTCCAAGACCGAATCATTCGCCAGCGAATCGCCGCGTTCATGATGCCGGGAAAAGGGCTTCTGTCCCCGTCACATTTGACCAAATGAATAAACCTCCAGTACCTAAAGCGAGATCGCAGAGACCTCAAAGCGCCGAGCATTTAAAGTCAGGAAAAGGTCCTACTGCATCACAAAAACTTGGCTTAAAGGTATGGCGTTCATACTGGTAATTGCTGCACAATATTTGCCCGTGTTTCTTGCGGTGAAGTTGTTCTTTATAGTATCAGTTTAATTATGAGACACTCAGAGTGTGTGCTCACTTCCTCAGCCACCTTAGGGATCATAAAAAAAAAATATTTCTTTGAGAGTATTTGTAAAGTACAAGCTGTTTTTAGTTTCTCCAAAATAACTTGCACCACCGTTGATGCGTAATCTTGATCACGGCTTGCTGAACATGCTGTGTGTATTGTCGCCTCTTAATCCAAGACTATGATACAGGTTGACCTTGTAGACAGAGATATCAGTAATAAAATTTTAATGTGACTTGGTTCTTAAGTTTTCACAATCTATGCAGAAAATTCAATCTTTCATTTTATACTGGAGAGACATTCGTGTACATTTTCATGTTGTGTTTAAAGTTAAGTTTAAATTTGTTTTGGTTGAAATCTTGCACACTCTTTTAATCGTTGTCTTAAATGATAATAACAAGCGAGTCTTAGACAAAAAAAATAAAAAAAAAAACAAATGTTCTGAGCTTGACAAAAGTTTCATTCCAAAAGTAAATTAAACTACAAGTTTAATTATTTGGATAATATGTTTAGTTTTTTTCTTCAATGGCTTATTTTATTATATTTTGTATCCCATCTGTGGATTATTTTGGCACTGAAACATTATGATATTTAAGAAATCTCAAAAATTTAATTGTATAATTTACATGTAGGTGAAAATATGCAATAACAAAAAAAATATTTATGGCCTCCTCTCAAGGAAGCAACAATGATTAAGGTTTCTGAAGAGTTAAATGTGATATCTGGGAAATCTAGAAAATATTTCGGAACTTAATTCAAACACGCATGTGACTAGAAACAAGGAAATATTTTTTTTAATTTGTTAGAGAACTTTAGAAATTGCCTACATGGAATCCAAAATATATATACATGTGTACAGAATTGGGTTACTAAATGAAAACACACATGTATGTTCGCACAGTCATTGTCTAGTTGCAGTCCTTACAGAAGGGACTTTTTCGAAGAGCTATCCACCCCTATGGAAATTCCATTTAAGCCTCGTACATTTCTGCAGAATCAACATTCCAACTCCCAGGAAATTTCATTCCCCTCTGTGGACGTAGTATGGATATGTTTTGGGATTTCTAGTTTTCTGATTGGTTCACTGAATCTCAAGTATGAGCCATTGTACCTGAGTTTTACCATAAAAGAAGAATAAGGTAGCAAGTGTTGCTTCACTGAGGTGAGCTTTCTAATATGAAAATACAGCAATTAAATTTTATGAACAATGTCATCCAGAAGTTACAAACTTCAAAGACCTACTAACAGTAGTTGAAAAATAGAATTCACACAACACTTATATATGTACTTAAAATTAAAAACTTCTAATGAATACTTTTTTCATCAAATGACACATCTTAAACCAAGAATTTTATTTCGTAAATTATATTGGTGTTCAACTTGTAAGAAGTCACTGCAGAATTCAAGATGCAAAAAAGTGAATTGTGGTTTTGGAAAGTATTTAATTTGACATTTTTTTTTGGAAATAAACCCGTAAACTATTTTATTGCTAGATTTTAGTACTAGATGCATCCTGTATGCAATGATGTACAGTACTGCTGTTTTACAATGTAAGTATAAAACCTGTGTAAGGTCTTTTAGACATCTCTAGAGACAGATTTTGTGTGAAAGATAATACTTGCTACATGTACATGTATGTACAAAGTGAAAACGTGAACTAAATTTATGACTGTATAAGCCATTTTTCTAAGCTACAAGATACAGCTGTAGAAGGAGTGAAAACAGATATGTCGGAAATTATTGATTATTTAAGTTATAATTAGTTTCCATATAACACTCACTCTGATTGGCTGAAACAGCATGCTTCATCAGAGCACAGATGCTCAGCTTGATGATGTTAAGCTGGCTTTCAAATTTTTGCCTCAGAATTTTCATAACTTTGACCCAAATTATACATCCCCTGTGACTCAGAGAAACACAATTACTGCACAGAGACCTTTGTTAACAAGTGTTCTAAGGTAACAAGTTTTTTTTGACAAAACAAATAATTATCAAAGTAAACAGATTCTCAACCTAGCTAAGTACAATGCTTCGATTGACAAGATTATATTTGTTATGAAGGCGGAAATTTTACATAAGAAATGAAACAATGACAGAAAACACTAATTATTGACTGTCTCTGTTTATGATTAGAAGCTTTATTTTTGTAAAAATGCTCAAACAAAACTCACACACAGTGCAGTAATGCTCATTTGCTTACAAGCAATCTCCGGTCATCTCAGCGAAGCCAACCTGAACAACTTGGTATCAATGCACACCCAGTGAGTGATCAGTTGAAAGCTTGCTGGGATATTCTGCCCTGTAGTCAGAGTAGAACCAGTGGGAGCAGTCTAGTCTTTCCATCTTTTGACCCTGGACAATCTTACTGGAAGCTG
>Ga0126337_10002381_pt1 | contig 11958 bp, 4 predicted proteins | sample DipCmetagenome_FD_92527 | JGI IMG/M metagenome (GOLD analysis project Ga0126337, IMG submission 92527) | Coral microbial communities from La Bocana,Puerto Morelos, Mexico - Diploria C A metagenome | ecosystem: Host-associated > Invertebrates > Cnidaria > Coral | place: La Bocana,Puerto Morelos... | reverse complement strand
ATTATTATTATTATTATTATTATTATTTATATTTTCAAAATAATACGACTTTTTTAATAATTTATATATATTTTAGGTATTGGTGTACTTGTAAATAGGAATTTGAGATCAATAAAGTTGTTTGTTATTATAAAAAAATTATTATTATTATTATTATTATTATTTTTATTATTATTTTCATGAAAATAAATATATGAAAATGTATGAAAGTCTGCCGTTTAAGCGGTAACCAGGCATGTGTCCACTAATTTTAGAAAGTCGGTGATTACACGAGCTTGTGAATTAGTATTGAGGATATTATATCTATTGTTATTACATTATATTGTTATTCTTAAAAAAAATATTATTATTATTATTATTATTATTATTATTATTATTTGATTATATTTCTTTCTTATCAAAATTAAAAGGTCAACGTCAAACGACGCGTAGGTCTAACGACTGTTTTGCACCATATCGTACCCAAATTTGCAATTCAGCCAATCAGAAATGTCTACTCTCCTGATGTCCTGATATCAAGTCACTCACCTGACCTGGCTACGATATCGTGCTCCCTTTGCCGAATTAAGTACGATAAATCCCTATAATCGTGCCTTCTTAATGCGCTTCGGCCGGATGGGTATTTTGGTTCGACTACGTCTGGCCAAAATACGAACAAGGCTCGACCAAATTCACCTGATGTGCCCCCTGAGCGTACACCAAAAAGGTGCGATTAGGTTTTTATATTGCAAATGTAAATACGGATTATCAAATCTTTCGGAAAATTTATTTCTTGATATGATTGAAGAGTTCCAACTGATGGCGAAAAATGCTGTTTGCAGCTGCTAATAGCTCAAATATGTTTCCAGTGTAGTTTTCTTTTTTTTTTTCTAACCCTGTAATATCAAACGCCGCTCAAGCCACCCCTCTGTGAAGCGTGACACTGATTTGAGTTGATATCGTCTGCCTGTACTAATATGTATGAGCGATACCAAAATATGGCGTATCAATATCCTTGTTTATGTTAAATGCTCCCAGCATTTACTTCTTGTTTATGGAACCCTACTGCAGAAAGTGCTGGGCAATTACTTCAACTTGTTAGCATTTGACCCTCGGGCTAAATCGATAACATATTTGAAAGTCCCTTGGTCAAATGAAGAAGAATGAAGTTAGATTAATAAATGATTACGTTTTTGCTTCAAAATTATAGTGTCGAAAAGTATATCAAAAAATCTACTGTTGTCTTCATCAGTTCACGCCCTGTAGGGTAATAATTTATTAAAAATGCTTGATATTTTTTTTATTTTTGCATACAATAGTTATCAGTTTCTGGTCCGTCTGAATTGAATTGGGTTTTCTTCTACTCTAGGGACTTTTTAAAACCTTACAGAGGTAATAAATGCCTTTTATTGAATGCTGAAAGATGTTCATATAGGTTCCAGACTCTGGTGCTTTCGTTTGGACAGTTTTGAAAAGATCTCCGTTGTATGTGTATTCTCACCCATGGGCCTGGCGTGTTAGCCAGATCAAGTAATTTATTCAATTCGGATATACACTTTAACAACCTCAAAAGAAGGTCATCTTTCATCTTCCCCCTTCTTATAAATCATTTAGAGAGAATAGATATCAAAAATCACTCAACAATATCAGTTAAAAAAGGAAGAAATATGCATTAATATTTTATCTTGCAGTAGTCAAAATACAATTTCTCTTTACGATTCCAAGTACATTGTCAAGCACACAACTGACAGGAATAAAGATAATGATGAACTTGTTGACTTTATCTTGTCGTATTACGAAATTCTCCAATCCATCGTCAAAAGGAATGTGTGGTAGTAGTACGGAGAATTAAGTTTTGAACTGGGCACAGAGAATATCACGTCCATTTTAACCCTATGATTTTTTGTGTATATCATTGGTTGAGCACCCACATGTTTTAAAAGCAGTTAATAGGATTTGTTGGAACCCAAGGAAATCCTTTAAGATGATTTGCTGCTTTCGGAAACGAGTATAAAAATGAAATTTTTTCTCATTAGTTAATGATCAAGTTAGAAGCACCGAAAGGGAATCAAAAATATGAGATATTGGCCACGTCGCTAAGATAATCACGGAGAGAGATTTTCATTATACTGAGCTGTACCTACAACAAACTTCGATTTTAAATATTGCATGTGTTTCACGTTTGCTTGACATTCAATTTTAAGAGTAAACCTTCTACGGATACTAAACTGTAACGGACACAAGCGCCCGCTATAACTCAAAACAATCCCAAATTATTCGGCCATAAAATCAAAGGTAAGTATTCTGTTGACGTTGTCGATTTTATTTTGATTTAGTACAATTTTTTCCTTCTAGTTACAATGTTTCGTCGCCGCAGCTTTCTACTTTGATATAGTAGTTTATATATTGTATTAGGTATCAGCGAAAACCGACTATACAAAAACGCTCACCGAGCTTGCTACATAATAAAATTCTCCGTGACTGAATTCGTGTTTACTGCCTGAAAATGAAAACTGCGGTTGTTTCCAAAAGGAAATGGATTTAGTGAGGTTAGCCTGTGTTCTTTTGTCAAATCGTTCGTAAAATATACCGGCTTTCTCTCATATTCCTTCTGGAACTAATTTTATTTCAAACGGTTGGCAAGAGGATGTTGTTGATTTGCTTTCTATGTACGCGTTGACATGATTTACGGGGCCTTATAAATACATTTTCCTTTACAATACGCAAGACTGTTTACCCTTATTGGCAGACGCTACTTACTATCGGCGAAATGGATGAAAACACCATGCCAAAAAGATAATCGAAATTGCATCCTAATTGAATGGTCTAAACGGTGGCATGTTATATTTTTTACGGATTTATATTCATATGTAGCATATAAATAGAATTCAGTTGAAATTAAAAATTATATGATTTGATAGCTAATTCTACAAGTCTCAGCACATTTGGATGTTTATGGAGACAAGTCTCAGCACATTTGGATGTTGATGGAGTTACTCTTCAATGAAAGAGTTTTATTTATTTTATGGAAAGGTCGGATTCATACATATTTACGACCACATTCGATCTTATCTTTGAAAATCCCTGAAGCTAAGCTTTCTTTGTTTGTCATAAATAAATAATGATCATAAATTGCCATAATGGTTTTAAGTGTCAGACACACATTTACTCGCTGAGTGAAAAGTGTCACCAACTTTTCAAACTTAAAAAGCGACAAATTTTTAAGTAAGTTGTTTTTCAATTACAAAAAAGTGCTAAAATCTTCTGTAGAAGATGATTTGTTATTTCTTCAATAAAGTGACAAATGGTTTAGCCCATTTCACCTGTAAACATGCAAACAATTTTAGTCCCCTTATTAAAACCTCGGCAGTGTCTATCGAGTTAGGATCGCGGCGTCAAAGATGTTTTGATATAAACACAGAAAGCAAACAGGATGCATGTAATGTTTTTCAGATCCCTTCGTCTAAGTTGAGCTTCAAAGCTGCCCGTTTTGTAAAGACAAGCTATCTCGCTTTGAGGGATCTCTCAGCAGGGGATTTATCTGGGTCAGACAAGGACAGGAGGCAAAACAGGACAAAATAAAACCAATTTTGCGGTTAGCAATTCAAGCTATCGCCCGTGGGCCCGGTTTCGCAGTTCAGTTTTCGCTAACGGCATAAAATGTGGCGCATTCCTTTAGTGGTCCGACCATAATCTTCTGCAGCGCTTTGTTTGTGATCGGCACAGTAAGTACAAACGAGAACTATTCTTTCTGACGTCCAGAATTAATAATGGCATGGGTGCTCCCTCCCATACCTTGTTTACAAACACACACGAACACGTTTAGTTCCAGATACGTTTCTAAAATGTATCGTCAAGTTTAATCTTCTGTCAATTTAAGTTGTCTTCTTTGGGATTTTTTTTTTCTTTGAGCCTCACAGCCTAACTCATTTTATACACGAACGGTTTTATAGAGTTCATAATCAATTTGTAAGCGAAACGAAGATGCAATGCAATGGTCACGACACAAAGCTGCGTCCGTTCTTTAGAACCAAAAATTAATTTGCGAAAGGGTTTTATTTATTTCTTTGGTCATGCAAACATAGATTTCTCATTTCGTTGACTATACTTGCGGCTAATTTGCTACAAAAAGTTTCAATCTGGTTCGGTAAACTTTTTTAAGTATGCAATTCAATATTCCTGTGGTTAGCATAACTTATAGAACGCATGGGGTATATAGCAAGCTTGGGAAAATCTCATGTTACTGCGCACAGCTTGCAGTACAAACGAGTATATGTATCACAAAAAAAAATGAAAAGGGCCGAGCTAGTTTACTTCTTTTTTTACCATTGTTCAATTGCAGCTACTGCGAAAGTTAACGTGAGAATATGATTCAACAAGTGTAAAACAGCTGTGTGATAAGTTAGACTTTGTTAATATATCTAATGTAGACATATTTTAATATCTTTTTCTATTTTTTTTATCGCCTTGCCAAACGCTATCATACTACTCAAGAAATTGTTGGATGTTTTTAAGTAGAGACTATGAATTTTTAATGAATCGTTAAATATTGGTTAAAAGTTAAATATACGAGCTTTCAAAATGAATTAAACAATGTTCAAAAAAACTTTAGCCTCTTTAAAATTTCATAGGACTAGAATTATCGGTTTCTTGTTTCCACGTTGTTTAAACTCAAACGTAATAGTGTTTGCTTACTAGCTAGCTGCTGGATGAATCCCAGTGCGTAGTATGAGTTCGAGTAGATTTAGCTTTTAACTTCTTTTCACATTTATGCGGCGTTCCGACGAAGCAGAGGGTACAAGAAGAGACATCTGCCATTTGCCTCTGGTTTGAATTCAGTAGAAACACAAACACACGCTATCAAGACAACTACGAAATACGTATGAGTACAAGGCCAATATGACTTCAATTTTCCTCCTTCTTCTTTTGTGTTTTCAACGATGCAAACAAACGCATATAGGTTCCCAAGAAGGAACGGTTTCTCTTTCCTTCCCTCGTGAACATCTCATATATTAACACCAATGTTTCTTGTGCCATACACATATATGTCTTTGCGCCTATAGCTTGCGCCATTGCATAGTATACTAGGAGAAAGCGTGATCATTAATTGAGGATCCTCGCAGGGTAAGCTGCTTCACATTTTTAACTGAAGACACTCCCTTATCACATGTTTTCTCTTTCTAGGGACCTCGCCAGGTTTTAACAGCAAATGTGTTGGAATCTGCAGCTTCTGGTTTGCACCTTGGCTATATGTTTAGTCGCTGCTACCTTTGAAGGAACTGAAGATGAAAGCCAAAATAAGACTTTCACGAACGATACTGTACCTACTAACAACGCCCCAAGGTAAATATACATTGTTGTAACTTATCGATATTTACTTGTGCTTCAGGTTTAGAAGACAAAAATTAAAAAAAAATTGTAAAAGTGAAATGGAAAAATTGAAGTAAGGCCAAAAGCAGTTAAAATTTTAGCCTTTCATACATTATTGATGTACGGTTCAGCAGAAAATCAAGCCGACCATGATAAACGAGCAATCATGATAAACCACCAAATTCTCAAAGGCGACATTCCGACAAATCTTTAGCAACAGTAAAGAGAATTACTCTTTTCAGGTGGTAACATGTCTGAACCTTGATTCCAGTGGCAAAGGCTGCATGAACTATTCTGTTCGTCAAATTTTAACTTTAGTTTCAGCAACGCTTTGTTTAGTGTCAAGGACATTTAATCAATATTCATTCTTTTGCAGTACGGAAAATCGTGTCAACGATGCAGGGAACACTACTGATAATGACAGAGAAGTTTTGCTGGGAAAAATATTGAACCAAATACAAAACAAGTCAGACAGTAGACTGCGACCCAAAATAGGACGTATGTGTCACAATACATCCTTAAACATGCTTGTTATTTTATGGTTTACTATTATCTCATTATGTTTGTTTCTATCTTAGTATTATTTTCAGGTTTCTTTCAATTTTATGGTGGTTTTAACTCCAAATTCTCTGACTGACTCTGACTGGGCTCTTTTAATTAATCTATGATCTATTAAAGCATGAACCAGAGAATCCCAAAGTCCGAGAGGAACGTTTTAATACCCTCTACCCCCAGTCGTCATTGGAAAGAAGTGGATTAAGAGCTAGAATATAGAGCATTGATGATCTTTATCTATTGTGTATTTTAGGAGAGCCTATTACTGTGAAGACAGACATGTTCATTTTAGATATTGGCTACATCAGCGAAGCAAATATGGTAAGCGGATTGGAGCAAACTACATCTGAGGTTAACATTAAAATTCGGTAAAGGACTGTTTGGCAAAGTTTTCTGACCAGATTAGCAGGTTAGATAGCTGCCGTTCTAAGTTTTGTGCGTTAATTTTCACTTATCTGAGCGTCCTTGCTTCACAAAAATTGAAAGAAACCATGCAAAGAAAAACACCTCGTTATTCATTCTTTTATAATTACTCTCAATCCCATTACTGGATTTCTTTGTGAAACTTTTTTCTGTCAAATTTTATAGATATCAAGACATGTCAATTATTAGTTTTATCAGTAACAACATTCCCAGAAATGCCAGAGGAACTCCGCTTTTAGGCTTGGCTAAACCTTTATATTGCAACAAAGCATACAGACGAGGCGAACGGGTCAATATAAAGCAGATAGACCCCGTTTGCATTTTAAACCGCCGATAACTGTAACAACAGCTATTACTTCAGTTTTACTTTTTTATGATAACTTCTACATTTTTTGTTTCACTTGATTTGCGCTCATTTCACTTTAATACTATAAAAGGAATTTCGCACCAGCTTGTTTCTGCGCATGTACTGGCAAGACGAGCGTCTGGCTTACTTCAATACGGGATACAAAAAGAGGCTTGCTCTGAATGCTAAGATGGTGCAACATATGTGGATTCCTGACATCTATTTTGTGAATGAGAAGTCTGGAATAAAGCATGATCTCACCAAAGAAAATGAAGTGGTAAGACTCTGGCCTGACGGAAGAGTGTTTCACAGCATGAGGTATGTTAAAACTAAACCAGCCGTAAGTGGCCTTCATTCAGCTTTTTCCTCCGGGGGTGGGAGGTTCTCCCAGGAAAAATGGGTGCGGTTGTGCGGCCTCCTTACCCTACGTAAGACCTAAATCTACCTAATTCCAAGACTAAAAATTCGATACCCCATCTAAGACCTGTTTCAGACCTGCTTCATAAGTATCCCCTAGTTCAGACCGACGCTAAGAACATTGTGAAGGGCATTTGTTGTTGGTTATATCGACAATGACGAAAAAGTAGCTTCTTCTAAAACACACCCAGTTCACGAACAGACTGCAAAGGCCATACGTGTTTGAGACAAAAATAGGCACAATCGATACCTTATTTCTGTACAAAAAGGGTACTAAAACATACCCTTTGGGGCAACATATACTACATAGTCCATATATGGGAGTACCCATCCCACCGGGAATTCAGCTGACTTAGATTTTGTTATCTCGCGTAGTCCCTGCTGCCGCTTACATACCGTTTTTACAATTCTTAAGTTGATAGGCGCCACACTAATGCACTAACATTTGGCTTTAAGAAACGCTTCATTGACAACGAGCTGCAAGAATCTCATTCTCCGTTTCCTTTCAGATTATCGATGACAGCATCTTGCCCAATGCGTCTGCATAACTATCCACTGGATAAACAAGTTTGTAGATTGGCTTTTGAAAGCTGTGAGTAATTACAGCCATATTATGAGAAAGGTCAGGCTAGCCTCTAGAATGAAAAACTTGACCCTCCATAACATAGTTCATCCTAATTAGTTAAACATTACCAGACCGGGTACTTTTGTTTTGACCTGACAAACCACTACAGCTCAAAATAATTACGAATGTTGGAAATGTGTGTGTTTTTTTAAAATACTTATAATTAAAAGCCGCACGTGGGAAGAGAAATTTAACTTGGAATAATAAACATTTAAGTGAATTTGCGATTTTTTTATATTTGAAATGCTGAGCATTCTAATTCGCTTTATGTACTGACAGGTCGCGAATCGTTTTCTCACTCGCAATGCAACGTGGCCCCCTTTAAATCAAGCTGAACGTCGTTAGGTTTAATTCAATGACACATAAAAGCTAATTAGAGGTGTCAAGTGCCACGTTTTACTGTTCTATCGTGGACTTTCATTCATATGTCCTTTTTATACGAAACGTCGACCACGAATGTTTTACCTTGATCATCCCTTGTTTGAAACTTATATTTGCTTCCTATTTCTTGCCCTGAGTTGTCTTAGTTCTTTCTTATTTGTAGTTAGTTACGAAGATACCGAGTTGCTTTTTGAATGGAAGAAGGATAACGGGAACAAAGAAGTGCTTGTTTCAGAAGAACTAGAGATCCCACAGTTTATTCTCACAGACTACTGGACTGAAGCAAATTTCTCCAATTTTACTTCTGGTAAGCTAGGAGCGTGTGCATTAGTGATTAGGCTTGTGCTGCATTTCGAACTGCCGGAGAATTTCAGCCTGCTTAGACGGTAGTGTTTTTTTGTACTAATATGTCAGTTGCTGTCACAATGCCCCTAACAATGCTTGAAGGAGTTACGTTATGATTTGAGAAACTTGAAAAATTTGGCCTGAATTTTTCAAATTTTTATCTTCAGTTAACTATTACAGGTTTCCTTCAATCTAAGGGTAATTTTGTACGTGGCCAAAATACCGTGAGTTCGGAAACAATCCATGTTTTATCTGCTGCAAATCAAATTAAAAAGAGATGCGATCCCATGCATCACTTTGACGCTGACTCGCACTTTGGAAACATTCGACACCCCCTTAGTCAAATCGCAGAAGAATAATAAAGAACCTGTAAACCTCCGAAATCATCTTATGCACTGCCCTGTAAGAAACAGGACAAAGGTGTTAACGTCTCTCGCTTCTATTCTGCTTCAGGAGCATACTCGCGGTTAACAGTCTGGTTTCAATTTGAACGGAGCATCGGGTTCTTCTTGATCCAGACATACATTCCAGCTTACTTGATTGTCATGCTCAGTTGGATCGCATTCTGGATCAGTCATAATTCCACACCAGGTCAGTCTAGTTTTTCAGATAAGATAGCATATAAAGGAGCCTGGCATTCCAACGGCCATTTCGACAGTGACTCATTTTTGTTCCTTACATATTCGTCTTCTGGGGAAACCAAGCGTAAGATGTTGGCTACACGTGATGATGGGACCCGAGAGAGCCTAAACAATATACTCAATCGCAATGATTTTATATAGCACTCTACTTTTCACATCCTTAAGATCACTCCAGGTTTCTGAAATCCAAGAAGAACCCAGAAATAGCTTATCCTGTGACGCAAAGTTTGCACACGTGGATAGCCCATCCTCTCTTCATAGAATAGGATGAGCCCAAGGGTTATAGATTGAGATGTAGCCTTCAAAATCCTAGACTCACTTTCGAGAAAGCTGTCCGCCGACTTGTTTATTTATTTCTTCTGTTTGTCTCATCTGCGCCTATTCCATCTGATGTTTGCCATCCGCTTAAATTTCAGCCCGCATAGCCCTCGGGATCACAACGGTCCTCACCATGACAACACTTACCAACAGCGCTCGAGCGTCACTTCCCAAGGTGTCTTACGTAAAATCCATTGAGTGGTTTCTGATTCTGTGTTTTCTGTATGTGTTTGCCTCTCTCGTGGAATACGCTTGTGTTTCATTTGAGGTAAACAGGAAAGTCAAGAGAGGCCTGGAGATTCCTGTGATGCAGACTGAGTCAGACGATGGAAAGGTGCTGCTCTTCGCATTATTTCCATGCTTAAGTGTAGTTTTAGGTGTATATTTATACCATGTCATAGAAATTACAGCCAATCAGAATAAATCCGTTATATTCGTATATTCGACGGTATTACTATTATTACATCTACACTTCCCATCATGCACCCGCATATGTCACATTGGTTGTGTTGGCCACTGTATTTTCTATGGAATGTTATAAAATAGTTATGCAACGCTCTCTCGTGTAATAACACGGGATATCTCACTTGTCACTTGTATTTTCTTAGCTAGCTTGCTTAATGCGAAAAGTTCGAGTGACTTGTGCGATATTCCATGGTATACCACTCAAAAGCGTTGCATACCTAGTATATATTACTCTAGATTACAATTTATCTTTGTTGTTTAGAGTTAAAGATTTCGTTTCCTACTTCCTTCAGACCTTAAGGGCTAAGCAATTACAGAATTGCTTGAGTTATCTTATTATTCTTCAGAATGTCAAAAGAATGGCCAAGTTTGTTGTTCAGAAAAATTTTGAGCATTGCTGAGGTGTATAAATTAGATATAGATTAGGGTAGAGTTTAATTGTCCTTACGAGAGCTCAGTCACGTTGTTTTGGGTTATTTTGGCACGTACAAAATCACCTTTAATACGAAGGAAACCTGAAAAGAGCACTTTAGTGAGATAGACAAACACCACAGAAAAAGCAATAAACCATAAAGGAATAAGGATAGTTAAGGATTGAGAATATTAATACGGATTACGTGCAAATAACGAACTTGAAAAACTTGGGCTAAACTTGTCCTAGTTCCTTCAAGCCCTAAACAAGTTGTTTGACCCGCCATAGGATCCAGAAAAGAAAGACCTCGTGCGCGTCATGGACGGAAACGTAGAGGCGAATGGACATGCCAAGACCAGGCGAAGAACCAGGTTTAGCTTTTATGGCAGAAGACAAGCAGACACGAAGTTTGTGCAGTACCGGCCCTACTCTGAAAAAGAGATCGAAGCGATGCAGTCTCAAGTGGACAGGTGGTCTCGCATTGGCTTTCCGCTCTCATTTGTGGTATTTAACATCATATATTGGGTGCTGACCGTACAGTTCTCTTGAGTAGCTGTGGAGATGGTGGCTCGACTGACGTACCCTTGGGCATGCTGCCTGCCAAATGATCGAGCTTGCGGCTATATTGATCAAATCCGGCGATAAATAAGCCTTAAATAGTAGATAATAGATGATACTAACAAGCTGTTGATTTCGAGGTGATTTACAAGTCGTTGAATGACTCTTTGGGGATCGTTGATGAACACTATGACGCAATTTGAAATATTATATGAGTTGCTCATCCGAAGCCAGGTATTTAAGCAAAAATATGCATCATTGAATTATTTCATATCAAGAAGTATATATATGAGTAAAATAAAAATAATGTTACGCGAATAATGTTACGTGAAATCTCCAAGATGTGATGTGAATGTAGCTTAAAATAGAGTAACATGTCAAAGCGATTACTTACCGTAGTACGACCAATAAAACTTAACTGCCACAGAAAAAAGTGCAAAGATTGAAATAACAGTGGGTGTGCTTAGTTTTAAAGCTCAATTATTTATGTTATCCACCGCCAAGCGATACTCTCGCACCGCTTCATTTTTTAACGAACTGGGACCCGCCACAAAGATCCAAAGCAGTTGGAAGCGTGGCTGGAGTGTCCGTATCGCCATCATTCGGTCAGTTGCAGCAACATTGAAATGGGTCTGTGCAAAATGCGGCGGCAACTAGCTTCTTCTGACACATAAAATGACGATATCTCAATGCCCTTAATTAATGCATACCCCATTGGCCAATTATAATAGTGTTTCGGGCCGCAAAGGGAGAATAAATGAGTTCAAGGAAAACAGGGTTTTTTTGCGCAGTATGCCCCTGCGCAAACACTCCATTTTATACCCTTGGATGGAGAGAGGCACTGTAAGAAAAAAAACTGCTCTAATCCAGACAGCCAGCTTGTTCTGCAATCATGCAATAACATCAAGTATTCCACCTCCCCTGTCTCTATGAAAAAGTACTCCACCAGTTCGTAAACATCTGAAGTAAGTAAAAACTATTTCATTCTTTGGTTGCCCATACACTATAAAGTGAAAGGTACATTTCGCCCAAAATGGAGAGAAGATAACATTCTCTTTTAGCAGTTTTAAAAGGAGACCTCTGGCATGTAATTCGAGCTATTACACAATGCAAAACGTATTTT
>Ga0126337_10002379_pt1 | contig 11962 bp, 11 predicted proteins | sample DipCmetagenome_FD_92527 | JGI IMG/M metagenome (GOLD analysis project Ga0126337, IMG submission 92527) | Coral microbial communities from La Bocana,Puerto Morelos, Mexico - Diploria C A metagenome | ecosystem: Host-associated > Invertebrates > Cnidaria > Coral | place: La Bocana,Puerto Morelos... | reverse complement strand
GTTACAGGTCAAAATTAAATTCAGGTAAAAATTATTTTAACCTAGTTGGATTCTCAATTTCCTTTGTCTTCTAACCCTAATTATTCATAATCAATGAATAAGTAGGGTTAAGAGACAAAGGAACATCTACAATGCTGAAGGCTAGGATCAGGAAATGATGTAGACTGTGTCCCAATAAAAGAAAAAGAGTAGGGAAAAACAGACACTGATGGCAATTTAAGGGGAAAACAAAACACCTTTGTTTACTCTGTCTTGTGAATAGATTATCAATGAGTGTAATAATCATTCAAAGAAATGCAATTTCCATGATTAATCTGACACAAAGAAATTGAATCAATGTTGAGAATGAATGATTGTTTTTTGTGTGTTTAATTTCCCTGAGCCTTGGAGTCATATCAGAATTTTAATATATTGGTCAATTGCCTTGCTATCAGGTTTGAATGCTACACGTATGATAAAATTCTTGTTTATTACACCGCATTGGCATATAATCTAGGCATTCTAGATTATTCTCACAAATGATTTTACCATGAGCACTGATATGCTCACTAGCTTATTTCAATGTTCTTCTCAAACCCATTAACAGTTCATCAAGTTTAAACAAAGAAAATCACCACCCTGACGTTGTTTGGATATCTGACCTTGAGCATTGATTTTTTGATCTTATTTATCTTTTTGTCCTTACTTTTAGTTTTGATTGAGAGGATTTACCAAACACTCAAGACAGTGTTTGACCACATTTCCAAACACCTCGAAGTTTGCCAAAAATATTCTGTTGTATGTCACATTTAGAACTCTCTTCTCAGTGTTTGGGAATATGGTCAAAGACATTTCATGTTTGAGATAACAATTAAAGAGGGGGTAATCAGACTGTTGAATCCCCCAATGGTGACTACATCAAGAACCTATGGAAAACTTACATGTTAACATAAAGTGAGGCAAATTATTCTTCTTTCCTCTTAGGATTATTGACTGCAACAAAGTGATACAGAACAACAAGAAGGAACAGTGACACTCCCAGGATGTTCGCGAAGGCTGCAAGTTGAATATCAGTGATCATGGCTGAAATCAAGCAATGTAACAATAATTATTAATCCAACTGGGAGGGTGGCCTGCTGAATTAAATTGTACTGATCGGGGAAAAGTTATCAGTGGGGAGTGATTTATGAAAATAAAAAACATGTTGCTTCGTTTGTCCTTGCGGAACTTTTCAACTTATTTAAATTTGTAATACATTTTTAAATCAATCCCTTTCAGATCGTATGCGGTGAAATATTGCCACGCTCAAAATAAGAACAAGCTAAGCGCTTAGCAAGCTAAACGTTTACGAGCATAAGAAAGTAAGCCGTCGTAGAACACAGAAACTTCCCTTGAAGTTCAGCATACTACCACTGATGGTTTTATCCAGGCAATAAGCTAAAGGGAAGATTTATAGAGTAAGAAATGTTAAGCTTACAGCATCATATCAGAAGACAAGAGGATCGAATGTTGCAGACGAAAGAGTACACGTGTATAAAGGTTTTCGTACAAGCCTTAACAAAAAACTTAACTTTTGTAGCACAAAACACATATAGAGAAATAAGGTAGAGCAACATACTTCTTCTAAGTGGAATTGCTGGACTAAAAAAGCTTCAAAACTGTTCTTTGTTCTTCAATTCAGACCTTCCAATTTCCAGAGGACACGAAAAAGGTCGAGAACCGCAATGTAGACTGGGACGAGGCCGTGTACCGCAGGGGGTTATGGGATCTAGTTTTCTTTAAACATGGCGACTTCGTTACTGCAGAGAGCTCGCCAAGCTATGATGGCTATACGCACATCGAAACAATTTGACAGATTATCCAAAACGGTAATTTTGTTATTTTGGCGCATATTTCAATCAATGTACAATAAATTATTCTTGAGGCGTTCTCTGGTTAATAAAAATTTTTGTTAAAAATAAGCTTTCGGCTGCCAAACTACAGCCTTTAACGAATGATTCGTTAAAGGCTGTAGTTTGGCAGCCGAAAGCTTATTTTTAACAAAAATTTTTAACCAGAGAACGCCTCAAAAACATTTACATTATGAATCCTGGTTACTTTTCCATTTTTAATAAATTATTCCTAAGGGTGGGGAGGGTGCCAGCATTAAATTCCTTATTAATATTAATAATTCCTTTTTTTCTTAAATTGACACATACTTTTCTCATCTATAATTAAATGTTACTTGTACAGGTTGAGATCCTGTCACTTCAAGAGGGCAAAGGTTCATTTAAAATGAAAGTGGATGAAAGTCATCTGAATGGTTTGGGTACTCTTCATGGTGGTATGACGGCATTTTTGGTGGACTACTTAACTACCATTGCAGTTTTCACTAAACCACCTCATTTACCAGGCGTTAGCATTGATATGAGCATAAGGTAAGTCTGTTAGCCTGTGTTGTAGTGTTTCTGAGAGCTTGCGCAGAACCTGTAAGCTCGATGTATAAGTTCGAATAAGATGGAGCCCACTCCTCCGATCCCTCCAAAACAAGATAAAAGATGGAGAGAACAGGGTGGTTGAAGGAAAAATTTTCTCATTCTTCACCCCTTTCACATTCCTTCTTTTTCTATGTCTTGATGAATCATTCGAGTTCTTGGACATACATCCTACTAAATGCTTCCTCGCAACTGGCATACACTGTTTTAGATTTGAGGTGTAGACAGTTTTTATGCTGCATGGCTGCATGAAAAAGGTAACATATGTCTGCACATGAGCTAAGTAGCCCATCAGGCCAGAGCTTATCCTGGTTTCTGTAGCAGAAGTGACTAGGAATATTTCTACTTCCCGCCCAATGGAATGTTAGTTCATCATAGGGTTAACCACAACTTTAAGTTCACAGGTACCCATTTATTCCCATGTGGAGAGAGGCACTGTGAGAGTCAGATGTTTTGTCCAAGAACTCAACAAAATGACCGCAACCCAGACTCAAACCCAGACTGCTCTACCTGAAGACAAGCGCCCTAACTGCGAGGCCACTACACCTCCTTCAGACAGTGTGAAACAAAAAATAAGCTAAATCAGTTTTTTTTTTCACTTTTATTTACCCACAGCTATTTACGAGCTGCTCCAGTTGGAGAGGAGATAACCATAAATGCAGAAGTTGTTAAGATGGGTCGTAATTTAGTGTTCACTTCTGCCGAACTGCTAAACGAAGATGGCAAACTTGTAGCAAAGGCAAGCCACACAAAGTTTATTGGACAAACCCCACCAGCAGTCACGAAAGACACAAAATAAAATTGCAAAAATCCATCAATGTAAAATTTAAAGATTAAGTTTTGTGAAAACATGAGCAAGATTTGGAATTATTAATGCAACCAATTCACTTAATATTACTAGCTAAGGAGTGTGTCTCTCTGTTGATTTATCTTTGATATTTTAAGCTAGAAACCTTGGAGACCCTGCTGAGTTGCATGCACATTTTTTCAAAATCAGATGATATGGGTTTTCCACATATCTCTGAAATGAAGTAGGTCACCCCAATTATTTCTGAAACAAGTAATCGATTATCTCACTGCAGTAGAAGTTTGAAGAAAATATATCGAGTAGGACATCGTCAAAAAATGTCTTTGAAACTTAAAAGTTTTGTTGTTTACTTTCAATTCTTGACTTTCCTTCTGCTATCGAGACCGTTTGGAAACTCTTTTTTTTATTGTAAATTAACCTGTCTTCACCTGATGCTTGATGGTGACAGATTCTCCTTCCAAAGTAAGGATAAGAAAACATGAGATCAGAAGTCACTCGAAGCTTTTATATAAGCATCTCTACAAGTTCTCAATGTTTTATAAATCTGGCAATAAAAATAGCACCTGATCACGTGTCATGTGCAAATTATTGCACTATCAAGAGAAAGTTGCACGATGTTACAAGCAAAGTTAATAAATTCATTGGATTGGTATCATTCCCTAAATTACAAAGAAATCGCATGACTATGTTGTGTCATGGCACCAACCATTTGAGTACTGGTCAGTCACCCAAACATTATTTTAGGGGTGTTTTTAGAGTTGGTTCACCATAAGTTTATTGGTTCTGCAGCAGAGACAAAAACTAAGACACTTGTGACTTTTCCATTGGAAAATGAATATCTTTATTTTGCAATGCTTATTTCGTTTATTTATTACAAGTATCTTATCAGTAAAGGTTTGCATGAAATTGAAAATGTTGTTCAAGTAGTGCTACTATTATAAAAAATATTTTCCCACCAAATTGAAAAGCTCAACAATACAAAAGTGCAACTTAGTCCTCTCCTTTCAGTCATGTTTATCTAATCCAAAAAACACCACCCCACCCCCCCACCCCCCACCCCCCCAAAAAAATTGAGAAAAAAAGCCAATGTAAAGGTTTTGTTTTTAATTTCAGGAATAGCTATTGCTTATTGGGTCATTTATTGAGTTGCCATGCCTACATTTTGGTAAATTGAGACAATCACACCTTTCAAATGTATACACCCGAAAGTCAGCAAGCTATCATCAGACAGGTCACACAAAAAACAAATGAAATTACCTGATAAACGCATGCAATGTGTTGAAAAATGTTGATCTGTACATTAGACATTCAAAATATAGGAAACATTGTTTTAGTTGTGGCACATTTTCACAGAAAATAGCAAAATAATTAAATTTTTAATAAATTAAATATAATGACCAGTGACTGAACAAGAATATTATATTATGCTAACTTCAAAGAGTAAACAGTTTCATTTTCATGCCCTTATGGTGCTCTCCCTGTTCTAGAAGGTTGTCGAAAGCCTTTAATCATCACTTCCAATTCCTGAAAACAGAACGACAATCAATCAGTTATCAAGAAAACATTTTCCCACATTTCAAGCCCAGGATATAAAATACTAGCCTTGTGTCAGACAAATTTACCAGCTTTTTGAGCTACTAAGCTAAATCCTGGAAGTCCACGTGGAAAGGTTTTAGCCTGACAACAGTCAAGAAATAGCTGACCTGCCTATAAGACACTGACACCTCACAACCCTGTCACAATGACTTTACACTGTAATCTCATAATATATATAGTTCTCTGCTACAACACAAGTCAACCTTGCAACAATCAGGAACTTCCTGATAGAATGCCTACCTCCAGAAGCTGCTTCTTGTCATGACTGTGTCTCTGTTTATGAATACAACACTGAAGAACACTGTGGTATCTCTCTAGCATTTCAATCGATGCCCCCTTGGTTGTGTCAACTAACAAATCCAATAGGGATTCCAGTTTCTCTTTGATATCTTCAGTAAGAGGACTGTTGTCTCTTAAGTTTTCATCCACTACATTGTCAAGCTCTCTGTAATTAGGAGGCAGATGGCTTGAGGATGGCGTTCCTGTAAAAATGTAACAGCAAACTGTATTTAGAACAGGATGGCACACCAAGGATGTTAATACTGGTTTGGTTAATTTAATTGACAAACAATAGGCCCAACACAGAAGAATATTGGCTAGCATTGTCTCAAGATTAACTTTCCTGAAATGTCATTTAGCTGCAGGTAGAACTTTTAACAAACATCTGCAAGTACAAATCACTTGGAAATAATAATTATTGTTCTTAAAAAAAGTGGTTTTAAGATATCAAATATACATAAAGATTTTATAAATTGATGAAGGGAACAGCTCAAGGGTGTGTGACATTTTACAATAACATAAAAAAATGTTTTATTTTTGATATCTTAATTGCAGTTATTAATTATTTTTGAATTTAAAATCTACAATAATGGGTTTTCACAGACACGCTTTGATGAAAACCTATGAACTGTGAAAAAATGTATAAAATTTATTGAAATTAAAATTGCATCTTCATCAGAAAATCATTATCAGAAAAATACTTTTTGAGCTGCTCTCACCAATATGTTCAACATCACATTCCTTCTCCTTGGAGCAACCATCTGTAGTGATCCCATTTGGCAGGCTTGATCCTTTGATAGACAAAACATGATTTTTTAGAGTTCTTTCAGATAACTGTGAAACACGGCGCGACTTGTTTTGAAGAGCTGACTCAGGATCCAAGTCATCATTCTTATTGTCACTTCCAAGATTTTCAGAGTCCAACAACACCACTTCCCCATTTATTGATATGTCCCCATTCTCCATAAACTCAACATTGTCCTCTTCATGTTGATGATCTGTGGCATCATTTTGTTCCTCACAGTTTACATTAAGTACTTCTTCAGTTTCTTCATCAACAGACCCATCTCCTCCAGAATTGCCAGGAATATCTTCCATGTCACTCTCTGCTTGGTCACCATTTTCCACACACTCTTTTTCTCCAGTAACCAAATCAAGTTCAGAATCTAATTTTCTCTTTGCATCAGTTTTTTTTCGGCTAGGTTTCTTTCCCCAATAGATTGGTGCTTTCCTTCGTCGACTTTTTTTCTTCTGTCTGGGGCTATTGTTCTGTGACTGTGACTCTGACACAAAGGTGATGTCTGATACCCCCAATGCTGTTTTGTCTTTTTGTTGAACTCCAGCCTGTAAAGAGGTGACATCAGTTGTTGTGTCTTGTTTCACTGGAGCAACAAATAAGAATGGAGGAGCAGCAGCAGTAGGTTTATCACCTGAGGGAGGAAAAAAGGACTTAACATTAACTTAACGTTATTAGCACCAATAACACTTTAATAACACGTTATCATTACAATCACATAATTTGTCAACTGTAATATTGTGTATTGCAATCGTAAAGGCTATCTCTGTGCAAAAAGTACCTAAGAGCAAAATAGCCTAAATCAACGATGTAAGCCAGGGTTAGAGCCATTCCACTTGATCAGGAGTACAGTGCTCTTAACTGTACATGAATAACATAAAGCCAGCAATGCTTCACATAATCAAAACACTCAAGAGTTGAGAGTTCCCTCTCAAATGATATCTGCCATGTGTGATCTACCGGTATTTTGCCTTTCCCCTTCATCAACTGTTCAACATTGTGAGATTCTTGCTCTGTCAGTGGGTGATTAAAGAAAGGTTCCCCAAAAGGTTGATTATCAGCCCTTTCCAACTCGAGTTCAAAATAGTAATTGCCATTACTGATTGCCAAACATGTATGTTTCTTTAATAAGGTTAGCTTTGAGAATTATAGTTACAATGTATATATAAAATACATCAACAAAAATGTTTGAAGATTTCCTTTGTTCTTGTCATATGTGATATTCTAGTAATTGCTTGGCATGTGTTGAAGTAGAAAATAGATATCAAAGTTTTACACACAGGTTAACAATGTTCCCAACAACTCAAACCAGGTTAACTTTGTGTCCTACAATGGATATGTTGTAGTTAAAACTAAATTCAGGTAAAAATTAAATTCTTTTGTCTCTTAACCCTATTAGGGTTAGAAGACAAAGGAAATTGAGAATTACACTAGGTTAAAATTATTTTTACCTGAATTTAATTTTTAACCACAACAGATACACGAGTAAGTCAAATCTTACCTCGTCTTTTCCTCGCAGCGATGATTTCTTCACAGGTCTGCAAAAAAGTCCATATATGAAGTAAGAACAGTTACATCTCAAAGGGGTGTGTTCTAGAAGCACCCGGGTGCCATAGGGACTAACTGTTACCTTTGGGAAACTGGAAAAAGTTACCAGTGCTCTTTTCTGATATAAGCTCAAGTGCAGGGAACCCAGGATTTCATGGTTAGAAACCTTTGGGCTTCTCATAATTTTCTCTAAACCACAGCCTTGATCTCACCTTCTCAAACTCTGGTTCCAGTTGTGACTTAATTTCAGAGTGTGCTACGTCACTGAGTTCACAAGCCCTGTGTCGGATCAGCTTGTCCATGGGATCCCTGTCAGGGTTGTACTTTAGAGCATTGCTTGTGATTAATTCAATATCTGCCAAGTACTGCTCACATGTACTGTATTGATGGCAGTCAATTTTGTGCGATATTGTTGTTAGATCCATGGGTTCATCAATGATCTCAAGGTAGTCAGGCACCTGAAAACAGATTAATTCACTTTAAGAGAAAATACAATGTATTATCAGGGGTCTCAAACAACATGAACCTTGTTACTATCAAACACCTCTATTATCAACCCATTCAGACTCTGACAAGCGGCCATCTACAACTTTTTACTAATATCAGATTGAATTATCATATCTCAGTACGCAGGATGTTTCACCATTTCAATCTGAAAAAAGTCAAACTTTAAAACTCCTGCTCATATCAATTTTATTTTATGTATACATATACCTCTAGTAAATCCACTGGTTTGGCAAATTCTTTGAATCTGCGATCCTGATAAAGCTTTGCATTCACATCTCTGAGAAAGATGCGCAATTCCCTCATGGTGTTCTCTTCATCCTGCCTAGCCTTTTGTAGTTCTGCTTCTGATAGTTGCCGTGGAGGTGGTGTAGGAGCAAAAGGCAGCACTTCCACTACCTGATCTTTTTCTAATCATGCAAAAAAATGTTTTGCTGTGCATAAGAATGATGTTTAGTGACCATAACAATTATAATCTATAAGAAGTAAAAGCATTCATTGACCACCATCCAAAAAAAATGTTTGAAATCTCAACTACATGTAACAGTTCATATTTAACATAGATTTAGCAAAGCATAAAAGCGGAGCTCCCGAGCCCAGCTGTTCAAAGCATGATTAAGCTAGCCTGGGATAAAAGGCCTCCACACTTGAGCCCACCATATGATCATGTGATACTGGTCATCAGTGGATACCATGTTTTGACAGGTGTCCATAATTATTGACCATAACATGGATGTCCAATATCATAGAAGGATGCTACCAAGGCTGCACATCCCTGCCAATCTATTAGCTGGAGTATGGCATCCATCTTGGGTGACACAGCTGTCATCTCAGTCTTCATGCATTTGCGCCCATTAGCGATACCATTAGCCGTGATGACCATGAGAAGATTGATTCATGAGTTTCCATTATTTAGTTACTTGTTTATTTAGTTAACCATGCGAACTTCCACTGAACCATTGGGTTCGAGTATGACGGGTGCTTTAAAGGGGCTTGGCACAGGGGGCTCACGGCTGGGTTGTGGGTTGAGGCAGGCCATTGGGTGTTAGAGCACTTTGGGGTGCAATAGCCGTTGCAGCACCCTGGCCCCTTGGACACCTGACCTCCACTTGCAATGAGGCTGTTAATATTGATGAAAATATCATGACTAAGTCATGAAGTCGTTTTACTGTCTCCATGTTACAAAATTAATAAATAGTGTTGAGAAGACTGGACAGAGTGGAACTACCAATCAGAATCCGTTACTTTTTAAATTTAATAATTTTTAAATATGAAACAAATGCTGATGTTTTCAGTCATGAAGACAGCTATTCTTACTTGATTTCTTTGGTTTGGGTTGTTGAACAGCTTCCTCAAGGAACAGGTTATAAAAGAAAGCACGTCTCTCTTCTGAGGTAGGATCATCCACTCGGAATACCTGAATAAAAAGTCAGACATGAACCTCAATTAGCCATAATGAGAAGACAATATTAGTGTGACAGCAATAATGTACTGGGCTGTGATGGATCTACACATAACTTAATAATCTGAGGGCCATGTGTGATTTTTGATTATCATAAGCTCTAGTAAGGAAGCTCTCCTTCCCTTCAACAGATCCTCCAATTCTCTACACGAAACTGCCACCAGCAATGCTATGTATGCACAGACTTAAAACTTCTCTACCTGTCCAATTTCCTCTGAAAAGAGTTCCTTCATAATAGCTGGAAGGTAGTGCCATCTCTTATCAGCAGTTGCCAGAAACAACACAGGAGCAAGTGGAGGAAGATCTTGAAGCAATGACAGCAATGTAGCATGCAGGCTGTCACCTGTAGCTTTCCACAATGCATCAAAATGAGGTGAGTACAACACACAAGGGGATGTGCGACGTGCTTCACGAAACAACTGACACAGAAAGACATAAACTCAAACAAAATCATTCCAAAATTAAAGCAACATTAGCAATAAGTAAATAAAATCTGAATTAGTCACAATGAGAAACAAAAGCAATTACTTACTGCTACATGTTGATGAGTCTCTTGTACATAAAGATGTCTACATGTATTTTAAGCTCAAATGGCTCATGGCTCTTATTGCTTAATACAAAAGTTTGTAACATAAATTGTCTCTGAGACAGTATTGCTATTCCTGCTGGATGGGTTGCTGGTATGAATCTACATTCTTGGGTGAAGAGAAGCACTGTAAGAGTTAAGTGTCTTGCCCAAGAACAACATGCAATGACCCTGGCCAAGAGCACAAATCCTATCCACTTGACCCAGAGTCCAGAATACTAACCGTTGAGGTTATGGTGCCTGCCACCCTATGAACATTAAGTATGTCATATAATTAGTAGAAAGCGTGATCATACCTGTGAGCAAGCTTCTTCAGGAGTTTTGGAGGTAACTCCATACAGAGCTGGCAAGTCCAAACAGTACACAGTCATATGTTCCATGGTATGCAGCAAAGCAGGAGCAATATGAGTGGATTGGCCCATGCCTTGCTCACTACATATCAGAAATCGGGGTCGATATGTCGACAGCCCTCTGGCTTGGCCATTTGTACAATTGAAGAAAGAGGAATGCTGAGCTTCTACCACTTCAGGATTGCCAGAAAGCTGCTGTGCACGTCGCATGTATCTTTCACCTCTTGATGATCCAGGAAGGGACTCGAAAATTGGAGGTCCCAGGTCATCATCTGAACTGGCTTCCTCATCACTCAAAACAGCAGCCACCCTACTGCGCTGCTCATGACGGCTGCCACTAGGATTCCCCATCAGGCTGCTGGGACTGCTCTCTGTCACTGGTTCAAAACACAAAAATGAGTCACAGTAGATCATTGTTAGAATAAACTTAATATCTTTACACCCCAGACATACAACGAACAAGAGAAGAGGTAAGGCCACATGGCTTGCTTTTCTAACACAGTAGGAATCTGCTGGTGGTGGCAAAAACCTATTTTTGCAAAACTTATAAATTGTTGTGTTATAGCATAGATTTCACAATGTTCTTGAATAGCTTACATGTAACACCAGCTAAATAGCCGGGAATTGCTTGTTACACCTAATAGTTTTGCTAGGTTGCCCATTGAAAACAAATTATTGACCAGGCCTGGGTTGTTTTAATGCTATCCATCAGATAAATGATAACAATAATTAATACACGTATAGAAGATCTTTACCCAGTGGACCAAAAAACCAAATTAGAAATCACTAGCAAAATCACTATCCAGGCAATAGGGTAAGCATGGTTTGTTTTGTTAACAATTAACAGCTAGATAGCAATTTATACGGTGGATAGTGTTATCCTGCCTCTGAACAACTGGGGCCAGGGCTTTAACACATGCTTTTCATTCCAAAACTCTTGAAGGCAACCACAAGTCCTTGCAAAGTACTAAGAAGCACGATTACAATGTAAGGAATTATTCATCTTGATATTGACAATTTCACAAGCCATCGATACCCACAGTAGCATACAGCAGGTGACCAAGCCATTTTAAATTTGTTTACCTGTTTTAATGTGAGCAGGGGGAAATATCTTCTCCAGAATCTCCACTGCCTGAGTCAAACTTGTCTTCAACAAAGGCCACATAAGAGGCCATAGGGCTCTTGCGGGAGAGACCACTGATCTCTGAGAGGCTGGAATTATTGTCTTCATTGCCTTCTGGAAGTCCTTAGCAGTCACTTCAATGGAGTTGACATCTACTAACAGTTTCTTCGCACTGTTGTAAATTTGTGGATAACGTCTTCTCAATGCAAACAGTGCTGCCTCTGTACACAAGGCCTTGATGTCTGCACCACAGTAGCCAACACAGCGGTCTGCTACCTCACTTATAAAGGATGGTAGCAGTTTTGGTTCCCACTCACGAGTATGAATGGTTAAGATGCTTCTTCTTGCCTGAAGAGGACAAAAATCTGACTTCAATACAAAATAGCAAAAACAAGGTGAAAACGTATTCTTTCTAGAAATGCCTTGACTACATGTCAACATTTGTAGTACTCAGTGT
>Ga0126337_10002377_pt1 | contig 11967 bp, 8 predicted proteins | sample DipCmetagenome_FD_92527 | JGI IMG/M metagenome (GOLD analysis project Ga0126337, IMG submission 92527) | Coral microbial communities from La Bocana,Puerto Morelos, Mexico - Diploria C A metagenome | ecosystem: Host-associated > Invertebrates > Cnidaria > Coral | place: La Bocana,Puerto Morelos... | reverse complement strand
TTTCACGATACGGACCGACCCAAAGCCGGTAAATAACTTATTTATTTTTTTCTTGCTGTAAGGGAGCTCAATTTTGTCACACAGCGAGCTAGCCGGGCGGAATCGCTCCGTGAGCGGGCAAGACCGAAAATTTCCGCCCGCTCCCGGAACCAATCAGATTGCAGGATTTAGAGAATTCCGCCCGCTCACAAGCCAAGAAAAAAATAAACTAAGTTATTTCCCATGGAGAAAGTTGACAAAATATCGTTCGATGCATTTTTCCTTTATTTCAATTGGCCAAGAGCCCAACACGTGACCTGCAAGTAAAGGCCAAATAGGTCTCTGCTCTTGCGTGTCTGATTAGGAGGCGCCTCACACTCGCACCTTTCAAAAAGCCTAACAGAATTAACTGAGAAAACAATAGAACTAATAAAAGAAACTATGAACCTAGCCCCTAAAACAATAGAGTTGCGTGAGTCAGGGAACGAAAAAAATAAAAATGTTCTTAAAGAAAATATTTTCTTAATATTGATTAATATTCACTATAACAGGAAAAACATTTCATAAACTGCAAATTTGAGAGGTTAATGACTTAGGCAATTGTGTCCCTTAGCAGTCTTGAGATTTTGAAATCATTCGTTTAAAATACAATGGAGGTATCGCGTTTGAAATATTGGCAGGCAGTCTATCTTTAGTTTTTAGGAATAAGGCTTTCAAGTTTTACTTGGGTTTCCGAAAGCCTTAATAAGGGTGGGGGGGTGATTGAGAGGCAGGGAGAAGGGGGTATATCGAAAGGTTTTACATAAAGAATCAATATTAACCATGCATAAGGGTAAAGGAAATAATGTTCTGGCATTGATGCAAACTTCGCCTAAGTATACATCTCTAAAGCATTCCTGTCAAGTATAATTAAGATGCACTGAATTGAATTCATTTTGTAAGTACTCTTGGACTGTAATCAACCGTTGCTAAAGGCGTTGCTACCACTGTGCAGATTTCTTAATTTAAACGTAAATCAGGGAGCAATTAGGGCAAAATAGTTCCAGAATACGTTTTAAAAATGGTCAGAGATGTTGAATCATCGTGTTCGAAAGACTAAACATTAAGAGAATTTGTATGTGAATGTATAAGGTTCACTTAAAAGGAACTAGAAGCACGATTTCTATATGAAATTCATCGTCAAACATCATGATATAAAATGGGAAATATTATGTGTTCTGATTGCAGTTTATGTATCAACACGAAGATCGTCTTTGACCACATTTCTAAGCACCGCGTAGAGAATTGAAACTACGGTAGTCCTAAAGCGGAGTATTTTTAACGAAAATGGAGGTGTTTTCAAATGTAGTGGAAGATAGGCATGGAATTGTAACATGGAATTGTAACATGGAATTGTAACATGGAATTGTAACAAGGAATTGTAACATATGTCGAGAAAAAATTTTAAAAAATGACAAAAAAATGTCGTCGAATGCGGTCTTGAGTGTTTAGTATATCTTTCTATAAAGCTAACTTTCTATATATTTCCAAATCTTCACCTACAATTGGTGTGTACATTTACATAAAGGTCAAAGAGACTGAATGAATCTTCAAATGATGTTATCAATACAACTTATTCCAAAATGGCCAGAATTAGAGTGTTCTTTTGTTTTCCTTCATATTTCCCTTTGTTGCCTCGTTTTCAAAAGAATATTTCCCTTGAACGAGCCAATAAGGGCTAATTTGCAAGCAAACAAAAGTACACTAAAATGGCGGCCATCTTGGAATAAGATGTATGAGAAGTCATGAAATATTTAGTTCCAGCTTCCGTGATGACTTTATTCTAGAACCCTTTGCTTTTTAAGTTGTTGTCTGCTTGTTGTTCGAGCAAGGAAACACTGAGGCGACATTCTTCCTGAACTGTTGACTGTGAAACGAGTACACCAGTGGATTGAGACAGGAGTTTAACAGCGCGCTTGCTGTGGCGACAGGATACACTGTGGCGTACCCACCGGGAATCATGGGACTCAACACGCAAAGCACTACGGGAGGAGTCCAACACGAGATGAAGATAACAGAAACTGAAATGAGCATCCTAGTAACTTTATCTCTGGACCGTGACACGGTCTGTGAAGCAGAGCTGGTTACAAGAACACGGCTGCGCAGACACATAATGATTCGTGTGTACAAGTATCCCATAATGGATATCGGAAGCAATGAATTTACAAACGACCAAGCCAGGTAATATGCTCGCATGGTTGAGTAATCTGGAAAGTTATTCACGCACATTTGACTTTCTACATCGCCTACCGATACTACGAGACTTGGAATGGCCATTAGGATCGCCAGCATCCATAGAATTGGCACTAACCTGGGTGATCGACTTTGACTGAGCGATAGCAGTGGATGCACTGTAGCAGAATGACGCTCAAAAGCTACCGCCACTAAAAGAAAGCTCGACGCTGAAGCCGCCACCCATCCCAAATTCCCACCAGTGATGAACTTGCACAGCAAGTCTCCAGTAAAGCCAGTTGGTTGGCCAATAAAGTGTCTTAGAATGCAAGGTGGAATGAAAAAGGCAGCGACAAGTAAATCAGCGATGGCCAGGTGGAAAAGAAGCCTGTTGATTAAGTTTTTTCTTTCTTTCTTCTTCCATATCACTAAGCACACCAGAGAATTACCAGCTATGTTAAAACAAATCATCACGGCCAAAAATACTGCGTACACAAAAGAGCCGGTCGAAATTGCCATTTGTGGTTGGAAATCTTTTCTGATTGTGGGCGTTATCTGTATGGAGAATTGAGTGATATGATAAAGTCTTCCTACTTGTACAAGGAGCGTGACAGTTATATAGTTTGTATAGACTAAACTGAAATACGTTGTTCGTCTCACAAGTCAATAACACAACACTCCCATACACACTAACAGACGCTGTAGTGAATTTTTGCTCGATCATCGCAGTTGTACACACAACTTAAGTAGCTGTGGACTTAAAGCCTGAAAGAATTCAGGCCCGTTACGGGATTTGAATCATGACCTCGGCGACACCGGTGCAGTGCTCTACCGACTGAGCTATGAAGCCATCTGGGAGCTGGTCACTTTGTGGGTTCGTAATACACCTGTAGAAGGTGAAGGATGCAAATGAAAGAATTTGAACTGCGGAGAAAGTCATGATCTTTCATATATTCATTAGCTGACACTGTAGTGTAAACAAGTGTAGAAACAATTTATATGCATCGAATACAATGCCACAAAATAAACACGAGAGAGCGCCATGTTTCCTTGTACTGTAAGAAACGCATCTACAAACAATTTAATAGTTAGGCATTTCTTCGCGAAGATCTAAAATTTGAGAAAAACGTGAATGAACATTAGACCTAATGTGCCTTTTAAAAGCAAGTTTTGTCACATAATTAAACCGAAGAGTTATACCACCCTGAAACTACATTGAGATTTGTAACACTGATTGAACATTCCGCCCATTTTTCTTTCAAATAATACAGATGATATCAGTTCCAAAACAGTTTTCAAGCAAAACAAAACCAAACAGTTCTTTCTAAGATAGTTCAGAAACTAACTGCAGTCATTGTGGATGTAAATAACTAAAATTTTGTATTCGAAGAAATTGCCACAATGGAGCACGGATTATAAATGGATGTTGGTATTGATTTGCCAATCTGAGAATTTGAATGCCTTTTACACCCTGAGAAACTGGGCAAGGTGGTGAAAAAATACTTACGAGAGGGTCTGCTTCCTATCCCTCTATTTTGAAAAACTTTGATCGTCAGATTGCTTCAAGCTTCAAATTCACTGTCGTGAATATAAACATATGAAAATCTGTAGCTATCGACTGTGAAATGCAGTTGACATAACCATTAAATTTTTTTGCATAACACACACGCTGGTAAGGTAAATTTAAATTTTAAAAATGCCTTTAATTATTGATCACCAGCGATTTTAATATAAACAACATTTTGGTTGGAGTATAATTTGAGCAATAACAGCCAAATTTAAGAGCTGAGCAGCTTGCTCGGAACGCTTGGGAAACTTTGGCTAACGTTGATCAAGTCAAGTTCAGCTCGCCAACAAATTCTCACAAATTTCATTTAAAGATATGTATGCCAACTATTAAAGAAAATTGAAAATTTGAGCATCAGAAAAACGAAGACAAAACAGTGTTGCTCGTTTGCAGCTGAAACTTTGAATTGTGTGAAGGTTATGTAAATCACAGCTTTTGTCATACTAACATCAGCTTTTGTGAATGAAAACTCAAATAAAAGGTATTTATACAGAAGAAATTTGTCTTCAATGCTTTCTCGCGTTCTTCTCACATCAGCATCTTGCTTTTTATAACGTTTTGTTTTGAAAACCAATTGAAAACAGTTTAATTCTCGATCAGAACTGAAGCAGCGTACCCATCCATCTGCGTTGAACCAATAAGTATTTTTTTCAACAATAATTATAAGGTATAGCATAGTAACCCACCCTGGGATCTACGGCGCTTGATAAATTGTTCGAGTCAGCTTTTGCTAGCCTTAGCGAGATTAGTGCCAAATCAATTCATGGGGTAATGTGCTTTTGCCACCCTTTGACATTCATGAATCGCTTTTAGACTTTGATTGGATGAATCACAATTCAAGAAGTTACTGATAGTTTAACAGGAGGTTATTTTACTGTTTTCAAACCGAACGTTTTTGGGGTTAGAATTCAAGTCATCAAGCTAAGTTTTAGCTATGTGTTATCCTTATTGGGTTGACTAAATGGTTAGTTAATTAAAACTTGAATCGAAATCCAAGAGGAAATCTGTTTCCTACGAAGACGTTGTGACGAGTCATATGAGGCTTCAACCTCGTTCCCAGGGTCCTCTCTCTTCCTACCTCGAAGTACCCTGGTTGCGGCTGGTCACGTGTCTGCTAGATTTTTGCAGATTCCAGAGATGTGATTCAAGGGAGGGGCTAGAAAGTGAAAGTTTGTCTCAGCACGCTTGCTTGCAACCCTCCCGTCGGGGATCGGCAAAAATCACATTCGATATAGAGCAGTTCAATGTCTTCAATGCGTTGCATTTAGCTGAATTTTTCCCCGTCGATAGTTGGACAGTCTTTTAAATTTGTGACAGTGAAAATATTTTGCAAAGAACTTGGAAATGACGACCACCACTGGATGGACAGCGTGATGAATTTTATTTTATAAATCATTCGGCAAAATCACAGGTCAGGCAGGATTTCTGACAAATAACTTGCTTAACTTTCAAAATAGCGTCTGTGAGGTAAAGCAACTTTCTCCTCCATAGACAGTTTTGACACAATTAAGTCAAAGACCCACCCCCGGTACCGGATTTGATTTGTATACATAGACACGTGACCAGCCGCAACCAGGGTACTTTCTCGACCTAGGAAGAGAGAGGACCCTGGGAACGAGGTTGATGAGGCTTTTCCTTTAAAAACTACAATTACAGCGCAAGTCAATTCAAAGACGCTCGATGTATAAAAGCATAATGCAAAAAAACATGCTCTCGATAAATTCCGTTTGATTTCAGGAGAAATTTAATCTTGAGGCGAAACTCGCAGCAGCTTCTTTCTGTTGCGTTGGATGGTTGTAACTGTAGAAATTTAAATATAAGTTAATCCGTCGTGTTGGTGTGAGATACTTTTAATTTTTTGAGCCAACAGAAAACGAGATCGAGAATGACAATTGAAGAAAAACTTTTCTTGATGACAAATGAGATTTTGTAATCTTATAAATAAACTTTTCGTAAGGTAAATTTTCTTTTGCGTTACTTGCAGTTTGTATTGGTGGAGGGATAAACAGCCATCTTGAAACGTTCCGTGTTACATTTTACCTTTCTTTTCCTTCAAGTTCTTGAATTCTTTTTTCATCTTAGAATCATCTTAGAATCTGTATTCAACAGCCCATATCATTAAAAGTGATTTCTGTAAATGGTACCAGAAGATGTAGTGTAGATTGTGGGTTGACATGAATTTAATTCTGGTTGCTGTAGAAACTGCGTAAACAAAAATATCAGTATTTACTCTAAAATGGCTCAAAATAATCGGCGGTTCCCGTTACAGACCTCCCTGACTGTCTTTTGTTGCTTACCGTTTCTAATTTTTCACGTTCTTGTTGCAATTTATGACTGTTGAATTTCAAACCCGGAGGTCATAGATCTGTTGCTGCCACAACAGACCTACAGAACTAGCAATATTCGCAAAATACGATGCTCACTCTTACAATATTGTGAACGGACTTAAGCCTTGAAGTGTCAAGGTCGACGTTACGTGTTAATAATAGTATCTCTAACAGTGTGGTATCGAGAGTTGAAACAGTTGGTAGTGCGCGTGTAGAGATGAGAGGATTATAAAATAGGCATGAAACATACGCATGACTACTGTCCTATTTTCTGCTAAACAGTGTGCTCGTAAAGCCAACGAGTCCAAGTGATTCGACCTACCGGAAGTCGATTCGCGATTCTAGGCGCAACTGGGCTATGCAGGGAGGTTGAAAACGTTGTCGATTCGATAAGATTCATCTCCCAGAATACAGATTCGATATTAAGAGAATTTGAAAATTGAAAATGCTGTCAATTCGGCACGATTCGTTTCCCTTAACGTCGATTCGACATGCTGGAAGTCTATTTGCGCGAGACTTAAATATAGGGCAATTGGGCCCTGCAGGGTGGGTTAAGAACGTTTCGATTCGATCGAATCGTCATGCTGGAAGTCGATTTGCGCGAGAGTTAAAATATATAGTCCATCTGGGCTATGCGGGGTGAGTTGAAAATGTTGTTGCAATAGGTCATATTTATAAGAAAGCGAGTGATGTATTCACTCATAATTGTGAGTACGGGAAACTGTAAAAGTCGGTTTGTTGTCACGATTTAAGAACGAGGAAGGTTCATGAATAATTTTTTCACGGATCTCGACTTCCGGTTGTGCGGATCGACTTCGTGCGAATCGAATCGAATCGTCAAAGTACCTCAGACGAATCGACTCAGTTTGGGTGTATTGGACATGACTGGTAGACCAATTGTTGATCTCCACAGTCACTCTCCTTGCCTTGAAATTTTTATCTTTCCTGTTGGAGTGGCTTGCCTGTCTATTATTTTGAAGCTCACTGGATGTGATCATAATCGCTTTTAAAGCAGATTTTTCCCAGTCATTCGAAAATGACTGTGAAAGTGACGTCATTGTGATTGACAGAGTGTAAGCAAATTTATTACGAAACTTAAAAATATATTGATTCGAGGACAGATTTTCGATACATGCACACAGACAAAGTGCGGCATCTCAAAACAAGCTAGAAAGGGACGAAACCTTACCTTGGAGACTGAAAGCGAGGGAAGCTCTCCCGAAACTGATGAAGAGTACACAAAAGCTAAGACACCACGAAGGAGTGCGCGATGGCCGATTACACTCGCATCAAACCTTCGTAAACACTAGTACCCAATCTTTTAGTGTCCAGTCATCTTACTAAAATTCCTTTCGATCACGTGATTCTAGAAGACAGACAGACAAACCGACAAATTGACAGACGTTTAGCTACCAACATAATGTGAGCTTCGCCCACACAAAAACTGCCATCAACAGAGGCACTGCTAAAACTAAAAAAGTACAATTTATACATGGATAATAGGAATAACAAACTCACGAACCATTTTTGTACAGGATTTTGTCCAAAATAAAAAGTTCAATTTAGAAATATCTTTTTAAAATCTTTCCTGTATTTACTATGTTTTTATCTGCAAAATGTGTTGATATTTTATCTATCGCAAAAAAGAAATATTAATAATATTGAACTTGTTCATTTTATCTCTAATTGTTTGCATAATAGAAAAACGTCAATATCTCTAAAACGAAAAAAAGATATTTCAAAAAGGAAAATATCATTATTATATCTTTTTTGAAAAGGCTGTCAAATAAGCTGCAATTATTTTTCATTTCAAAGGCACTTTTATCAAGACGCCTTAAACCACCATTAAGACCTTTCGACATTGTCGCGTACTCATATAGGCTTTTGTAGGGCAACCTTAGTCGGAACAGCTGTACATTACTTGAACTACGGAATTTCGAATTTTAAGAAAAAAAGGAAACTAGTTCACAATAGCGAGGAGTTCAAAATAACAGGGTTCGCAACGGAAAAATGTCGCGGTCTTTCGATTATTATGGTCAAATTAAGGAGTGGCGACCAGATTCCAGACTTTGAAGCACTAGCCTGTTAAGAGTCTCAGCCGTTGAGATAGCATCCTTTTAACGGATCCTCCTCGTGGCACCGAGATTGAGAAGGCTATAAGGGAAGGATTGAAAGCCATCGATGAGGCCGACTTCCCCAGAAAGCATAACACAAAAATGGCCACTTCTCTCGCCCCCCGTGTCCGCTACAGATATGCGAGGTGACTTCCTGATGTCGAAGCAATCCAACGCCACGGAAATGGATAGGTGTCCCTTCCAGCTTTTTATCGTTCGGGCTGTACAGCCACTCAGGGAAGGTTCAGCTACCAATTTTCTCCGTTGTTGATGAATTCAAAACTGGCAAGGTGCGCTTACAAACGTTGCTCCGTGAAGACTGCTGAAAAGAGCCCAAGACAAGCAAATCTGAAGGCCTGCGCTCTTCTGCTCACATCGGCATCGCCCCTTACCCGGATGTCGTAATTTGGTCCTATCACAGAGGTGTGTACCTTGTTGAACCGTACCTCGCGAACGGAACTTTTCCTGCGCCAAGGAAATAAGATACGTGAAGCGAAGGGCTAGACCTGCAACGTTATTTTACCCATTAAAGTCGAGTTCATGGTTACATTACGAAATCGACAATTTCCTTCACTGTCAAACATGGGAGTCTCCAAGAAACTCCCCAGTCAACCATCAAGTCTCTCCACGTAAAACTGCATGCAGCATCCAACTGGATCTGGCAATCATCACGTAGTGCTTCGCTTAGTCCATCGAGCGTGACCATAACTACGCCGCGACAAAAACATGGCCGCGCGAAATCCTGTAGCCGAAAAGCGCGCGCTTCTCGTGCCTATTTCGGCTTTCGGTCGGTTTTCTTTCGCGTCACACCCGACGGACTAAGCTAAGTGAAAGAGTCGAGAAAGAGCGTCTAATCGTAGTCTAACCTGGGACACTCCTTATGTCTTTATGCACTATACGCTAACGTGACTATCAGTCAATATCAATTAAAACTGTAGTTCCTGAATTTTAGTAGCTAGGAGAAAACGAGAGGGCATTACATATATATATAGCTACATAAATAAGTTAAAAGTTCGTTTGCATTGCAAACCGTCTGTGTGAACGAAACATGTTTCGCCATCGTGTATCTTAACAATGAGGACGTTTGATTGATTTTGCAATCAATTTTGTTCTTCCAGGCCTAAAAGAGCTTTTAGTCATTAACATCTCATCTCGATTTAATCTGTAGGCTGGATATTTCTTATGTTGTTTGAACCTGCAAGTGAGATGAAAAGGTGTTTTATGTAAAGCTTACCTACCTCGTCAAGTGCCGGATATCAAGACTCACAAGAAGGCAGAGTAGAGAAAAAAAAACGTATCTGGCTAAAGCAGAAGTTACACTTTCTCGAGACTGATCATTGGCAAGACCTTCGCCAAAATAACTTTAGTCATTAATCGACGATAACGTGGAAAAAGATTGACGCAAATCAGGGGCGAAGGTTCCTCCGTCAAACTTCCCGCAGCAGTGTTCTTTGTTTTGTTTAAGTTTTCTTGTAATACGCAATGTCCAAAGAACCTCTCGTAAACAGTGGAAATCCAGTTGACACCCGTGGCTCAACAGTTTTGCTCATTCGCTCGTACGAGGAAGCTCGAATCGCCTTCGCCCTGATTTTGTCGATTTATCTGCTCGTTATAGTGTTGGGAATAATCGTCAATACTACCATTTGTTATGTTATGCTGCGTGGAAAACGCTATAAAAGAAACAGGTCGAATTTCTTCATTACGCATTTGTCATTATTGGAACTGGTGCATCGTCTTCTCTTTAATTGTCTACTTTGCAGTTCCAGCAACTGGAATCAACAAGTTTCAGTGCAAAGCGCTGTCATTTTTCTCTAAGACCTCCTCCTCGGCCATATTTTTCAGCCTAGTGGTCATAGCTGTCGACAGACATCAAAACATTGTCCACCCTTTGAAGAGTTTGAAGTCAAAGAGAAAGCCTCTCGTATTCGTTTGTCTCTGTTGGCTGCATGCTATCATTGTGTCGTGCCCTTTGGTTATCAGCGCGGATAGCATTTCTGTTCTAGAAATTCCCGAAGCTCGAGGTATGGCCTGCGAAGATTGCGCTGACAAAAAACTTTGTGATATTCCAGAAAATCTACTGGGACAGTCTTCGACCACGTTGTATTTTCTCCTTGTATTTCTTTTCCCGTTGACCGTCATTTTTGCATTGTACACCAAAGTTGCCATGTTCTTGCATCACAGAGGCAACAGTGGGATGACGAACCACGTGGTGGCAAAATCGAAATCTAATGCAGTACGCATGCTCGTTATCACCGTACTTGGATATGTTCTGTCTCAAGGACCCGCTGCCGTTTTCGCCATGTTGAGATCTTTTGGCACTTTCAACAGTAAATCTTTCGACTTCATATTACTGGTGAGCTGGTTGGTCGCCTTTGCCACATACACAAGCTCACTGGCAAATCCGCTGATTTATGCGTATTATAACGGGGCTTTTAGACGGGAAGTCAGCCGTCTGTTTTGTAAAAGAAAAGGTCAAATATCAGTATAAGGCTAGAGTCACAAAATCGAACTGATATCCGGCCTTTAAGTCATATTTGGAAAAAGCCCTTATTACCTAATTGATTGATACTGAATTCGGAACCAGATTGATAATTTATTGTTTTTGTTAGGCTCCATGAGGAGAAGTCAGTATAGAAGAGCAAGAGACCATGAGAAGAGAAAATTCGCAAATTTGATGCTCTACGAAATTAAAGGCGTCAGGGATTTGAATCTGGAGAAAAATTATAATTTTTCTTTGAAAAGTGTTTTATGTCTAGAGGAAACTGCCGAACATGTAACTCGAGAATCAAATGGCGCTAATGAAGTAGAATAGCAGTGAACAACCATTAACATAGCTTGGACAAAGACCAAACTCTGCTATAATGAACAATTTGTTTTTGGCAAGAACTGTTAATTCACCAGGGGAAATGGGCCTGTTATTTTTAAATTAGTTTATAAAGAAAACTGTAAACACATAGGCAAAATATTTCTCGCTCCGAGCGAGTTCTTCGTGTATTGGATCTGTACAGTAACATTCTCGGCAATTGACCTTTGTAACTTGGGGAGTTTCGTTGTCCCATTTCAGACGACGAGAAATACTCTTGAGAATTCTTGATTTCAAATTTTAAAGAAGTCGCGTGTATAACTTTTAGATGGGTAAAATAACAATTTTCTAGAGAATATCACGTGGTCTGTAATGGAGAAACGAACTGCCCATGCTAAAACATTCTATTTCAATTGGTAAAATAATGTAACGAAGTAATAAAATGATCGATCGAACTTTATCATTCGTGCTTTTTTGTCTCACAAAACCCTAGACTTAAGGCTTTTGGGCACTATAAAATATTAATATTTTGAAACTGTATCAAGGCTATTTGATTTTCTTGCTCAACGGTGGTAAAATTAAAAAGGTCTAAACGAGAAAACTGGAACGTGTAAAGATGCACTTACAATGTTAATAATCATTTTATGAATATCCACAAGTTTTGGGAGATTACAATAACAATTGGTACTGCAATTCTCATGAAGAATAACAAAAAACTTTGCTATTATATTCGTGCAATTTTCTACATTAATTGTGATTATAATTTCAACCCGTGTGGTATTTTTGAGAGTATGACGTCATTGACCCCATTTTTCAACCAAGACTGGAACAAGGAAATTAATGGCGGCCGTAAATTCTCGGAAATAAAGGTCCAAAAAACGTGAGTTCTAATGTTCGTAATAGATTGAAATTTAACAAGATCTTTCGGAAAGACTTATTGTGCGCGAAAATGTAAAAATATGGATA
>Ga0126337_10002376_pt1 | contig 11968 bp, 6 predicted proteins | sample DipCmetagenome_FD_92527 | JGI IMG/M metagenome (GOLD analysis project Ga0126337, IMG submission 92527) | Coral microbial communities from La Bocana,Puerto Morelos, Mexico - Diploria C A metagenome | ecosystem: Host-associated > Invertebrates > Cnidaria > Coral | place: La Bocana,Puerto Morelos... | reverse complement strand
GTGATATTTCAAAACTCCCCAAATATCACTCGCCGCGGCGGCTCGTGATATTTTGGTGAATTTTGAAATATCACTCGCTGTATTTATCCCAAATACCCCTAGAAACCGTGCTATTTCCTATACTAATAAACCTGAGTGACGGTCTTTATAGAACAAAGCCATTAGGACCTTTGCAAGTGGAGATCGATGACCGCTAAATTTTTCGCTCATAAACAGGTCGCTATCAGCTGAAGCCCACCAAGTGCCTCGCCCAGTTGTCTTAATTTTTGAAACCTTCAAATACTGCGATCGTACGTAGCGTGTAACAATTATCACGTGACGACTGGGTTACTTGTAACACCTCTGTTACGCACCTGTAACGATGTACTCTTGACCTAGATCAACTCTCCACCATGGATTGGTTTCCCTTTTGGTATGTGTGCAAGACTTATCCTTGTAGAAAATTGAAAAGTTTTCATCCACAGCTCGGCTGCTGAAGCCGTTGTAATCCGTGCTTGACTGTTCCGTGGTCCTCTTGAAAGCGAGATCTAAAGAGATTTAATTTAGCGCCGTCATTCAACTGAGCAAGCTTATTGAATCCGATACAGTTGCATCCCATGAACTTCATTTGCTACTAGCTAAGTTTCCTGTCTACATTAATTGAGCTAACAATGACGCCTTCAGGTCAGGATCATCTTCAAGGCCATGGTACATGACAAAGAAGCGTAGCCATGTTAGGCTTAAAACGCTTACTTGTATTATAAGTACACCAAAAACATGGTCACTGTGCAAGTGTCTCGTTAAAGTTCATACTTACTTTTGGCGAACTTGCTACAGATGCTTATGGCTAATTCATCCATGACTTCAAAGCGCTGATCCAGTCTTGCTTGATCAAAATATGTACACTTGTCAAGACGAACATTCGGGTCGGCTATGGATAAGAAGTAATGGGTGAAATATCTGTTTTGGTGTGACGTAGGACCGCAGAAGAATGGAAAAGGCGCAAGCAAACGCAAGGAAGATAAAGGTAAACCACGTAGTGGATTAGACCTAATTATAGAAAAACGAATCCACGATTATTGTGAAAAGAGCAAGCTTGATAGTAAATTAGCCAATGAAAGTAAGTTTAAATCGTTTAGCCATACAAGCACTTAGCTAGTATACAGGCATGCCACTGAAACAAAGGAAACAAATATTTCAAATTCAAATAAACGCAGCATAGGGAAAAATCCCAACTGGCAGGAGGCAGATCAGTTAGCTATCTACAAAGCGAGACCGAGGATCTGGGACTACCGAGAAACAAATCCCGCTAGTGGCCGGGACCGAACCTCCGGATTACAACACCAGCGCCCTAATAAACTCGGCCACACTGCCTCATCCCGAAAGGAAATGTTAATGTTTCAGTGAGGTAAAAAAGGCAAAAGACTGGTCAACGTACTTGGAATAAAACTAAACAAGAGATGTTCCTTGTACAGAGAGGTGTCACTATTTTCGCACTTGCTGCTCAACACTATTTCTTCGCTGTCGGCTGGAATCATCGCCTGACAAAAACAAAAGTTGAACCTTTTTCATTCAACCTTAAGAAACATCAAGGAACAGAACGATCACATTTTTTGTGCCAGTGAATCAATACTTGAGAATAATTTTACACAGGAGGTCATAACATAAACCTAACAGGATCTCCATGCCAATTGTAATGTCCGGTACCTCCTCCTGCAAATGGAATTTCTATCTAACGAGAAGGTTAGCCAACTACTGCTTATCTTACGGTCAAAGCTGAATCTCAATTTTAATAAGAAAAACTACCCTGAGAAAGTAGATGGGTCGTTCTATAAATAATAATCAGAATCATTTATTTGGAAGTCCCATACAGCATTGGTAATATGTGAAGTCGATTGTCAGTTTCTCATGTAAAGCTCGTAGTAACTGCTCGCAGTATATTGTTTCAGTCGTCCATAAGGAACTGTTCACCAAAACCTGTCGTTAAAAATAACGAATTTACTTTGTTTCTTGTATTACAGTAGAAATGTTACTTTTAAACGCTGGACTCACTTCTGATTTCGAGTTGACACACTTTTTACTTCCCACGTGTTGCAGTGACCCTCCAGCAGTGAAACTGAACTCATGTCCACCACATGACGAGTATAAACCAAGTCCAGCACCATCTGACGCTGTCCCTATTGGCTGCACGCATTTTCCGCTCTTGGTATGTTTCAGATTGCCATTTTCTAGTAAAAATTCTAATCTGTTAAAAAGAAAGGTAAATTTAACCCATTTTAGCGTGAAAGATAGGCCCATGGAGTTAGATGGACCCATGGAGTTAGAAATTGGATTCTCACTCAGAAAATAGCTTTTTAACAGTCGAACGCAAAAAAAAATCTTGTTAAAAAAAAAGCAACTTTGTCACATGTTCTCATAAAGTGCGCATTATAGCTATACTTTACATTTGGAGGGTTAAAAGAAGTTGGATTAGTTTTGCCGTAATATGTTATACACATACTTCCTTTAAATAAGCTCATTGTAGAATCCTGGTACCTGACGATCGGTGTCAATCATAAAAGATATCTTGATGATCGTGGAATCAAATGGATTTCAGAAATAAAAAAGCACGAGAAAGGTTTTACTTGACGTAGCATGTTGTTTTCGTGCCAGATTTCATGACGGTTGCAAAGATTGTTATGCCGAATGGCAAAGCTTACCATTCAGCACCTTTTTTCCCACAAATAGTTCGAACTTATGAAACCGCCCAAAAAAACGTACACTTAGACACCATTGGACACAAAATAGACAATCATATTGCATTACATTACACGCTCTTCACAGTACTGGTGTTTGGTTTGTTTCTAAGCAATGGTTAACTAGGTCACACTCCAGGGTTATGTTACAATCCTATCATAGTGTAACAGGAAGTTGAGTTCTCTTGTCCGAATCTTTGCCTTATCTCAGACTACGGTAGTTTTTTCACCTGCTCTCACTGCATCCGCTATGTATGAGTAGTTTGGTGCCTTCTGCTACACTGTCCCCTCCCCCCTGTGGGTGAATACACTTCAAGGAACCGAGATGAACCAAAGAGCCAGGACCATTCAGGCTTGTCGTACCTAGGGACAAAATACAGATTTTGCAATACTTCGTATTTTTTTTTTTTTACATAACAATTGACAGCCCAATTGGAGATATTTCGTGTAGTAAATTCATAAACATATTGGCTCTCACCAGGTTAATACTACAACACAAAAAAGGCGATTCAAGCAACTCACCGACTGTCCAGCACTGATCAGCCCTCCTTCTCTTGATGGATCTGACTGCCAAATCACACTGGAAATTTTGATCATCTTGCCTCGGGTCACACTTGGTTTGTATCAGCTTTGAACCCTTGGAAGCTCCATTTGTATCGATGCACAACTGGGACCACGAGTTCTAAGATTCAAAACAAAGTCTATTGAACCATCAATTTAGATAGTTTCAGTGCAAAGTTACTCTATAACGAACAAACCTTGTGGATCCAGTATTTTTTAAGATGTTTTCTAAAGGTTTCTGCAGACGACTACAATCAGAACACTAAGAAATTCGTATTAAAAAGTCGTATTGGACACTCAGTGTTTTTCGTCACTGCGATTCAAGACAAGATTCGGTTGATACTAACTAGTGTAGCATTTCCGAGCAACTCGTAAAAATGAATTTGCAGCTTTGCCGCAATCTTGCAACGCTTGCCGTTTGAACCGAAATTTTTGAGAGACTTGACGTCCATTTCAGGAGTCACTGTTAAACTAAGCAATTTTTTGCGCAATTCAGGTTGAAAGAAAATTGCAAGAAAATTACAAAAATTACCAGTACCAAGTTCTAGTGTATCAGCCCATTTCCAGACCCTACATTTTGGCTCATCATAAAGTCAGTAGTACAATGGCCGTATATCCTTGAATTTGCGCCCGGATCGCTTATTTCAAATTAAGAAGAAGACGATGGAGCAATTATTTTAATGAGGAGAGGCGCTAATTCGAAGATTTACGGTATAACTATTGATAAATTGAAGTTTAGTGTTATGTTTTGTTTTGAACAATTGCAACTACAGTGTAGGTTGTCATGAGTAATTTGTAAGATCTGTATCATGATAAAATGAGTTAGCTAGAAGTGTCCACTCTGTTGAAATGACCGAGGACTAAGTTCTGAGGACTCTATAATATTCCACTTGATTTCTATTGATATTGTCTCAGTTTTGCGTTGTCCTTGCGGTGTTTAGTTCAGTTTTCAGATGTTCTTAGGTATTAGCATTTTAGGCACAAAATGGCTAAAAGAATCTCTTCAAAAATATAGTTGACTCGAGCGAAGCAATCCAACCTCTACTTCAAAGAAAAAATTATCGCCTAGTATTTTCTTCTTGTCTTGCAAACAGAAAATTAGGCACTCGAAACTTACCATAACTTGTCCTTTTAAAGTATAAGCCCAGTTCTGTCTCTCATTTGTTTCATTACAACCTGTTACTTTAACGAGAGCACCATCCGTCTTGGAGTCCACGGACAAACAGGGTCCACGTCTTGTATCCGTCGCAGATTGCTGATTCTCTATTGAGAATAATTCTACAACACAAGTCGAGAATAAAAACGGTTATCTCTGAATCAACTTGTCCAGTAACTCCGATAACACACAACTGAACAACAGAAAAAGCACAGAACAAGCTTAATTGAATATACTGTGAGTCGAAATTCTGAAGGCAAATAATGGACGCATATAGCAATAGAGGCACAAAAGGTTTGTGCGTAATTTCCAAGATTCATTCAGCATCTTTAAAACACTGTATGACCATAGTTTGCTTAACGGTAAAATGCACTTCATTAAAATGGAGAATTTAACAATTTATCTTTATCTTGTGGAATATCGTTAAATGCTGTTAGCCTTCGGCCTTGTTGACCCGAGTCTTTAACTACAACATAATCTTTAAATTTTATGTATGACTGTTTTCAATTTATTTGGTATCGTACCTGACATTTCAAAGTCAGCAAACGGGTTTGGATTGTCGTAGTAATTTTTCTCAGTGTCTGTAGCGCCCTGGTTATTCATTTTGTCTTTGTACCACTCAGTGGCAGTATCTGCCCCAGTCTTCAGACTCCCAACCGGATCATTCAGGTTGAAATTAACAGCTAGATAAAGGCGTTTCCCAAATATGACGAGATCTACAGCTGCGTTGAAAATAAAGTTACTATGTCCTCCATTTGCGTACGCCGCCAGACCAAACTCAAACTTGATGCTGTGCTCAAAATAAGAAAAATAGGGTAGTTAGGATTCACTGAAATACATGCAATAGCATGCGTAATCACTTACGATAACTCTATAGCAGGGAAATTCAACAGTGTCTACATGAATCGTTAATGCGAGTATTGATCTCCATTTTTCACCACTGAGTGACCAGTGCGTGGTCAAGTATTATCTTTATTATGTGTATTATCTGAATTTTAGTCTCAAACGAGCTGTTTCCGGTAGAGTTAGTAAATACGACACCACAAGCTTTGAACTTAAAACCATATCGTGTTTAAATAAAGGATATGTGTGTATGTATGTATGTATGTAATATGAAATTGATCGAACTGCACTTGCTCGTAACAAAAAGAAGCCCGGATCAGAGAGCGTCAACAATTCAGGCACTTGTTTGAACAGAGCCGAGCACAATTGCTGCATGCACTTTCATGAGATTTGGATATGTTATTGTCCGAGACGTAATGACAATTGAGCTCTGAACGATACAAACACGACATGCGAACTGAGCCACATAGTCCTTTCAATAGAGAGACTGTACTCCTGCATGGCCTTAAAACCTGAATGTTTCTGGAAACTTTCTGGAAACTCGTACGCTACGCTTACTTTGCTTGTTTATAGAACCAACCAAAAGCAACTGGAGATCTCCACGATTAGCTAAACCAATCAGATCTCTTGTGCCTGGGTCAACCGTTTTTTTTTCCGTCCTGCTTGAGTTTATGCCTAATCATTTCATAAAAAAGTACTTTACAAACGTAAACAAGCACACATATTTTATTTACCTGTAAACTCTAAACAGCTGTGTGAGGACAAAGTTTATAGCCTTGCTAACCCAGTTGGTCGCCATCTCAGTTAACTTTAAAAAGCCAACAGCAACATCCAGTACGTTACACAGACCTTTGCCGATATGTTCAACGAACTTGCACGATCCCTCGCAAAGACTGGCCACAGCTGGTAACAAAAGTGAGTTCTATGCATGATTACGTTACATCGCTAAGTCTTGGTCGGACCGACTTGTCCATACCATCGTGTACACCTCAACCCGGTTTCCGTAGCAACGGAAATGACTAGGTGTATTTTTACTCCCCCCTGGATGGGATACCTGTCCACCTCAGTGCTTCCCCCATCATTAAATTACTCATGTATACACCTGTAGGTGGAGAAAGGTTGCGAGAACACAATACAGTGAGCCTGGCCTGGACTCGTCTCTGAGAAAAACGAAATATTTGGCAAGCATCCTTCAGAAACAATGGGTTGTCTAAATTTGAATTTTTAGCTTTTAGTAAATGCAGCGTAATGAGCCTAACCCATCCCTGTATATCAGCAAATAATCCCTTTGCAATAAATTTAACTTAAGATTCAGACCTGAGCAGCCTCCTCCCACAAGTCCCTCGCAAATAATTTTGCTGATAAATCGACGTCGACGAATATGAAGTGCAAAGTTCTCATTGCGCATGTCTCGAAGTTCGCGTCTCTTTCTCCAGCCCTTGAAAAATTTCTTGATAGCTTTGCCAACCTGGTAACAATCAAATAAGAATTCAATATTAACTGGGATTGACTGCCTTCCTATATTTACCTAGGACAGATCACAGAGAGAGCAGGCTTCAAAATGACTGACAGATATGCTCGCCGTAATATTTGGATGTGGTTGAAAACGGTCTTGCTATGCTGCCATGAAGGGTTTCCCATTTTCCACTTTCACATTTACACCACAATAATAAGGAATTAGTATCACCCAACTAGTGGACTAATGCAAATCCTGCATTTTGATTGGCTGCGCTACTAAGGGACTATTAGCAATAGTCATCGAGTAGCGAAATTCTTTTTATTTTTATTCTTTTTCGTTTTATTCCCCAAAAAAACCTTTCTTTAACTTGCATTTCCTAACTTTATTATTGCTTTTGACCGTCCGACTAGTTGGGTGATACTAAAACAATTAGACCCTTCGCCCTCAAGGGCCACGGGTCAATAGCCCATTCGGCTTCTCCTCATGGGCTATTGGCCCGTAGCCCTTGCGGTCTGCGGGTCTAATTGTTAAATAGACGAGAAAAATTGACAGGGGCGTAGTAGCTTTTGACAGTTGATTGTCATCTGTCTCTAAGGCATGCCCAAAGAAAAGGTTTTTGTTTCCAAGTTTGTCTTAGACCATATTTTCTTACCGGAGCCAAGGCTTTGCCGATCTTTTTTATAGTCCCCGTGACCCATTGGCCTAAAGGAGAAAACAGAGAATTTACATGATGGCCTTTGTTTAAAACTTGATGAATTATGAATGAGTTTGAGATATTCCATATCATCGCAACTATCGCTGAAATTTTTTTTCAGTGATCGTTACTATCATCCGGGAAATCGTCTATGCAACCCTGCTTTGAAGAAATACTTTGAATTTTGCCAGATAGAACTCAGTGTAACAGTTTCTTGCCATTCATGATCACTTTTATCACTTTAACGTAAAAATGTATTTGTAATTCAGGATTATAATTTACATGTTATATTTATCAATCTCTAACAAGTCTTACCAACAGAATTCACTACGCCTCCAATCCATTTGCCAGCCTTGTCCAAGAATCCTTTACAGTTACGTTCCGCTTCAGCGCACTTGAGTTTTTTGCAGTTATCACATTTTAGTGACATCTTCCTTTTACAGTTTTCTTTTTCCCTGATGACGGCCTCTCTGGCGTCAGCGAGCTGTTTTTGCGCCTCATCAAAGGCACCTTTTACAGCCTTGGCTGCAGCGTCTAAAGCCTTGGAGAGAGAATTAGCAGGTTGAGGAAATTACCTTTAACAAAAAAGTATATACGTTTGCAACTGAGTTGGTTGGTCACGGTTGTTGTTGTTGTTTTTTAAACTTTTCTGACCCTCGTAACGTTTCTTGTTCCGCGTGTGGAAAAAAAAAAAAGTAATTGTTTTAGTCTAGTGTGCGACATTTAAGTCTTGTTACATGTCGTTATGTTTTAGTCTTTATGTTATGTCGCTAGTTTGAACTGGGCTTTACATTAAATTTCTTACGTCGTTTATGCCACTCAAGTCCACTGTCACCCTGACATAAAACTGCGCGCCTATGAAGGTCAAGCTGTAACTCGCTGACACAAACAACTCGGCCTTTATGAGGCCCAGGAAATTCCCTTGGATCAGCAACTCCATTTGAGTCATAGTGAGATTCAACCGGCAGTATGTGGAGATTCCAAGCAGATTAGTGTACCCCTCAATATACGCCTGTGTGAAAAAGTAGCCCGTTAGAGTCATGTCTGTTGTGAACTCTGTGAAGCAATCTGATTAAAACAGTTTCATATCGTTAAGTCTAATTATTCACTGTTTTACGATAGGTATACTGTAATGTATTGAACTAAAAATAACTATTTTAGAAAATATTTGACTTCCTTTTCCGTTTTTTCCAAGAGCTTTCTGGAGAACTTAAACCACGACGATGAAAGACCGTGAAAAATAATTATTCCAATATATTTATAAATTAAGGTTGCTTTAACATCTTGAGGTGATGACAAGGCACAATAATTGTTAAACTGATATTCTTAATTCGAAATTTTTAAGTGGTATCCTTTTCCCCGTCAATAAAACGGATATTGTGGTCATTTCAAAACGTAATTCCAGTTATGTCTAAAGCAGTGAATGAGATAATGTACCTCAATGAAGATCGGGGTCTGTCTGGCATCGATATAGAACCAAGGTCCCAGATCTTTTTCTGTTGGGCTGCGGACAATCTCTACAATGTCCAAAATCTTTACCGGATCCGGTTTCAAGTCTATGAAAATTGCCTGGAAAAAAAGTCTCGTATCAACACACAGGTCAGCAACTGCTGTAGTATCACGCTATTTGTTTCCGGGTCTCGGAATCAAAGGTATGGTAGTGGATCTACATCTGGGAAGGGAACTTTCTCATATGAAAAGGGTAGAGATGCTTGTACAGATTTGAGAATCGTCGAGATTGTTTAGATCAGAGCCCAATTGTTTGTCCCATCAGATACGTATCCGATTAGGGTTGCACGGAAAGCAGTATGAAAGCCGTCACGTTATCTTGGTAAGTGACTCGATCAAAAAAGGCACTCGTTTATCCTCTATGCCATTGTGAGTTTAATGACCTGGCCAACGATTTATAGCTTCAATACTGGTTTTGCGAGTGATATTATTCAGCAAAAAGTACATGTATGTGTACTAGTCTGCACTTTACATTTTGTATATTTTCAGTATCCTAGACTAGTCTTAGTCGAGGTTGCTTTTTGCTGTCGCAGTCTTTGTCATTGTAAGCTGTTGTTGTGGTTGTTATTGTTGTTGTTGTTGTTGTCATCGGGCGTTGTTCCTGCTGCTGTTTTTATTCCGGAAGATCGCCATGTGAAATTGTAAAAACAATGATGAGTTTCTTGCCATCTGAAGGGTCAATTATTTGGATCGGGCAAAAATCGTCCAATTAAAAGTTTAAATTGGTAGTTTTTCCAACCTCATCTGATAACTTGACATGCGCGTAAATCTCCCATCCTAAAATGTTGACTGTTCCTTTGATCATGAAGCCCTTGTAGATGTACGGACCTCCAGCGATACGTAAATCAAACGCATCTTCAGCGTATGAGCCCTAAAAGAACATCATGAACGTCGCACTGATTAAAATTACGAGATTATTGAGATTACGTGCAGTCTTTCGCGTGTTTTTGTACTATATTAAATAAACCCAGCAGTTCTCCCTCCCTCCCCCCCCCCTCCTTGCATCCATTCAACGTGGGACCTTTTTCCCTATTATATTAGATTATTAGAAAGAGAACTCATTTCCAAGCGCAGCTTTTCCAAAGTAATTTATATACAGTCAACACTGACCAAGGGATATTTATCATGGGAATGAGGCTTCTCGACACGTGCTGCTATACATACCGCAGCTCCTTCTGGGAAGCCTGTCTGTGCTATTGGAGGTGGAAGTGAGAATGTGAATCCCAAAAGTCGAATAATCTTCCCAAGAGTAAGTGCTGTCATATCAGCGTAGAAGAACTGCGGTGATCCAACACCAAAATAGCCACTGCCTCCAAAACAATGACCCTAAAAACAACAGCAATAATAGACATTAGAAGGAACACATCACAAGTTCGAGTAACAAGTGGACAAAAATTTTATACCGAGGCTATTGACATTTTATTACAAACTTCCGTGCGACGTTTTTTAAATATCTTATCAAATACTTTAAGGCGTGGGTTAAGGATTTTCACTGGTGAAAATAATTTATTAGACGTGTTTCTGAAGGCATAAACGGCAATGGAACTAAATTTAGCTGACAGTTAGGTTTCTTAACGTTGCGAGCATTTTAAAGTAGAATTGGTGGTTCTGACAGGCCACGAGGCATCTGATTTGAGGAATTGGTAGCTGATTTTAGTAATATAATCCAAAAAACTCGGTTTAGACGCAGACGATTTATTTCCTTCCTTTTACGTTTGGAATGACCGTGCCTCTTTTCGCAGAAAAATGTTATTGACTCAAAGACTTTTGTTTTCAACAATGTTTTATTTTCTAAAAATGAAACCAAGGAAGATTATTCCAAACGTAGCAGGGTAGACAATCTAAAGTTACATCAAGAAAGCTGATTTATTGATCAAATGAATGAAAATTCGCCACCAATTGGCCGATTTACCAAATTTTAACAAAATGATCACGTGAAACGTCACGAAAATAATATGTTAATGCAACACGGGACGCAGACTTTCATAATCAAAACAAACACAACACGAGATATAGCTGCCCAATTCTACTTTATATTCCTGACTCAGGCCTTATATTTGTTGACTTCTCAAAAGATAACATTTGTTACAACGCCAAATGTCGAAAACAAAGTTTGAAGTTCATGTGAAACACTTGAAAGTATTGATGAAATGAAACTGACTACAAACACTTACTTGTGATTGCACAATTTTTCGGAATTTAGAAAATTGTTTTCTCGAGCTCCAATGATAAATTGTTTTCGGTTTTATTTCAGGCAGCTATTGATATATTTAGCTTTTGGAAAATGCAGAAAGAGGACTGTAATATACTTGAAGGTATTCTGGCACAAGGGTTTTTTTTGCCCATTTAAAACTGAAATTGCGCAATTTCCAATCCAATTTCGTTTTAACTCCTATGAGGTTTCGAGAGATTGTAATTCTACAGAAAAACTTGGAAACTGTTACCAAAATCCCCTAAATCTGAAAATTTGCTAGAAAAATAGAAACTATAAAAATGATTCTTATTCTGACAACGGTATGCAGAATAAAGGCAAGTTATATCAAATTACCTATTGATTTTGGCCAGATTTATTGAATCTCTTATTATATTATAGGCATCGTGTGCTAAATGCATGTGGGGGCTTAACCTCTGGGCAAATCTAGAACTCACATCATTATTAAAGTCTGCAGGTATTAGACAGTCGTATCCAAATTCTACTCGCATTCCAAACTGTACACCAGTGATGGGTATAGGCGCTCCAACTTTGTACGTCAACCTGTTTTTCACAAAAGAAATTAGCTAAAGGTACATCAACTCAAAGTTAAAAAGGAACCCCAATGATTGAGCGAACTACAAACTTCAAACGAAATGCGGAAGTTTGCCGAGCAACTAAATTGCAATAAGAAACAGGATTAAATAGACTTTACTTATAGACTAGGAATAGTTACCACTACAGCTGCCCCCGCTGTTAATCGTATCCGTTGCTACAATCAGTGCTTTCGCTTGATATTTTGGCTCTTCTGTAATTAATTGATTGAAAATCATTTTTTTGG
>Ga0126337_10002375_pt1 | contig 11970 bp, 8 predicted proteins | sample DipCmetagenome_FD_92527 | JGI IMG/M metagenome (GOLD analysis project Ga0126337, IMG submission 92527) | Coral microbial communities from La Bocana,Puerto Morelos, Mexico - Diploria C A metagenome | ecosystem: Host-associated > Invertebrates > Cnidaria > Coral | place: La Bocana,Puerto Morelos... | reverse complement strand
GAAGCCTTTTATTGACCTTCAAATGCTGCAAGATGCTACTAGAAGATGGCGAAGCTCAAAGGCGACGAAACAAACGCGAACTCGTAGATGCAAGACCTTCAAATGCTGCAAGATGCTGCTAGAGGACGAAGGTGACTGATGATTCGCGGCTGCATGTCTGATGAAACACACTAGGGACCTTAAGTAATAACGACGACGACTCCATTGCTATAACTTTGCGTGGATTTAACTATCTTGGACGTTCGGTGACTCATATTTTCCTTTGAATGGGTCATTTTCTCTACCGCTTTTCTACCTTTTGCGAAAAAATGAAGAAAATCTATCGAGTAGACGTGGCGTTCCCAGTATGACTCGTTGCCGTTGCCCCAGTATGACTCGTTGAAATATTCCCGAAGTTTTTGTCCCTCAATCTTTTCCACGAGAAAAGGTTTGGACAATGTAGAATCAGTGAGCGCGGCAAATGATGCTTAAATGTATGCGAAAATTTTGGGCATGGGAATATAGTGGTGTAGTTTGATTCTCATCCAGCTGTCATCTGTGATCTATTCCGAAAAATAATGAAATGTCCAAATGCAAAACCCAAAACAAAACAACGCATCGGCTATATACAGTAAATGTCTGAGAATGCGTTCCAATGTTTGACCATAACTTATAAAATCTGCAATGCGTTTAAGAGGACCGAGTGAGATTTTATCATATGAAAGTACGTAATAAGATCCAGTACTACTACTAGCGCACCCAAGTTCTGGAAATGGGTGTAACTTTGACCAAACCAGTGAAAGTGGGTTTTGAATAAATATTTCTGCGAATGCGGACCAATATTTTACCACAATCTGTAATGGGCTTTTTCACACAACAGTAAGAGTGTTAGTGGAGTTTATGAAGTCGAATACTTCGCCGCAGCTCACCGAATATGCCATGAAATTAAGGGAATGGTCCTGAAATGCAGATATATCACACATAATTTTAAGTGTGACCTAAACATAGATTTTGTGGTCCGCCAAGCGGAGCCCCATTCCATATAGAAAAGCAAAGGAAACCGATAAATTAATTTTCTCATGGTTATCATGGTAGCGGTATTGCTCGTGGGCCCGTATGCACGTCGACAACATGGACCTTAAGCAAACCACAACGGGCAACGGCAACGACAACGCCAACAAACAAAAGGTTTAATGAGAAGAACAGTGACTGTGCACGTGCGTCATAAATCTTTGTGTATTTCTTACCCGTCCTCTGCAAAACAACAACGTCAAATAATACGTTTTCGTAGTTTGGAGAACGTGAACGACGGAGGCTAATTTTTTTCGTGTTTTTCTCACTAACGGCGACGGCGACGGAGTCGCGCAACATGGCGGCCATACTCCAGCTAAAAGTTAATAGAGATTTATAGGGTCCTTAATCACGTGCCATATCACGGGTTTAAGTTTACAGCTTATAGAGGTCACGTGTTTTTTTGAAGCTGACCGCTGACCGAAAGGTTTTCGATTTGATCGTGGGCTCATGTCAGGTAAACTTGTTGTAAACAAGGCTGGGTCGTTTGGAAGTGGGGTAATGCTAAACCAGGATTAAAAATTAACTGAATAATATTTTTCTCTTGCGTTGCTTTGTGTATTCTGATATTATTTAAACTCAACACAGCAGGCTAAGCAATTTACAGAAAACCTCATTGCAAAATTACAAATCAAATTCTTGCTTATACTAGAACAACCCGGCCCAGGAGCAAAGCTTTTAGGCCTTGGCCAAATCTATATATTATTGCAAACTGAGCCTAGCAAAAGTCTTTCTATAGTTGGAGGATATTTATACAGCTTACGTCCCTTAGCCAAATGACGTCATGACACAGTTTAGTCGCCAAGCTCAAAAAAACAGCAAATTGGTGACCTAGCTTTCGCACTGCAACTTTGCAAGTAGACGATGACTTTAACCCAAAAAAGGAACAACCATTATGAAATTTCGTCAACTCAATTGTAAGAGTTATACCATGGCCAGCAAACAAACAGTTTGAAGTCTAAAGCGGCTTTGTCAACATGTTCTCAGCTGCATCCAACTGCCACTGAAAGAGTCACCCATTAGAATCAGAGATCTTAAAAGAGAGGGCTATTGTTTAATTCCTTCAGCTATCGGTACAAGACTTCAATTCGAAGAAACGCATCGCAGAGAATTAGGTATTAGGTAAGTTTAGAGTAAACTTGTTTTTAACCGGCACAACCTATCTCAGTTTAATTTATTGGTTTTAAGCAGTTGGGCGTCTTCTGAAAAGCAGAAACTTTCGAGTAGCATTGCCCAATGTGTTGCAGTAAAACTTGGCTATTTATTTTCTCTGTGTTCAGCGAGCAACGGATATTAAACATACTTTGATAAATATTCAGGTAAAAATACTATTATAATATAAACGTATTCGATTAATTCAAAGCAACGGTAAAGCGCCAAATTTGTACTGAAGTTGGCAGAGGGATTCATCAAAGGCCTCTTTGAGGCTACGACAAAGTACATGCGTCAGTATAACCAGAAAAGATGAAAATATTTTGGCTTTGTTCCAAAAATAAATTTCTTTCTTCTGTTCCTTGTCTAAACCTCTTAAAATCACGCTTTAATCACTGTACTGACTCCACAATACAATAATGCATAAGGCTCTAGACACATACACGAGTTTGCGGACCTATGTGTCAACATAAGGGCGGGCAAACGCACGATCTTTTTTTTCTTTTCTTTTTCCCTCCGACGTGTTTTTTCTTTCTTTTTCCCCAAGAAGCTAATAAGTGCTTTTCATTTATAATAATTCATTATTTTGCTCGATATTCATACATTGCATGCATCATGTCATTAAAACCCATGCTTGCCAGGAGCCCGCGTTCATTTCGTAACTAGGACAACAAATGCTTTCAAGGTTTTTAAAAAACAATTCAAATAACAAAAATCCCAGGCCCTTGACATAGCTAAAATCTATCTCATTATTATTTCACTATGTTTCACATTTGCCGAACCATTCGAAAACATTTTTCTCTTCGTCAAGTCAAGTTGTGCATTGGTCAGCGGAAACACAAACAAAAGTTTACGACCAAGGAAGCGACCGATCGACCAAGCGAGTGAATTCGCGCTCGCTCACTTAACTCGTATTTCGCATTCTGCAAAATAATCGTAATAAAACGTGGTAAACTGGCAACGAAGATATTTTTATAAGGGAAGGAAACCAAATGTTTACTTTTCGTAACGCGGTTAGGAAATAAGTTTTTGCAAGATTCATTAATTTCTGTTTTCGAAAAAGAAATATATATACATTCCTCGTAAAGGGGCCGATCTATGGGAGGGTTCGGGCAAAAAAAATAAGACATTATAACACGCTGACTTGACCTCAGAATGAAATAAATAAGTTTCGAGGACCACAGTTTTAAGCATTTTTCGGCGAAGGATGCCCCCGGATCCCCTACCGGAGACCACCTTTACATCTCAAACCTCCTTCTCTTAAATTCTGTATCCGCCCGGGCCATTTTTTTACTTTTGCACCTTGCTATTGTTGTGAATATTAGTGAAAAGGAGAACGTACAAGCTAACTCGTACCCCCACCGTGGTAGAGAGGGGTGGGGTGGATGGACCCCCTCTAGATTTTCCCTCTGTTAAGACGCAGCGACATAGATTTACATTAGATAGCTCTGAGCTTGCTCTACATCTTTTAGTGGTTATGACGTCAGATGACGTCAAATGACAAGTTTAGATCCGCCATCGTGTATACGCTATCTTGGATTTCACCAAGAGATAACCAGTTTCTTAAAAGGTCAAGAAATACCGAACATTAATGCAACATCACGCCAGATTGCATATCCTGAATTTCTGCAATCTGATGAAGAAAACTGGAAAAAATACAAAATTATGTCAAAAAGTGATTTTTCGCCAACCTATATGAAATTTGCGGTTGCCATGGTAACGTCAAAATTCATTGTCAACAATTGAATTTCCGCGAAGAAAACTTAATGGGGGGGGGGGGTTCTTCCATCCCGCCCCCTCCCTTGTACGTCCGAAGGTTAAATGATTGACGACTGAATCAAGAACATGGACCATTATCAGGGAGTAGTGGTATATATTGTAAAAAGTAAACTGGGCCCATGCCACTTACCGAATGTTTCAATTCTCAGACTTAATTTCACAGACTGACTCATGGCTGTTTTGGCGAAGAAATTCGTTTTGATGCTTGCCGTCTTGGCTTACGCCGAAAGTACTTTTGGACAAAAGGTAAGATTGGAAATTCAGTTTTAGAAATCAGTAACTCTATCAGAACGAAACTCTGCGGCCGGAATCACAACAAGAATTAGGAGCAAGGCTTAAAGCAGTAACTCGAATGTACTTTTATTTATTGCGAATAAGAATTCTTAAACCTTCATTTCAGTTATCAAAGCATTTGTTGTTGTTGTTACACTGACTAAAAATTGTTTTAGAAGCTTGTTAAAGAAGCTCTAAATTGTGCAAGATTGTGGTAGAAACTATGTCGATTTGTTTCTTGGTTTCTTCGAATACACCGGCCAAATTATGACCAGGTTTAAAATGAACCCTACTTTCCGAGACCCTTTATTGATCTTTGATCCTCAGCTCAGATCCAACTCCCAAAAACGAGAATGTGTGCAAGTGAAGTGACCAGTGGAGTACATGATTTAGGCAGACGTCGGACGAGCTCGAAGTGAAAGGCCGATTTGAAAGTACTAAAACGATTACTCCCTGAATTGTATGACACGAGGTCCAATTACTAATAAATCGTATTTATAACAAATGTCGGAATTGACTAACCCTAACCCTATAACCCTAACCCTTATGTCTTTTGAGAACCTTTTTTTCGAGCAAAAAACGTTTGCAGCGCTTTTTCATAAGTTTAAAAAAGTTTGCAGGAGATATTACTATGAAAACCATGAAAGCGCCTTATTGTCGTGCGAATCACGTGGGTATCCAATTATTAGACAATTATTTGACGAGCTCAAGGTCGAGGTAAGGGGATAACCCTTACCGAGACCTTCATTATTCTGTATGTCACAAAAACTGAATCTAATAATTGTTTTACTATAAATGAACGAAAAAAAAAAGTAATGTTTTTCCTTCTTCACTGACGGCAAGCAACACAAAGCGCGCGAACTTGACATGATTACCCTTGGAAGTAATTCGCCGCGGTCAAAAATGACAACATTACCCGTGACGTTGAGTGTCCTTGACGTGATTATTGTGTTATCTCAGTTAGATGACATCACAGACGCTGATTTCGATAATTTACTGTATGCATCCGCCCAATCAAAAAAGAGATAGTGAGTCCAATGTATAACATCAGGGATCCAATTACAAGAAGTTTAGATTAAATACCTGTAATTGCACATCCTTGTAAACGCGTGACAACTTGGCACGAGTGCGCGCGCTAAGTAGTAAAGTGAACAATAATAGGGCAAATGGTCATTGTTGTAACTTTGTGTAGATTTAACGATCTTGGACGTTCGGTGACCCCTATTTCTCTTTCGATGGGTCGTTTTCTCTATCGATTTTCTACGTTTTGCGAGAAAATGAAGAAAATCTATCGAGTAGAAGTTTTAATTTTTTGCAAAACGCTCCATCGAATTCCGTTCATTTGACCTCTTGGTTTAGCTGTGCGGCAGTTTCAGATGCCTCTTTAAGAGTTAAGGCAATATTTGAAATTATTAACGCCACAGATTCACTTATACAAAATATTGTTAGGGTAGTTTGCCTCTGTTTACTTATCTTTGACGTTTTATCCTAAAAATCCTGGAGACCATTCTGAATTACGCGCACCACTTTCTTAAAATCACACTAGTTTTCCACACGCCATATCTCTCAAACGAAGACGGTGACCCCCAATTTTTATTTCATTTCTGAAACAAGTAATTCATTATCTGTCAACAGTAAAAGTTTAAAAAAAATCTATCAAGTAGAAAATTTTCGCGCGAACGTCCTTAAGAGAATACGGATGGCAAGCAGTCAGCACTTCGTAAATTTTCCGCTAGCCGCAATCTCCTGGGGAAAAATAAAATGTGCGCCAGCTAATCTGGCAGACACCTTCAGAACAGGGCAATAGGCACATAGCTAGGTAACATGTCAACATCTTGGTCGTGGTTGAACCAATCCCAGCAGCTTTCTAATCCGATATAGCTAAAAGTATCAGACCCCAGAATCCGAGAGCAGGAGCAGTTGCAAAACATTTGCTAGTACGAGAAAGCGAGGACTCATCTAACTTTTGCGAGCCATTCAAAGGCCAAATTTTGCGTGCACTTAACAATTGGCTTAAAAATGTCACACCACTCTTTTTTCCAATCAGAAGTAAGACTAAACCCAATCGTGTGTCGCTCGAGGATCTTTTCCCGCGCTTTTCGTCAGTTTCAAATGATCAATTTGGGTTTTGATTGGTTCATTGGATTGTCTGTGCCCTTTGTGATTGGTCATAGTATAACTTTGGTTTGAGTTTTGCGAAACTCAATTGAAAACCGCTCTACTTACTCTGTTCCGTTTATTAACTTGTCCACAGAATAATGTTTTTGAATCTTTTCATGTTTGACAGGATGTTTGTGCAACTCCAGGCAATCCTATCACGCTCACTGTGCACGGCAAACAGGGCATGAAGGTACAGCAACAACACTGCCAGTTCTGTTGTTCCTACGACTTTTTGTTATATCATTCGTAAGCTGTTACTGAATGTAATGATACTTCGATTTAAAACATCTTTAGGGCGAGAAAGGAGATTCTGGACCAAAAGGAGATAAAGGCGATCCAGGAAAAAATTGTCAATGCAACTTGCAGGTAAATAACTAATACACTGAAACAAATATGTGTGCTCTCCGTCTGTGACTTGAATTTCAAGTCACTGTTACTTAAGTGTCTTCTGATAAAGATCATTGTTAATTCTACGTTCTGTTTAATATTTTTTCTTTACTTAGTTTGATCTAATAACTGATAGCTAGTCTGGAATTTCCTTTGTCCACCTTTGTGCTAACACAGGATCCAAACAAACCTTCTGCTCACATTGAAGCTGTCAACTGGGGAGCTTCGACTTATCAGGCCAACACAGGTATTCATTTATTCTTGTTGACGTTATAAACGGAATGTGATATGAATTCTGTAAGGATAATGCAAGGTAAACAACCACTGGTGTCCGCGAAGACAGGCATGTCAAACGGAACGTTTCGGTAGATTATCTGCTCGAACTTAAGAAAATTTTCATCTCAATCTTTCGTGATATGAGAAATGTAATCGTCCGATTGTTACGGATTGATAAAAATATCAGTTTGACGGAACCGTAAAAGGTCAGCTATGATTTTGTAAAGGCAATAAGACCTAAAACGCCAGAGACCCAAAACTAAATCTATTTGTATTTGTATTTATTTATTTGCCACTTATCTATTACAACAGTGTGATATATAATAAATTACATTTAGAGCAGCAGGAGATCCCAGCATGCTCGTACAAGCTTTTCTAAGGAGATCCTCTATTATATAACATAACTTAACAATAACATTTCATAATATATGGTGGCCATAGAAGTCTGTGTCCACAAAACAACAATAATAAAGATAATGAGTTTAAAATTTATCTAATAATCAATATTTTGATTAAGCACAAAAGTTTTCAATTTCTTTCTGAACATCTGCAAAGACCTTATATTCTTTAATACGTCTGGCAAGGTATTCCAAATCATAGGAACTTTATATTTTATAGAGAATCTTCCATAAAGTAGATAAATCATTCTAATAGCCTAAAAGCAACTTACAGATTTTTGATATCACCTCAGATAATCTAAAACAAAGTTGCAAAACATTTGAGAGTGAACTGACGCCTTGCTGTTAAATTTTCTTCTAGTGATAAAGGACTGGTCGGTCAGTGCCAGACACAGCCACTTAGCAGGTGGGATGACATACCACGACGGAAAACTGACTGTGCCCACCCCTGGACGATACTGCATCTACACACAACTTTACTATTACTCCACTGGGAGAGTCTACGTTCGTGTGAATAACAATCCCGTTACCATGATACAACCACTGACTTCAATGACCGGCGGAGGTGCTGTGTACGCTGGAGGGGTGTTTGACCTCAAAGCTGGTGACATCATCTCGCTGGATGCAATACACACCATCACGATCTATATGGCGTCGTATCACAGTTATTTCGGTGCATATTTGATTTGAGTTTCGTTTCTACATTCTTTATTAGTGCCGCGAAAGGTACTGGGCCAAATCCGCAAGCTATGATCCCGATGCCTCTGATTTGAAAAAGATATTTTGATTTCACATAATATCTTAGGTTGCCAAGGGATTGTAATTTTTCCTTTGAAGAATTAAAATATAAAAAAAAGGATAGGGCAAGATATATTTGTGAATTTATGTGTCAGCCGCAGAAATGATAGATAACGGGAAATTGTTGCCTTCTCGTAGCCTTCAAGTTGCTAATCTTAGTTTGGTCTGGTCTAGATGCACGTTGAACCCCAAATTTACCTATTCCCGATTCATCTGACATTTGACATTTGATTCATTTGACATGTTGGTTCAGTCATAACTCTGGCAGAATTTGATTGATTCCAGTTGACTTTAAACATTGCATGCACCCTATATCTAAATACCAACTTAGAAACTCAGAGAGGATTGGCCTTCCACATATTGTCATGAGTAAAAACAAATTCCCTCGGCCATCTTCTCACCAATTGTCCCTATCGCGGGAATTATTAACAAATTTTCTTTCGTATTTGAGAAAATTACCAGTAAAATGCGTAGCATCCGAGTTAAATTAGCCAGTGCGGAAAGTAATGTTTTACTCTGTTAAATAATCTGTAAATATATATCGGAATTCAATTCAAAAGAAAACTGAGCTTGGGCCATTATCAGAGAGTAAGAAGTTCAACGTGTTGGTGAGATTATGCTGTTTTAAAAAAATGTTCTATCATTGAAGCCTCTCGGGGGGCCATCTAGCCGTCAGGAGCCGAGTAATCTCTTCTAACTCACATAGGTTTGCAAAAGGTTTGACGAAATTTTGTCAGAATTGCGCTATTGGCACTATTTCCACAGCAAAACAGACAAGCACATTTATTCAGTCAAAAATATCATGAAAAATACCATTTCGATCAATTCGATACATAAGAAAAAAAGTGAAAGGACACACCCAGCACGTAAACTGAACTCGGATTTCTTAGGGTAAAATATATATTTATTTACATCTATAACTTGACACCTATGTTTAAAGTCCTGAGACTCGGAGTATGCTATGTACAAAGCAATATACATTATGACTGAAACTAGAATGACGAAAATCGAAGAGGGACTTCAGACATTTGACTTTGTTTCAAGATGTGGCCATCAGCTGCATTTGCACTTACTTTGTCTGGGAGGTTTTGGGGAGACGGTGTACTGCAGGCTTGCCATGCACTTAATGAAGCTTCTTGTTGCCTGTATAACGTGAATCTGACATCTAGCTTTGCCTGACATCCAATGGGGAGGATTTATTTCGGATAACGTGATGCCCAGAAAGAACTTGGTAACCCCAGGGATAAATGACACACTTGGCTTTCATTTTTATTTGAAAATGCTAACTGAAAGGAAAGCATGAATTGCACCCTCGATTATTTTGCAGCTCCCAAAACCACATGGCATATTTGTTCAATAATAAAGGAAATAGCAATTCATGGCCGCCATCTATATCAAATCTGAACATTGAGTTCAAGTCTGAATTTCGCGATAAATCTGCGAATTTTCATCTTAAGTTGGAACATTTAAGGTCACAAACGTCATTACCATAGTTTATTTCACAATTTCGAGAAAGTGTAAAGTGAACTCTGGCAAGGCATCATTTTTTACAGGATAAGACAGCTTTTAGACCGGGCCACCTGTCTTGGTTTTTCTTCTTGATCCTCTAGGATTGGGCTGATGTTTCGTGTGAAAATTCTCGGTCCCAAAGAATTTCTCTTTAACGAAAACCTCTTGTCCTCGGTCGGAAATAAAGACGCCCTTCGCATTTGTACGGGTTTGTACTTTCCTTGAAGTAATTTTACCTTTAATTCAGTTCGTAGAACTTCTCCATCTTCAGATTTCGGAATCGAAGGAATAAACACAACGCCCCCGCGAAGTTTTTTGTGAGGGGCAGCATTTTCGTCCACGTATTGCATGACTTCGATCTCAGTTAAATCGTCTTCGTTCTCACTGACAATGTAAGCCATCGGCAGTTCACCGACCTCGGGGTCTGGGACCCCAATAACTGCTGCGTCCTTGACGGCCGGGTGGGCCCTGAGTAGAGATTCGAGCTCTGACGGGGAGACCTTATGAGAAAAAGATAACTCATTGATAAAAACAATTCAAAGTCATTGTAAACAAGGTGAAGCTGTGCATATCATGAATAATCGACCAAAATTATTTCACCTTGTTAATTTGGCCGAGTCATTTGGGACTAGTTAGTGACGTCGATCAACTAACCTGATGACCTTTGAACTTAATCACATTTTTGAGCCTATCTACAATGAAAAAGTGTTCGTCTTCATCGTAATAGCCAACATCACCGGTGTGAAGCCAGCCTGAGTTGTCGATCATCTGGACTGATACGTCTTGGTTGTTCAAGTAACCTGAGAGACGAAAAGGAGAATCGATACAAACCGCTTGAGCTTATGCCGGTTTCTGACTGAAGCAGTAGGTGACTGTGAGAGTATTTACTATTCCCCTCTGGATGGAATGCTAGTCCATCGCTGGGTTGCCTCTCAACAACAAATTAATCCCTTGACGGTGGTATGGCCGGGAAAAGCCCTGGGAACGAGGTTGACAGCAAAGTGTCTTCCCGAAGACCACAAGGCGCTGACCTTGGCCAGGGCTCGGACCCAGATCACTCGATCACATTTTGTGTAAATACTTTTTTATAATAACATTAGATAGAGAATTAATTCTAATTTAGAGCGAGTGTGGATTTACGCGTTTTAACTGTAGGAACGCACCTTTCATCACTGTTGGTCCCCTGACCCAGATCTCTCCGCGGTCACCAGCTCCAAGCACTTCTCCAGTAGATACTTCACACACCTTGATATGGAGATAACAACTCATTCGAAAAATGGAACCTGAGTTTTTTTTAATATTGTTAATATGATCTGTATACTACATTATTAAACCACAAAACTCAAAAAAATAGGCGTGATCTGGTAAAATGGTAGTCCCTAGGGCGCCCGGGGTACTTTTTTAGTCAGTGCTCAAACGTTCTGTGCAACGAAATGGGAAATAACCCGACACCTACAGAATTTACTTTTTAAATATAGCGCCTGACCGACTGTAAAAGACTGGGAAGCTTAATATACGCGTAACCCGCGGGACCTTCTCAAAATACATTGAACAAGCTTGCATAAACAAACGAAGGCATCGTCTTCTAATCGTGATAAGTTTCAGTGTATCATAGAGATAACTTTGTGGGTTATGCTTTGATATTTATTTGTCACCTTTTTTCACTACAACAGCTTGACAATTTTTGTCCTTTCCCTACCACCCTACGAGCTCACCACTGTACCTTGCATTCTAGGTTGGGTAAAAGCACACCAACCGATCCATGCTTAGTATCTACCGAAGGCGTCATGTGACTCATTCCAGTGATTTCCGTCATGCCATAACCTGTTGAATAATGATCACTATTTTTAATTTCAATTTCAAAGTACAAAATCTTCTTGCCGAATACAAGACAATTTTGTTACTGTTAGTTCTGAGTTTTTGGTGGTTGATCTCATTAACACTCCCAATTCATTACTTTCGATGTCTTGTGCGATCTTAGTAAGGTGGAGCTAATTGCTTCGTCGGCCTGCATAATTTATTCTCAGTACACGCTACTAATGGCTGAGGACACTTATGTCCAGGATGAACGCAAGTATTGTTCAATTAGTACTTCATATTTGGTAAGGTTATCTGACATTTTCATATTACTTCATATTTGACAGAATTCTGTGTGTTTTGGTGCCTTTTTACCAATGAGGACACTTTG
>Ga0126337_10002371_pt1 | contig 11974 bp, 3 predicted proteins | sample DipCmetagenome_FD_92527 | JGI IMG/M metagenome (GOLD analysis project Ga0126337, IMG submission 92527) | Coral microbial communities from La Bocana,Puerto Morelos, Mexico - Diploria C A metagenome | ecosystem: Host-associated > Invertebrates > Cnidaria > Coral | place: La Bocana,Puerto Morelos... | reverse complement strand
CGTGCTACAGAAACCGGGATAAGCTCCGGCCTTGTGGGCCCCTTGGCTGATATGCAGGCTTTACCCCTACCTAGCAATAATTCTGTAATATTTTGGAACCGTGCTCATGGAATGTACAGAACTTAAAGATTACTAGTGATAGCGAGGATCGGAATGAATTACCACATGGCTAAAAAGTTCCTAAAATGTAAGGAAGCTCCCCTAGGTCTGACAGTAATTTGCATGTCGTAATTGTCGAGTTCAAAAAAATCCAGTCAAGGTTTGTTAATTGAACTAGGTCATTAATAAATAACTTTTGTAAATATTATTATGGAAGAATCATATGATTTGAAACACAACATTATCCCGAATAAACTTGGGGGCTCTAGACCTGTCCTTCGAGTTTTCTCAATTTTAATATCCCATAGATATTTGAACCAATGGAACCGTCTACGTACACATCAATAACGCTCTACAACATTGGGGCCATAACCATGGAAAAATCCGCCAGTGTTGGAGTAAGTGAAGTAGAAATAAGGGAGGCAGAGATTTTCCTCGAGAAGGCAGCACAACACTGGAACCATCAGCAACTAAACACATCAACCCGCGTGCTTCCTCGAATATACAACAGATTGATTTCCCTTTATCTCAAGTCCTCGCCAAACTGCGCACCCGACCTTAACCTTGCTGTATCCCAAGAAAACTTAACCCGTGCTGGTACGATCATTACTAGATATCACAGCCTGTTCTCTCGCTGTTCGAATTGGGTGAATAGTACTTTTTACCTTAGCAAAGCAGACTACTGTATCAGGTTAAGGGATATCGACGGAGGTAAGTTGCAGTTATTAGTTAGGCAGTCATCATGATCGTGTGTATCCCTGTCAGCTCAACTTCCACCATGAATACCTTCACTTCAGATTGATTAAGCTGGTATTTTAAAACTGACGACAGGGTTAATAAGGTTACTGAGTGACTGACTAAATTACAGACTAACTGACAGACTGACAGACAGACAGACTTAAACACACTGAGACTAACTGACAGTCTGACGGACAGACAGACTTACACACACTGACAGACAAACTTATACACACTGAGAGACTAATTGACAGACAGACAGACTGACAGACAGACTAATCGATTGACTGACAGACCCACTCACAAAATCACTTGCTCACTTACTGACCGACTTACTGATTTCTGTCTAACTCACTAACTTATCAATTATTGATCTTATTAAGTAACAATGATTGATTGACGGAGCCACCGACAACCGACTGCTTAACTTCCGGACTGACGAACATATCACATGGATATTCACTTTAATCTTTGTTTTTCCAGGTCTCACGGCTGCACAAAAAGCTCGGGATGTTTCCATGCGGTCCAGATTAGTGAGAGAGACAACAGGAGCAACACAACGAATAACCCTTCTAAGGGAACTTGATGACCTCAGACGACGACCACCAGAATTGCCTGAAAGTCTGTAGATACCCTCACCGATGGAGGTGAAGTTCAATTATTGTCTGATGAAGTCACTCAACAGTGGGGAAATTTAAGCCAAGCCTCGACGGCAACAGAAAAGACACTAAAAAAAAAAAGCGTAGTGGCCATGCACGCGCGAGCATAATTAATATTGCTAAATTTCTTTAGCCTTTGTCTGCAACGTCAAATTGTCTAATTCGAGTATTTCAATAAGATATCTAGGAAAGTGAGCCTTAACATGTTTCAAAAGTGAATGTTTTTCATAGATGCACCGACTAGTTGTGGCTGATTGTCATCCGATTCCTAAGTAAAATATAAAGCGTGTTTTTAATCTGCGTTGACATCGTGATCTATAGAGATTGCGAATGTTCGGTACCCAACTCTCTATAGACATTCAATTTCTAGTATACACTGTCAGTTTGAAAACAATTGCCACCCTTGTAATGAAGGGGGGCCGAGAGGCCGAGAGGTTCAGGAGATCCCTCATTGAAGTCCTCCTCCCTAGTGTTATCTCGGTTTGTTCTCAGTAGTCCCGAGTTCACTCCTGTGCCGCGTTGTACAACTAGCCAACTGGTCAGCCTTCTACCAGATGGGAGTCATAATTGCTTTTTACTACCACACAAGTGAATAGTGCTTTTCACGCGCGCTGATTCACCTCCGAGCAGCCAAAAAAAAACAAAATGGCTTCCCGTTACTCCTAAACAAATAAAGTTACTCTTTTGTCCGCTAGTTATTCAGCTTGTGTGGTATATACTAAAACAATTACTCACCTCAGTGTCGGTGAAAGTGGTGGATATTTACCTCCACTTCGGTGAATAATTGCTAAATTTAAATACTTGTTTACAGTTTCCCCAGTTGGCACAACAATGCTAATTATGATTGACTATTATTTATTTTATTTTATTTTATTTATTGCTAGAGGACGCCAGACATTTATTTCTCAGTTTCCATTGCTTTGAAACTAATTGCCCCTTCTAATGCATAAATACAAAAAGAAAAGAAAAGTTAATATTAAAAGTAACAGTAATAATTTAGGGCATTGAAAGAAGCCAATATCAAGAAGAAGGGAAGCAAAGCTATTTGCAAAATAATGACTGAACAGAACAGGCCATGGTCTGGATCTGTTTTGCAAGAAATGTAAATTATTTTAAATTGTTCATTTTTTAAATTTTATTTATGATATTGATACATCAGATTGGACTAGCTTAAAATACCAATTAACTGATGTATTTATTTCCAGTATCTTAAAAGTTTGGACGTGTACAAAATAATATTTCTTAACAATCCTATATTCTGGAGTACCACTGTTGTAAAGCCTGATTTTCCAACACTTAAAATTAAACTTATTTCATCGTTCAAACATGTGTAGTTTTGTTTACTCATTCCAATTTATCTGCACTTAATCACTGGCAAAAGAACTACCATGAGACCTGTGTTAAATGAAACAAATGGGACACTCACTAGTGTCTGCTTAATACGGGGTGTCCGTTTTAAAATATTGTGCAATAATAGGTAATTATTAACCTTTTCTAACACAGTATAACAGAGTGTAAGATCAAAGCACAAATTCCAGTCATTCAGTGGATCAATCTGAAATAATCTACTTAGCTTTAAAACATTGCTGAGTAATGTTAAATGAGACTGAGCTGGGCTTTTAGAAATAAAAAGCCCTTGGAGTGTCCTATAATTGCAGGTTTTGTGCAAGGAAATGGCTTAAGATGATTCCAACTAAAAAGAATTATTGAAAAAAAATTCTCAACCTTCATCCGGTTGATAATCATGTTATGTGTATCAGAAAAATGCAATAAATCAAAGGCTCCCTGTGCCAGCTCATGGATGAATAGGCCAATTCCAAGTTGACTTTTGCCTCTGGCAAAGAGTCAACTTTTTCTTCAAATCGAAGTTTATTTTTGTCAACCTTGTTTAATTTAAATTCGTGAATTAAAAAGGGTCACCGTGCTCGTTTAAGAGAAAACAAATGTTTATTTTGCTTTCGAGCTCAGCTTAGGGAAATCTCTTTTTGTAAGAGCAAACGCTCATCTGCGCGCACTAATGACGCGAAAATCGTGCGCAGTAAGGGTGCGCAACGCAATACAGAGAAATCACCTTATTATGGTGTAAAAAAGCGTCCGTTTAACAGAGGTCCCGACATAGGTGTCCGCTGAATGCAGGTTTATTTTACAGTTGACGTGGGAGGAAAATTTAGGGACTCAAGCTGGTGTCCATTTAATAGAGGATGTTCGCTTAACACTGGAGTCCGTCTAATACAGGTTTCACTGATCCTGCTTTTTGATTCCAAAAGACGCAACGCTATTTTAATTTCATGAAGGCGTCAATCAAAGAATCGTAATTACTTTCAATAATTAGAAAACTATAAAAAAAATGAAATAAAAGCCGACGTGAAGCCTAATACAAAGGAAGCGCAAGTATTGTTCACACGTAAACTTGTTAAGAAAGTGCAAGAAAGCACTGTTTAACTAGCATTGTTATACAAGCGATAAGGACACAGGGATGTTACGTGTTATTTTGAACTGCTTAATGCTTGCCCGTTTTACTCGAAAATGTCATGTTGTTGATCTGGTGCAAATCTGCAAGAGCACGAGAATGGAACTCGAAACTTGAGTTTTTTAAAAAAAGTCGCAGATAGAGAACAGAACCACCTTAAAATTTAAGGTGGATCTGAACCCTATGTACAATTTTTTTTTTGGAAACTTTGCCAAAAGTTGCGTCTTATCCTGCTTATCAAAATTTGATAACATAAAAAGAGTTTCATCGTGACGTTTTTGAATTGTAAGCCCATACATCTTTTTAACTTCTGTCTACTTTTGCCGCTGGAAAATGTTTGAGAAGTTTTATCGGTAAAACGTTACACGTTATTTGATTATTACTATATTCCTACTGAGGAAACATAACTAGCGTTGTTTGTTTTAATTTATTTTTTTATATCTATTATTCATTCAAGGTTCAAGGCCGAAGTTTTGATTTTCACTAGCACCGGCTGCAGTCTGAACAACAAGTCTGTGACCCCCCGTCTGCCTTGTGGCAGATCCAAGCGGATTTGGCGGCCTGACTCTTAGCATACTCCAATAGAGAATAGGATTAGCTACGTATATAAAATGCACCAATACAACAGTCAACAGCCGGGCTGTTTTTACCCATGTTCCTTCAAATTCTCCGCCATTGAAGCCATTAGCGATGGTAACGGGAACTCGGAGCAACAGGAAAATACAACACAGTTGCAAGGTCAACCAAGTGACCTTTTTCTCCCGGCGTTGATGCAAAGAAATTGATGGATTTACCCTTGACGTTCGGAATGCTCTCATGATTCGAAAGAACGTTACCATGACGATCACCATGGTAATCTTGTCCAGTTGAAAAACAAGAGTGAAGGCGATTGTGAAAACAATGCCTAACAGATGAAGCGATATCTTTCTGTTATAAGTATAAAATGTGATGCATACAGACGGTTCATTTCTGATCGATATGAAGAAGTACACAGCAGTTACTAACGCCAAAATCCAAATCACTGCAATGATTTTCTTCACGTTTCTCGTAGTAATACGTCGATTTAAGGGTCGTACAACACAGTCGTGACGATCAAAAGTCATTAGCCACAGAGTCAGAGCGTTGACTACTATACAGGCATACCCCGAAGGAAAACCAACTTTGCAAAATATCTCGGCGACTGACAAGTCCTGAATCTGAAAATAATTAACAGTTGTCATGACTAATAGCATTTGTGTGCTAAACAACGCTGAGAAAATTCCGACTACTGCGAGGCTTCCAAATAGATAGTGTGGCACTTTACGAAGATCTTGTCGCCTATGAAGCAACACACAGACGCTAGCGTTGGCAATTGTTCCCGCCAAAATGCAGACTGTTACGGAAATGATTACGGCGATTGCAAGATGTGCTGGGACTTGCGCGGTAGCAGTCCTGGCTGTTACAGAGACATTTCCCTCCAAGCCTGTCGAGTTCTCCATAATGAAGTCAGTGTGTTTAAGCACCTTTCTGTTACGAGGGAAATGCTGCCCGGTTTCTCGTCCTCGCTCACAATCTCAGAACCCGTTAGTTCCTTTTTGATAGGTAACTCAATGCAACAAGGTATTCCGCTAGGATAGTGTTTCTTTTTGTCAGAAGGCTGTGAAATTCGTTGAACAGCAAGCGAATTAAAAACACCCTTCTATGCCGATGCTTTCAAGTATCATTATTTTTGATTGCCGTTATTGTTCAAGGAACAGTGATTTTATCATTAATTATATGAACATAAATAGCGTCCTTACATATCGGAACATAGTACTCAGTCGTTAAGCCTCTCAAGACTCTCAAGTTGCATTATTCTTGAAAGTTAAAATTAGACATGTGAATATACCCCTTGGAACGATTTGAGAGGTTCCAGCTCTTACAATATCGAGAAGACAAAAAATCCAAAGTCCTTTATTGTTTTACAACTCGTTGCACATTTAATTATGAAAGACCCATCGAGAACGTATACGCTTGCTGATTTAGTGTTCACGGTTCGAGCGTCCTCACTGCAAAAAGTATTTTCCGTAAAATAAATTAAATTTCTATAACAATATATATATTCGTCAGAAATAAAATTTGGGAGGTTTTATTGAAGTATGAATTAAAGATATTGATTAAGCGGAGGTAAACATCATTAAAGTAAAGAATAGTAAGAGCCAGTTTGAAAACACTTAGCCGATGATGGGCAACGAAACGAAAGGCAATCTTCATTGCGGTAAATGCACATTTGTTCCATAAGTGGAAAGTAACAGTACTCAGGCTAAGGTAATATTCGTCAGAAAGAAAGTTAAATGGTTTAACAACAATATAACCAATTCAGTTTAATAAGGCAAACGATATTACGCACCTCGAACGCTGTCGCATCCAGTCACTTTGTACTGAACGCTGGCTGACTGGTACGACCTTCGCTTATCATCAAACTAGTTGAAATTAGAAAAAACAACAACAACAACAATAATAATAACAACAACAATAATAACAACAACAATAACAACAACAACAACAACAATAACAACAACGATTTGGATACATACATACATACTTTATTTGAACTCCCTTCAACAGGGCTTTTCAGTCACAATAACCTAACTATTTTAACTAATTCACAATGACAATTTAAATTAAATTGGATGTTACTTAAACGGGGAATCGGGAATGGGGGATTGAAAACAAGGAGTGGGGTATGGGAAAAAGGGAACAACCTGCGCTTATCATCAAACTAATGAAAGTTGTTAAACACATGAGGATTTTCATTTCGTCGGTTGTAAAAGCCCCTTCCAGTACCACGTGCAGAAACATCCGCGCCAGTTCTTCACAAGAGAAGTCACGGAAACGAAATGTTGTCCAAATTCTCCTATTTAATCCCGAGTTTAATTTCACAAACTCGGCCATCTGCGCTGATTTCTTGCAATATCAGTAATCACTGGATCCACAATCAGCATTGATAACATCAAAGTTTCCAGTGCTTCTCTTCTATAATCCTTATCCGAGTCCGAGACCGGAGGTCGGTAAGCCTCGGCTTTGAAAAGAACACCGCCACTTGCTTTCTCTAAGCAGTCTTGTGTTTGCAACGAGGTCTCGCCGAAAAACCTTCGAGCCAATCAGATCTGGACGCTAAACCTCTACCATATCGGGGCTTTTAATTATTCCCAAGTCTCTGAGGATATCGGAAAAAGAAGTTACAGGTGTTGCGAGTACCGTTAAATTTATGCCGGGGTTTACCTTTTTCAAACAGCTTTTCTGGGAGGCTTTTTATAAAAGAAGAAGGGGTAATTGCTATCAGACGTTTTTCTTTCCAAGAGAAGCAGTGAGGATGGGTGAACGAAATCAATGATTTCGACCTTTGTGCACAGCATTTCGATAAAAAGAGCGCAGCCATGCAGGGATATTAAAACTGCCTCGCATATAATTAAAAGAGAGTAGAGGACCAAGTAACCTCGTTCGGACGGCCGTGAACAGTAATTGCGATACTTTTCGAGAAGAAGTGAGGACTAGCGTTTTTCTTTTTGAGCCTGACACAATTTTTGACTTCTTATGCGAGGCCGAAGTGTTTAAAATGCTTAATCCCAGACATTCAGACGTCATTTATTGAGCAAGCAAACAAATTGGGACTTCAGTTTTGTAAAAAGATCGAGACTGCGAGACGCATATAACAGCTGAAAAGACTGCCAGACTCTTGAAATGCAACTAAACTTTTGCGAAATGAGAGTTTCTTGAAGGACCATTTGTTACCCCTTACATAACATTGAAATTTAAAACCTGGAGAGCAGTAGAAAGTATATTTTAATTGATGATTACAGTAGCAATACTTCTGCTATAACTATTTCTGTACGCAGGAAGCAGTTTCTTTTTAATTTCTGTCAGTAATTCGTAATACTATTGTAAACCTTACATAGTAGTACAAAGATTCAATATCCTTACCTTAAACGTAAGCGCAAACTGTAAAGGTTGTAAGTGGCAACCCGTTTGTTATCAACAATGTGATCAAGGTGGCTTAATCTCCCACAATTCCTGAAGGGCAATTGAAATAAGTATATTAACGAACAAAGTAAGAAAGGAAGGAAGGAGGAAGGGACAAAGAAAGCGACTCGAGGGAGGGGAAGTACGGGAGGAAGGGAATTAAAGAAAGGGAAGAAAAGAAAGGGAAGGGAAGAAGGGAAGGGTGCCTACTGTGCGACAAACAAAGCATAATACAATAGCGCTATTTACCAATTCCTTGACCCTCTCGTACTGCAGGTATTGAGGGAACTGGATGCCAAGTTTCCTAGCTGTTACTTTTTTCTGGTTCTTTTCAAGTGCTTCTATTCTGCCAAGAAAATAATTGTATGCTGGAGATGTTACCGCTAGGTGCTCGAGGGTGAAATTAAATCTGAAAGTAAAGAGACGGTTACATTACCTTTGTTTAAGTTAATTGCGCACGACAACAGAACAGGCTATACTCTGCTTTGCAAGAAATTCAAATGAAGTTATTATTAAGTATTTATGTCAGTTTTTTTATGATATAAATATATTAAATATATTAAATTGGACCACCCTATAATACTAATTAGTATCACCCAACTAGTAGACTAATGCAAATCCTGCATTTTGATTGGCTACGCTACTAGAGGACTATTAGCAATAGTCATCGAGTAGCGAAATTCTTTCGTTTTATTCCCCAAAAAACCTTTTTTCAACTTGCATTTTCTAAGTTTATTATTGCTTTTGTCTGTCCGACTAGTTGGGTGATACTAAAACAATTAGACCATTCGCCCTCAAGGGCCACGGGCCAATAGCCTATTCGGCTTCGCCTCGTGGGCTATTGACCCGTAGCCCTTGCAGGGTGCGGGTCTAATTGTTAATTAACTGATAAAAAAAACCCGGATGTGCACAAAATATTCTCTGTAAACAAGCCTATATTCTAGAGTACCATTGTAATAAAGCCTGATTTTCTGGCACTATCTTAATTAAACTTATTTCACTGCTAAAACACGGGCAACACTGTTTGCCCATACTAACTTACCGTCTTTCTATCGCCAGGTAAAGAACTACCCGGTTTTTGGTTTCCAAAAGACGCAACACGGTTTCAATGAAGGCATCGGTCAACGAATCGTCGTAAATCACTATCAGTAATTCGAATCGCAAAAAGAAAAAAAAAAGAAGACCTTCCGGTTAGAACAAACACAAGCTTAATTTACGCTAACAAAGCACGTACAAGAGTTGTCTATAAATCTCGCACAAGTACAAGTACTGTTCACACGTGTAAAGTACATGAAAACGAGTTCAAACACTGTTTGCTTGTTTTACTCGGAAATACAAGTAACTGAGCGCAAACACAAACGCACGGGAAAGGGAAAACGTTCTTTACGTCAGGCATTATTATTACATATCATCGGCAGCATCAGTTTTGTTTTTCCTGTTATTTTATCGTGCATGAGATTGTTGAGCAACAACGGGCGCAAAATGTGGACGGTGTCTAGTTCTAATTCAAGTCAATTATATTTTATCATAATTGTGTTATAAGCACCGTGTGCAAATTAAATAGACTGATGTTTAAATAGACTCCAGAAAATTGTAAGTAACTGGGAATGGTTTCTCTGAAGTCATCCCCTACCATCTGCTGCCAAAATGATAGAGACTTCTGCCAAGGCTTCTCGATCTTCATTTGTCCAACAGAAAGCACGTGTACCGTTACCTGGCCGAAAAAGAACAGGAAATAGCAAGTACTGTTGAAGTTGGAAAGAGAATTGGACCCGAGTTTTTGTTTTTTGTGGGAGGCGCGGTGGCCTCGTGGTTAGTGAGCTCGACTGCGGGTTGATCGGTCCGGGTTCGAGCCCTGGACGGGGACATTGTGTTGTGTTCTTGGGCACGGTTGCCTAGTAGTTAACGTATTGGTAATCTTGGGCGCCGCACGGTTGCCTATTAGTTCACGTATTGGTAATCTTGGGCGCCTCACGGTTGCCTAGTAGTTCACGTATTGGTAATCTTCGGCGCCGCACGGTTGCCTAGTAGTTCACGTATTGGTAATCTTGGGCGCCTCACGGTTGCCTAGTAGTTCACGTATTGGTAATCTTGGGCGCCTCACGGTTGCCTAGTAGTTCACGTATTGGTAATCTTGGGCGCCGCACGGTTGTCTAGTAGTTCATGTATCACGCAAATAAAGGCGAGAATAGTTGTGAGGGCAACGCCCATCTTCACGAAAAATATTTTCCCGAGAACCAAATGAGTACGCACTGGATGTTTCAAGCATGGGTGTAAGTGAGTATGTGTAATGCAAATAGGTAACAATTACAGGTTGAGACTGAGCAAAATATCGTTATTTGTCAGTGGCGAGGAGATCAATTGTTTAGTGAAGCCGAAATTTAATTTCCCTACCGGTCGGCTGCAATCCAGTTTTCAGCCAGTCAAACTCCCGGACGGCCACAATTTCACTGCCTAAGAAAATAAAGCAAGTGATTATATCACTGAGCTAGCTGAGAGGTCCAATAACTAAAAACCATTAAAATGCTTTATTACCAGTCTTTTATTTGCTGAGTATTGGACTGGATAACGTTTGCTATATTAAATTAAGATTAAATAAAGACATGCAATCATTTTTTTGGTCTTTTCACGTTTTGGTAGCACACGGGCCATTATATGTAATGGTTATTAGGCAAGCGTGAAGTCAAGATGGCTAGATATCGGCCAACTTGTTTTTTTCGTTTTTATGAACTCGTATTAAATCGCATAAACAATTATGTAATTGTATATTCTTAAACGGGAAGGGGTTTGGAGAATTTTTCTGAGCTAGAATTTCTCTTTCCGCATTGTCCCACTGCCACATTTCCACACTGAACACATTGCCACATTTCAACACTTCCAGACTCCCACAGTTACTAACGTCATTCAAGACACATTACCACATTTACACATTACCAAACTTCCAAAGCTGCCCCATTTCTAGACTACAGTTCAACGGTTGCTGACGTTCTTTTCGTACAAACATTTTCTTTAATTATCGAGAGATATGGCTTTTTTTCATTCCATTCTGATGACGCGTTCTGTGCTCTTTTACCCCAAGTATTACCCAAAGTAGAGCATGGAATGGTTGTTTGTCTTAGTCACACAGCGAGGTAAATTTTCGTGACGTTATTTGTGCGCGACGCAATACATGTAGGTGAGTTGTTAGTCTTTAGATGAACGCGGTATTCGTTTGGCTGCGTGCAGAAAAAAAGGAACGCAAGAAGGAATGACGAACATGTCACAAGGCTTTGCTTCCGACATAAAATGTTAAAATCTCCCTGGTTTTGGGACTTTGTGTAAAAAAAAAAATGTCTCCTTTTTACGTTAGAGGTGAAGCCCTATTTTCTTTCGCGCGGATTGTGGAAGAACCTTTACATCTTCCGAAAAACGTATTTCACGTCCCCCTGTACTATGCTGTTACAGTCCGAATGAAACAGGTGTAATAGGACACTTATATTAAAGTAACAAGTTTAAATATACTACTAACAGATATATACTTGTGAATAGCAAAAAAAAAATAAAAAAAAATAGGATTAAAAAGTATCATTAATTATCGCTTAGATATCAAGCAAAGGACTCGGTAAGGCTTACCATACTTAAAGATATGAGAGTTTGTAGTAATGTTGTCCTGGCATTTTTTAAGAATGCTGTCCCCAACATCTGAAAATTAAAAAGATTTACTTTAAACTTAAAAAAAAGAATTTAAAATGAAGCGTATACAACACTGAATAAGTGGATCACGTTAAAATGTGATTTTCACTGTCATGAGCGCGGGTTAAAGAAAAAGTGTGATTCCCCAATGGGATTCCAAACACACGGGCGGAGGCTCTTACTTGGAACTACAGTAAAAGAGCTACGTTACGGTTTGCGCACCTTGAAAAGTTTAGCCTGAATTTTTCAAGTTCGTCGTTTGTAATCCGTATCAATCTTATCCATCCTCCACCATCCTTGTTCCTTTATGGTTTATTATTATCTCTTAGGCGTTTTTCTATCTTAGTAAACTACT
>Ga0126337_10002370_pt1 | contig 11974 bp, 5 predicted proteins | sample DipCmetagenome_FD_92527 | JGI IMG/M metagenome (GOLD analysis project Ga0126337, IMG submission 92527) | Coral microbial communities from La Bocana,Puerto Morelos, Mexico - Diploria C A metagenome | ecosystem: Host-associated > Invertebrates > Cnidaria > Coral | place: La Bocana,Puerto Morelos... | reverse complement strand
TACTTACCCAGCGGTAGTTGAAGTTATCACCGCATACCACATGGCTTCTGGGATGCTGGTAAACTGCGTGTCCTCCGACAACTCGGCAAAGTAAATAATACTTGATACTAAAATGACCATAACTAAATAAAGAAATCCTATCAGACCAAGCTCTGTGGCGGAGTCTTTCATGCTCTGGATAAGAACCTTAAGCCTCTTGGAATGACGGAGAAGTTTGAAGATGCGAAGTATCCGTAATACTCGTAACACCTCCAAAGCGTTCATCCCAAGACTCGCGTTAAACGACAGAGAGCTTAGTAACAGATCGATGTAGTAAGGTATTATTGCAAGCAGATCTATGATGCTCATTCTGTTAATGATAAATCGTAGACGGCTTGGGCATGTTACGAGGCGTGCCAGATATTCGAAAGTGAAAAAACCTACGCAGACGGTGTCTATGTAGAAGTATGTCTCCTCGTTTTCTTCTTTGCAAAGTCGTACGCCCCCTTGACATGCAATGGTCTCTGTCGTGTTCGCCACAACGCTTATTACGATCATGAAGACGCTTAGCAAGTAGAATATTTTTGCAAATCGAGAAAAAGATGGCTCCTTCAGTGCCATCCAAGCCTTCTCTCTAAAGGACGCGTTTGGATTAAGAACGTGCACAGCGTCAGCAGCCTCCTTCTCGATAGCTTCCCGTTCTTCGCGCCGTTTTGCTAATCGTTCATGTGCCACTTGAAATGTTTCACACCAACAGCACTCACAAAGCATGCTGATGTCTAACCCGAAAAAATCCACTTCGTCTAAAAATAACTGGACGCAGTCCTCTCGCGGACAGTGCAGTTGTCCAGAGTGATAAAAGTTCCAAATATAACGAAAACTGTCTGGGTCGCGATCAAAAAAGAACTCGTTCTTTGCTTCGTCGTAAAACAGACTTCTAGCTTTGCCTCCTAATAGAGTATTTGGGTGAATTGAAAGGAAGTAATCTCGGATTTGGAAGCGTCTTCCACTAACGTTAAGGGTCACAATTTTGTCGTCGTCGGGAAAATCGATATGTCTTCGTCTTTTGCGAGAGGAGCGCGAGTTCGTGCTTTGCACACTATGTTTAGAGTTGCTGTGAAACTTGGAGAGCAATCTTGCTGGATTGATTAACGAGAGAAAACTTTTCGTGAAGGAGCTTCGGCTTCTAGTACCTGTCGAGTCAGCAAAGGCGGAAGATGTAGAGCTGTTTATGCTTGACGAGGCCTGTGGAAAATTCTGACGGAAAGTCAACTGTTTTGTTTTTTGGCAGGAGGCTTTTGAAGGACGCATCTGAATCAAAGAAGTTGCACTGCCTTCGGAAGATTGGTTGGAACCCGAATAACGAGCCATATCGGGATGAAGAAATGTGGACGAAGAGTTCTTTAACCTTGTCTTTTCACAGCTTTTCAACCTTGCTCTTGACTCCTCCACTCTCACCCGAGGCAGCGCATGCCCTGCAGGAGCGAGACATCTTTGACTGCGCCTCCAATCCTTTGGAAGAGGCAGGGTCTCTTTGATTCTTAAATCGGGTGTCGAAAGCTGTTTGCAGCCAGCTTCGTAATTTGGAAATAGAAAGGTTTGCCTGTTACTAAGAGCAGAAGCTGAAGCTTGCGTTGCTACAGCGGATGATGGCTCTGAAGGAAAGTCACTTTCTGCTTTGTCTTTGCGGCTGTGGTATTCGTTTGGTAAAACGGACTCGTTTAGGCTCATTTCTTTGTCGTCATTTTCCCCCTGGAGGTTTTGGTTCGAAAATCTCGAAGAGGAACATTCCGAGCTTGGTGTGGAAAGAGGCGTGTAATTTGTGCGCATTAAACAGCAAAGCTGTTTGGGAGGATTTTTGTAACAACCTGATCTGTTCCGATGTAAATCTGGCGTTGAACAGGCGACTGGCAAGCCATCTCTACCGTTGTTCAACTCTGTTGTTGTTCTTTCTTCTTCTGGGTAGTTCAGAGAAGCCGTTGAGTCTCGCAGTGAACCCACGAAATGACCATGTCCGTTGTAAGAGCAGGGAAAAACCCAAGATTTTTCCTGCTTTGTACGATTATCTTCTTGATCAGAATGATTATTGACAATGTCCTCGTCTCGAGGGGACGTGTTATCACCTTGAGGGCTTCCATTGAGAGCGCCGTCACTAAGTAAGTGTTCAGAACTAGACGGAGAGCACGGAAGTGAAAGCGATAGTTTTCTTTTTCTAGGAAGACCACCAGCCGATTGTTTTTCTTCTGGTGCAAGAGTAGAGGCAGCATTTGGAAGAGTAGGCGAGTCAAGGAATTCATCGGAACCTCCTCTTCGTAGGCTCTGTTCAGACCTGCTTGTTCGCACGCAAGGTGACAACAACACAGCTGGCAACTCAAGATTGTTTTTGTTAGAGAACTTTTTGCTTCGTTCACGGTCTTGTCCTTCACTGTCTTCCAAAACCGCGATTAAAGGCGAGAACAGTGTGCGTGGAATCTCTTGTGAAACCTGCTCAGTGCCGGTCGACGAATCCTTCAAACCGTTGTCTTCATCGAAATAGTCAGTCATGGCGAAAGCGTTATCCCAGTTGGAGACGCTTCAGAACTATTTTCCAATGCCGGCACAAAACCATTTCGTAGATAGGGCTAGAAAGAAACCACAGTTATTGTTTGAATTGAAAACGAATCTTCTTAGCAGAATACCGATTCAGTCTTCTCGGTGATGTGACAAACCGTGAGTTTCGACAGTTTCGCACAGAAGAAAATGTCGGTCCAGTGTACGGGGCGTTTATTCCTCGATTCCCATACTTGAAGCCGTGTACTTTCTGTTGAAGTTTCTAAACACAAACAGCAGTAGTTCACTCAGCTCAGCGTTTCAGTAACTATTCGTTCGTGATAGTCACAACTATTGTTGTGACGTGTCGAGAGATTCTTCTGAAGCCAAAAAAAAAATCAAGTTTAACAACATGCTTGCTTCTCTCGTAAAATGCTGTACTCTAGTTTCGTGGATTCCAGTGTCTTGGTCAATAGGAACAAATATAACGTCTGTGTTAAAATTATTTTGAGATAATTGACGTTTTAAATAAAGGAAATCTTCTTATCTGTGCCTTCTCTTAAAGATTCCACGCAAGGAGAGATCTAATTCTCTGGTTAAGATCAAGAAATGTTGCCGATTTATTAAATTACGATCTTGAAGCCATTAAATAAACATTATTTTTCGCGCCTTCGGAAAGAAAAACTAAAGAAAGAAAATAACAAAAATACAAATGTCAGAATTCGGAGACAGCGTTGATTTCACGACGAATTTGGTTTTGAATTGCACAAACGTAATTAGCGTCCTAGCGGAGAACATTGTTGGTAGTCACACTTCTCAGTGGGCTGCCGACATGAAATAAAAACAATTTTGAACTCACAAGAACAATATTGCAGCGAAAACAGAGATAGCAAATAACAAATGAGAAACAGAGGTTCTTTAAATTTTAATAAGCCTTGTTTCAGATGTCGAATCTATTTGTGTTCTCACTGCGTTTCACTGTATCAAGCTTCGTGTAAATAGAGAAATGTGTTAGCGCAAAATTTTCTGTTATCCCTAAGTATGATACAAAACCTTAAATACTCTAATTACGAATGTTTTATGACGTGAGTTTTTACCGCAATTTCTATCAAAACATCTTAATTAACGCACCAATTTTCCCAGTAAAACTGACTGAAGACAAAAACGTTTGCTTTGTGTCATGTTTGTGCGTAAGCAACAAAGATAGATGGAGGGTTTGATATGGCTGAATTTTAGATTTAAAATTCTTAAACAATTGATCAAAAATACCATCTTTGACGTAAAACATAAAACCCCTAGAGCCTATTTCATTCATTCAGTGAGGAAATGCCGAATAAGATAATGATTTCTTCTTCAAGTTTGCTAAAGTGTTCTGGTCAGGGTCAAAATGAGAGTCCAAGTAAAGACGAAACAATTGAGTTTTAAGTTTTCTCGTTTTCTCCTTGCCTATCTTTCGATGTCATGTACACTAATTTTTGTTTTATAACACAGTACTGTGTGCCACATTTGATTTCTAGAATAATCAATACTGAGAAAAATAGATAATATTTTACTGCAGTTTTACAACACCGCATAACAATCACGTTTGTTATTACAAAGGGTTGGTCTTAAAATATAAACAAAAATCGAACAATCCATCAATCCAGCTCAAATAACAACCTGTTAAATGAAAGTCAAACTGATTCTAATTCTAGATGTCCGCATTTGGAAATATTTCAATAATTTTAACTTTTCTTCAACTCAGGGTCAAGGTCTTGGTGATTGTAAGTTCTAGAAAACAGCTTATGACGTCATTATAATTCCGACTGTATATCAGGTAATGACGTCATCATTCAAGTTTCAACCGCTGAAAACACCGCGAAAAATTATTGTTTGAACTTGTTAGATCGGCAAACAAAGTTATTATCAATGCTTTCATTTTGATGTCAAATAATTACTTTGGCAAAATCCACGGGATTCAGGATTCTAATTTCTCTAACACGAAGGCCTTGTCGATGCTTGTGCTTTTCTGCTTGTGCTTTTCTGAAGTCTGGCATAGCTGAAGAACAAAGCATACAATTAGAGGACATTTGGTTCTTTCATCTTGCTATTTACAAGTGGAACGAATTGACAATATTGAGGAACGATCCAGATATATATATGGCTTAACGTTCAGCAAGTTTCAGAAATGCTGTGTTGATGTCAAGGTTGTGATTGACCTTGTGTCAGTTTTGCTTTTGCTTCGTAACGGGAAAAAAACAGAAAGCTTTCAACGCGAGAACTCATGAGAACTGTTGACTCATGATTGATAGGTTGACAACACGTCATGCCCCAGTATAGAAGGGCAGATGCGAGTGACTACTTGCTAAAACGATGTATGTACACAATTTAAACTGTAAATGAAACCAAGAGCACTGAAGACTGGCTCATAGTCAATCAGTCTGAGTTTTTTAACGAAGAAGAGTTTTTACAACGCAAGCTAACGGAGAATCAAAAACTCTGCGCAACGAACGCAATCATGAACATTTCACACCATCTTATTCCCAGGCTTTTTCGCCTAACATAGCCCATTCTCCCCGTCCCTAGTCCACTTTAACAAAAAAGAAAAGCTATGCGATGGAAAGTGAACTACGTAACGCGTGCAAAAAGCTTATACTAGAAGCAAAGTGTGTGGCAAATCCAGAACTAAAATAATAACACCCTTTTGTGAACGTTTATTCATATATTCATATATTTATATATGTTGTTGTAATTTTGTCACACAAGATTCTGAAAAAAATACTGTTTAGAGAGAAAAACTGCCAGTACAGTACGAGAATCGTACTTATACCCATTACATTGGGTCATTCACAAGCTGTCATAAATGTTGCTAAGAAATATTATTGTACCACTGACGACCTACAGACAGAATTAGTCAATTTATACATGTTTTCATTTGCGAAGGTTGTTTTTCTTTACATCTAAGATGAACACATTTTTCACACACCAATAAAAAATCCCAGTTTATAATAGAAAAATATCTCCAAATAATCAGCAAAGCAATTTGATTTATAAAAGCACATTTAGTTGATGTTTTGCAGAGCTAAAAGAATAAGACATTATTTCAAAACAGTAAAATTGACACAAAATTCTAAGTCATTTTCACGCGAGTATATCAAACTATTATCAGATAAGAGATCAGGGAGTACTAATTCTCTGATTCTGATGTGTTTAGTAAAATATCATATATTAATTTTCTATCGAAATAATTTAATACACATTGCATATTTTTTGTTCAAGTACAGCTGTTCACTGTTACTGTATTACTGATACACCTACATTTTCCCACCTGATAATTTTTTAAAAATGAAAAAAATCCCAAATATTTATTCTTTTTGGGTATTGCCAGTCAGCTTTATCTGACCAAAAGGTATCAATTATTTAAAATGGTATGGCCTATTCATTTGCCGTTCACACTATTGACAATGGTAAAAGTGTAATGAGAATTGAGAATATTATTCAGTTAGCAGGTACTTAAATTCAGTACTTTATGGCAGAGAATGTTATTTTGATGTATTGAATAACATCAGGTTAAAGTTTTGAGAAATCCATATCATATCCACTGCACTGAGCGTCAGCTTTCTTATCTTCACCCTTGTAGGCCAAACCAAGACCTAACGACTTCCGACAACTTTGTGGTGTACTGCACACCTTGCTGGAGTTAAATGTCTCTGGAGAAAACAAAAATCCGTAATCAAACTCCCCTTCCTTGAGTGGTGTGAAAAACCCACTGTCTGAGCCATGACTCATGGGGGTGAGCCCCATGTGACCACCACTACCATAATTCAGAGGTGAAACCAAAAGAGAAGCCAGAAAGCTCTGATTACTGAGGGCCTTGGTGGGGGTTATCATTGGTTTGACTGGTGAGAGGCACGTAAGGTCACTAGTATTGTTTCTATTAAAGATAGGTCCTGGTGACATCATCTCATTGGTTTGTGAATTGATAGCTGCTAAGGTGGGCTGTGGGCGTGGTCGTAGTGGAGATCGTTTGGGTTGAGGTAAATTTGGCCTCTTTTGTAAGCTTGGTGTAGATGTCTTGATTCTGTTGACAGGCTTTGCTATTCTTTTTTCTGTTCTTGTTTTCTTGGTATGTGGAGCCAACATTTCATTTTCAATTTTATCTTCACCCAAAGAGGGGTTGTTGCAGGTTTTCATGCTGCTAGTTGATGTACTTGTGGAGCAACCATTTGAAATAATATTTTCCTTGTTTTCGATTTTGCAAAGGGCCTGTTCCACTGTCACAGTCAAGACATTCTTCTGGCTGATCTTTTGACTCAGAGAAAGTGAACATCCAGATTCCACTTCCTCCTCAGTAGAAATTGTTCCAGAAAGACTGCTATCGCTTTCTTGTCCAAGTCCTTGGACTTGTAGAGCTTCTGTAGCACTCTCCACAAATGATGTTTCTGTTGTCATGGGAATATAACTTGGATTGACACCAACAGCCGCCATATTTCCTATCCCAGCTTGGGCTGCTATTTTGTTTGCCATATTCATATACATCTGTGTTGGTAAGATGACAACTGGTATATTGCCAGGCAATCCAGAGAGGCTTCCATCTGTTATAATTTGAACACCTGACTTATTCAAGAATGGGCTTGACATGGAAAGATTGTCAACAGGTTTGGGCAGAATAGGTCGCAAGCCTTTTGTATTTGATTGATCAATGCCCACGGTTTGGTTCATCAGGGGCTGTTGATGCTTCATAACTTCTTTCATTATGTTTTCCTTCCCTTCTGGTGATATGCACCAGTAACTACCCTTACCAGGCAGACTGGACGGTCTGTGGGCTTTGAGGAAAAAGCTGTGGAGTGACAAGTTATGGCGAATAGAGTTCTGCAAAAAGGCAACAAAACAACAGTGATATTTTAATATAATTATTTTTTTGTCTCCTACTTTTAAACTCTGGAATTGCTAACTATCAGTGAATGACCACTCTCTATTTTCACCTCACCCTTTAAATTTATATTGTAAGTGTGAGTTGATGTACGAGACTTGGTTATATCAACTAAGTTGAAAATGTAAATTGGCTACCGTAACGAGTTATAAAGCTGACGTTTCGAGCATTAGCCCTTCGTTAGAGCGAAAGTATGAGACTGCCTGATTTCATTTCATATATGCATGTATACAGACAAATGTAGCTAGTTACCTTCCATGCCTTTTTGCAACTTTTATAATAGGGGAAGTTATCCTCTATCCATTTATATATGTCTTGCAGTGTCATACGTTTCTCTTGTGTACTGTTAATAGCAAATAGTATAAGGGTTGCATAAGAATAAGGGGGCTTTGGGCATGGATTCATAGATGTTGGTGCAACAGTTGCTGTATCATTTGACTTTTGAGTCTCCAGCAGTGGATTAGAATCCAGTTTGCACAGCCACTGCATGTTAGTCAGGCTGTCATCAAGAGAGGTACTTGGGGGTCCTGTGTAATCAAGCAAAAATAACAAAAGTTAATTAATTTAATATTTTCCCTAAGCTTATGATGACAGCACTCTGATCTAGTTGTTATGAAGGGACTAAACAGGGCTGAATTGCAGAATACCTGGCCAAGCTAGTTGCATTGTCAATGAACAAGAATACCAACTACTGTTATATATGTTGCAGTTAAAAATTAAATTCAGGTTAAAATAAGTTTAACCTAGTGTGATTCTCAATTTCCTTTGTCTTCTAACCCTAATAAGGGTTAAGAGACAAAGGAATTTGATTTTTACCTGAATTTATTTTTTAACTACAACATGCATATACCTCGTTCTTCAGAGGACACCGACACATGGCTGGGTCGGGTTTTCTGTATTCGCTCCCTATACACTGGAAAATATTGTTTAGTTTGTCTGCTAGAGTTCTAGCCTTGCAGATAAGAGTCAGGAAAACAGCAGTTGAGAACAATCCAAACAAAACATGAGTACAGATGAAATTATACAGCTATCCTGGTATCTGAGATCAGAGGTATATAATTACAACTGGAAGATCTAAGTCATAGTGGAAGTATGATTCAAAACAAGAACTTACTAATGACTCATTTGTACGAAAACAGGGACGTAAAACAGTGAGGCATGTGATCTGACGCAGTGTAACGGTATAAACACGTAGTAGTGTATAAAAGAAAACAATATCCTAGCTACTGTATGTCTTTGTACCAGTCCTGAAGCACATCAAAAATCTAAAACATACTACAAAAAATAAATCCAAAAATTTCAACATAAATTTCGAAATTTAAATGGCACAAATTCACTGGCTTATCTCGATTTGTCACATCTGAGACAGCAGCTTATGGCCAATTGGCGTTTTCCTTTTGTTGTAAAATTTTTGACCTGTCCGATGAACAATGGGTTAAAACAAGGCAGACTAGACTCACGTCCACTTGAAGACATTATTCAGCTGCAGATATCCGTGTTTCTGTACCAGATCGCAAGAAAACCAAACTTTTTCAAACAAAGTGTTCGAACCAACGTGCTTCGTACACTTGATCATGAATGCTGCTCAGTTTGAAATTCCTTCTTCCGTTGGATGTTAGCCAATCAGAAGCCAAGAAAGCAGCCTCTTTTGCGTGCAGAATACATTCTCCCAGCGTCCCGTGGTGTCCGCGCCGTGGAATGAAAACAAAATGTCGGCTCGGAGGTTCTGACTGCCATATGTTCTCCGCGATATTTGTGTACGGCCTATTTTGCGAAGATCTCTTTAATTTATCTTGATGTCACGAGAAAGAAAAGCTTTTGTAGCATTCATCTTCTACGTAGTATGTGCTCCTCCGCAGAATTTTGCAGGTAAGTAAACATTGATCGAATTTAGTCTCTTCGTACCACGCGAAAATTTAATTTAGATCGATCGATGAGTCAGGGTGGTATGAAATGAGAGTTCTTGTCGAATCTACTTATAATTTCAATGTTTATTCTCATGGTGTATCTCGATTGTGATTGTTGCTTTTCCCTTTCGCAGCCTTCTTGGAACTTTGTGTATATTTTTAACCAGCTTGTCAAAATTTGCATTTTTGCGCATCCGTCAGGGCCGGCACGATTAGGCGTAATATAAGACTTTGTGCAGAGAACTGTCGTTGAAACATAAGAGATTGAATTGAAATTAGGATATGCCATGAAAATCATTCAGTGTGTAGGTAATAATTGGTAAATAAAGATTCTTGAACATTCAATGGTGTCACTCACAATGTAAGGCCTGCAGTTTCTCTGTCTGTGATTGAATGGAGCACACATTCAGTTTTTTCCGCGTTAGCTGGAAAAAAAGTTGAAATATGATGGCCAAAACAGTATTGATTGGTGACCCCGCAAAGTTGATCAATTTGCTGGCGTCACTGCTCGGCCGACACTGGGAACGTGGTCAGTTATCACCTCATGGGTGGAGGGCACAACACAGAACTGACATGGTAACCATATTGTCTTATCTCTCATCAATAGATTGACTTAGAGTAACCTTGGTTAGGGAAGACACTGGGAATTTTAGTTTTAATTAAGACAGGACCAGTGGCAAAAGTGGTGTCATGGCAACAACACAACAGGGGTCATTTTGTTCCTATATAGTATTTGATTTGGTCACTAACAAGATTATTTAAACTTGATTTCTATGATCTTATAGCCAGTGTAAGTAAGTGCATCTTGAAAATTTCAAGCTAAAGATTTTGGTTCACTATTGTTAAATTATCTGTTTATCTCAGCGCTTAGGGTTTTTTCATTGTGGAATCATTTATAAATTTTTGTTTTCTTTAATTACTAACAGTGATCTGAGATATTTAGAAATAGAAAACATGTACCATATTTCTGTCAAATTATAGAAAGTTCAGGAGAACAAGAAATGTTTCCTCAGCTTTTTCGAGTTCACCCAAACTTTTACGACTGTTTATAGATAAAATTTCTATTGCATGATAGTTGATGAGGGTACAGCTGGAATCAAATTATCACACATAGAAATCAAGAGTGAATAATCTATAATGTTTTAGTATAAATCTACCAGTCTTTATATACCAAACGTTATCTAAGTCCTCTTCACAGACCTTCGAATCGGCAAAAAGTTATAGGAGCATGATTTTAAACCAATCAGTGTGTGTATTTTGTTCACATATGTCAAGAGAGAAAAGTGATTTTCCAAAGGATAAGGATAACTAGTATATTTATGTACTATTTTGTTATAGAGTCTGCAGGTACGTTCCATCTTCAACCAAACAAAGGACAAAGAAGGATACTTGAGCCATCTGTGACATTGGACTTGGCACTCTACACTCCCTTAAAATCATGGAGATTTGCTATATGTCAAGTTCATGTGAAGCAATACAATGTAACATTATCTTTGGTTCCCTCATTTAAATCCTATGGTTCCTCAGACAAGGGATCAAATGTGGCAGTTCTGCGGTCCTTCTCCATTATACATTATTACTATCACTTCTATTTGAGATCTGAAAGTAAGGATCATAGTTTTAAAGCTGATATAATGGCTGTACCATACACAAATGGAGGTAAGCTAAATTTAGACTTCTTGTTTTCATTCAATTTATGATCATTTGCAAGTTCAAGTTTTAAGTTCAATTTTTAAATACAGAGTTATTGTTTCTTTCATGAATAGCACTGAGGTTCATCAACAGCTGCATGTTTAGTTATTAAAAGTTATGTAAGTTGTAGAAACACTTTTGCTCATAATATCAAGATTACACAACTTTTAATAATAACCTCTTACTAACTGCCTGGTGAGGGCCAACTGGGGAATTATGGCTTAAGGTTGTACTGTCAGACCGAGTGCAGCGAGGTCCATAGCAAAATGACAGAGGGCCAATATCCCCTAGGGCGGCTTGGGCAAGCTTGGTTAGGGAGTACAATGTAGTTTATTATATGGCACTCAGGTCTTGAATTTGCCAGCATTTGAAAACAAAAATCCTTGCCCTATGACCATTTCCATTGAAACAATCTATATTGCAAAATCCTGTCGAAGAAAAAACAGTCAAAATGCATAGATAATGCAAGACTAAAAGGAACCTTATAATTTTGTTACCAGTATATCAACTAAGCTGAAAATGTAAATTGGCCACTGTAACCAGTTTAAAAAAAGCTGATGTTTCGAGCGTTAGCCCTTCATCAGAGGGAATGATGAAGGGCTAACGCTCGAAATGTTAGCTTTTTAACTTGTTACAGTGGCCAATTTACATTTTCAACTTGGTTGATAAACTTGAATAAAGTGCAAGAATTTTACAATGGATAATTATGGCTAGCCTTACATACGTATGTTTCGTCCCTGCCAAGGGACTCGTCAGAGACCTTTAAGCTAACTCGTCAAACATCGTGTTTGAAGTCCCGCTAGCATCAAAATGATGGTGGCAATCTGGCCTAATATCACATAAGCATTCCCAATTGCGTAATATGCCATTCACAAACTTGAATAAAGTGCAAGAATTTTACAATGGATAATTATGGCTAGCCTTACATACGTATGTTTCGTCCCTGCCAAGGGAC
>Ga0126337_10002369_pt1 | contig 11975 bp, 3 predicted proteins | sample DipCmetagenome_FD_92527 | JGI IMG/M metagenome (GOLD analysis project Ga0126337, IMG submission 92527) | Coral microbial communities from La Bocana,Puerto Morelos, Mexico - Diploria C A metagenome | ecosystem: Host-associated > Invertebrates > Cnidaria > Coral | place: La Bocana,Puerto Morelos... | reverse complement strand
CTTTGAGTAAATTATCGTGAGTAAATGGCAGAAAATATGCAGAAATAATTTATTTACGTTACTCTTGCTTGCAACATGTTGCAAGCATCAGCATAACCGATGTTGACTACTTTGCAAGGACAAGCTCCTCTTCCCTTCTTCCGTGCGCGTGCGCATTGCCCTGAAAAAGCGCAGTAAACTCTTTCATTTTCTGGCTCCTAAAAGAAGGGGGGAAAACAAGTTATTTTCACGACATACGAGTACTATTCCACGTGTATGCAGACTAATTCTCTCGGCTCTGCAGTGATGTTTACAAAGTCTTCTTCGTCCTCGTTCGCTTCTACTGCTGGGCCATAAAAGTTTCTGTGAGAATCTTTTGGTCCTCCTTAATTGCTCAAACCTTTCATGAACCAAACACGGCTCAACCCGAAGCGATCACATAAACTTTCCAATGGACGAGAACGCGCTGTAGTGGGATTTCGCGGGCTTCGATACTTTAGTTGTGAAAGGAAACTTGAGTGAGCAAAGAGCCAATCATAAAAAAGCTCATCGTTTCAAAACAAAATAACAAATGACCGCAAAGCCGGGTGGGTGTAACATTTTTTAAGAGTTATTACATCACTGGATCATGAGAAAGCAGTTCTAAAGTGCGTGTTAATTAGGATTTATAGTAAATCACTATATCGACAACTTTGTGTTTAAAACATACTTACTTATACTTGACTTTTTGAGATCAAATGTTGTAAGGTTACGTACGTACGTCACTATACAGACATAAACTTTATCTGTACTCGAATTCACAGGGTAGCTAGGTATAGCAAGGAAAATTCAAACTACACAATTGAAACTGGAGTAAATTACACAAATAAATTAAATGTGAATTTTTCTAAAAAAAAAATATTTTTCCTAAAAATACAATAATTCTCACATTTAAATTCGAGGCGACGGGGCTCGAGCGTTTTGGTTCGAGCCCTGGACGGGGACATTTTTATTTGTTCTTGGGCAAAACACTTTACTCTCACAGTGCCTCTCTCCAGTCAGAGAAAAGATGGTGCAGATCCTGAACGCTCGATTCCTCGCTCTATAGATCGAGCGAAAAAGACTTGGCAAAAAAGGTTTCAGGACTGATTGGAACATTGTAAATTAATTACTGTCACACCAAGATGGTGTTTAACAAATAAAATTGACTGACAAATGAGAAACATGGAACCCCTTTTAACGTTAAGGGGTTGAGTGTGAAAGTCAATCGCAAGGAGATCGTCCAACAACTGAGTAACCTTATTAAAGCACATGTAGTGATCAGATAACCCACCTAATCTAATGGCTGTGAGCCATAAATTACATGCATTAATTAACATAAATTATTACTTCCCAGTCATTGTCGTCCCAAAGCCCGGCATGTCACTCTTAGCCCTTGGGTCCAGGGCACGAGGAAAAGGTAGCTCTGGAGATATATGATTTGACTGGCTGAAAGCTTTTCCTTATTTAACGCTTGTTTCCGGAAATATCTATTGGTTGAATCACTGGCTAATCCTTCGGATCCTTACCCAAATCCTTCCGGAAATTTGAAAACTGGCTTAGGGAGAATTTTTAGTGAAGTCAGAGTCCTAAGAGAAACATATGGATTCCACTTCGAATTTACTTTACTGCTGTTTTCCCATTTCCTCGTTCTTAGGCCCCACCGGCAAAGAGGAACAGGAGGGTTTGGGGACGAGAATGACCAAAAGAACGAAAACAGGCTATCCCGTTGAAAAAATGCCATATTCAAGGAAAAGAAGCATCCATCATATCGACTCAAGGCAGCCAGCTGGGGCAAGGTCGCGTGTCCCTCCACTTTCGTTGTCGATAATTGGTGGGCGCCTTTGGGCGTCTAATAACAAACATATTAAACGAATTGTTCAGTTGTCATAACAGTGATCGGATGAAAGAAAAGATCAATTAACAAATTTCGAAACGAAGTCACTCAAGCGCTGGCAGAGGGATAAATTAAAAACTGGGACATACGTGGGATTGCTGGGTTTACAAAGACCGTGTCGAATGCCTTTGCAGTTAATAGTTTTGTCAACGAAGAATTTATGATCGATGGAATGCGGGAATGCTTTGGACGCAGCTTGGCTGTCGATTGTTACCATCCTGGTCGCATTGCAGGTGGGTCATTTAATACTAGCTGATTTTCTTTCCCATTTAAAATAGCTGTTCTATTTTAATACGGATTGTGCGGAATACAAGATGAACTTATTTCCGCCTGCAAAACGGGAGGCCAGTTTCGCACGCTTCCAGTAATCGACGATATTTGAAATGATCCCTAGGGACGGTTTGGCGCCACCTTTTGTACTGTGACTATACTGTCACACGATTGTGTTGATTTCATCTCTCAAGGCATTGTGGTGTTGCTGAACTCGGCGAGTTTTATCGCAGCGCTTTGCTGACCTTCAATGTAAGCTAAGTGTTCACAGTAAGCACTATCAGCTGCAAAGTAAGTTGTGATTTGAGGTTAATTGCCACCTCAGGTGGTCATGCATGTCTACGTCGGCCGTCGGGACATGCATCGCAGCATTCATGCAAGCAAGTTGACGTAGGCTAACTACATATGAAAACTAGAACTGTTAATTAAATGTAAGTTTCTAGTTGGGTACAAGCTTAGGAATTATCGCTTCGAAACAACATAACAAGGTTATATGGAGTTTGGAATGGATAGTTATAAGGATAAAATCAATCTCGACGAGACATCAATGTCGTAACAGTCTACCTTGTGTTCTGTTTTACTTACTTGATGTGCAACAGATTTTTGTGACTGATATCTTGCTAGCATTCTTTGAATCAAAACTCTGTCTAAACTCATGTACTACACTTTGTAAACCCTCTGTAACTGATCATAAAGGAGACTTCATCTCTTAGCAAATCAAATCCGAGGGGGGAGGAGTGGGGCTCACCGAGGTGTATAAAGATGCAAAGGCTTTATTTGTGATCTGAGAACTCTTTGGGGTAAGAGATTTTGTGGTGACTTTTTGTGTAAGTTCTAGGGGGTCACCCATTAAATGGACTTTGCGCTCTTGTCTTGAACTTGATATGTTTCTGGAAAAAGCTACTTCTTTATCATTATCAATAAGACCATTAACAAAAGCCTTTCACAATGTCTTTCACATTGGTCTGAACTAGGTAACTAATTATAACTTAGGCAGGTCTGAAACAGGGTATTGATTAAAGGTCAGGTCATAATATTATTAAGGTATCAAATTTTTTGGTCAGGTCATAAATAGGGTAGGGAAAATTGCAGATTTTGGTCATAATAAGGCAACGGTTTGGGAAGTGGGTCGCACACCCATATCCAATTGTTCTAGAAGTCCTCCTGGAGGGGGGAGGGGAAGTCAGCATTATCAAGTACAGTTTTTGGAGAAATTTGACATCAAGTGACTCAAAGGGTTTCTATTCCTGCCAAAGCTTGATGCTTTTTGGTGAGGGGAGGGGCATGGGCTACATTATGCAGATTTGAAATTCTCTCAACATTGCATGAGCCTTTAGGCGAGTCCAATTTGAAAGATATCACAAGTAGTGTAAAATTATCATGAGTAGTGTAAATCTTTATTTCTCAAGCCTTTATATCATTAGTTATTTTTTACATGACTGAGGAAGTTTCAAAAGTGCAACACCATATTAATTTGTACTGCAGTGCAAATTAATAATTACGAAAAATTAACCTGCTAAATTGTTAATAAAAATTTTGGCTCTAACACTTGGGTCTTATGTACACCTTCCCTGTTATTAAAGTACTCAGTTTCCTTCTCAGAAGGAGAATGCCACTCAGTGTAGAGTGTTTAAAAACTAAAAACCTGAATAGGGTTATATCCATACGTAATTTATTAGTTTAACCAGCATTCTGTACAATATTAATTTTGGTGCATATATATAGATTACTTCATAGAAAGTGCACTGTACGGATTTTTATTCACGAGTTGCAAAACTTTGGAAAACGAACAAGTGAGCGCAGTGAACGATTGAGTGTACCAAAGTTTTGCAGTTTTTGAATAAAAATCCATACAAAGCACTTTTTATGCTGTAATTTGTTTATTGTATACATAAAGAAAAATAAACATTTCTCTCAAGTCAAAGCGATCCTACACCAAACGGTGATTGGCTATATTTTTCACATGTGAAGAAAGCTATACGCGACGTTGATTGGACGTATCACTTTCTTCACATGTGAAATATATATTCTATTTGCTACGTTCATCGCGTAAAATTCTCTCTATATATGTAATAAAAGTATATATAAATGCGTACTGGGCAATTCAATGCTGGAAATTATTCCCCCAAAGGAATATGATCCCATTCTTCTAAGTTGTTTACAACAACAGATTTATTCACTAGTATACTTACAATTTTGTTTACATAATGCACCCGTACATACTAAAAAATACAAATATTGAGCATGGAGGCTATGTAAATAACTGTGAGTTTTACAAGTTAGCCCTCAGTCACTGCAGAGTAAATTAAGGAGAACAGAACTAAGCAATGAATGAATAAATCAAGGACAAGGTTTCAAAGGGGAAATAAAGTTTTTTGTTTTTTTTTTTAAAAATGGGGACAGTGGGTTTTTGAAGTCTACTCGGATATTATCCCAGGGAACAGTTGCTGAAAAGGCAACTTTTTTTTTTCAGAGTTAGTTTGCTCCTTAGGTTTAAAAATTTTGTTTGGAAGCATATCAGGTGTTATACCATGAATACATCCTGTGTATTGTAAAATAATTTTTCAATTAAAGTTTATTCCACTGACTTAGTGAAACCTGGGTAAGCTCCAGTGGTATATATACCACATGGCTAATGCAGTCCTTAAGATGACCTAGTCTTGAAAGCATGAGTCTGTAGAAGGCTTAGCTTTGAAATTGTACATTATATTTCTGTTCTATTTTGCAGGGATTCAGCTTTGCAATTTATAAGGCAGGGACAAGGCCATGTCATTTGTCAAACCAAATTCTTGTACATGCCCTCATAAACTTTGCTGTTGGCTCACTACTGTGGTATTTTGTGGGTTATTCTCTTTCATTTGGACCATCTCAGAAGGTATAGCTACATCATAGCATTCTAATTAATCAATCAATTAATTGATGTATTTATTTATTTTGATATTTTTTGTTACTTCTCATATTCTGTAGGGCTTAATTGGTAGCCTCGATGATGCATTCTTGTTTGGTTTGTCTGGTACCAACTGTTCCTCACATTCCGATTCTGTGCCAGGAATTCTGTTTGGAAGTTTTGAAATGATGCTTGCTATCGTTACTCCATTTATGCTTCTATCTGCATGGTGAGTATGAAATAATAATAATGTAAAGAGATTTGTTGTGCTGAAACAATGAATTTGAAGAGTCGCAGCTGAATGTGCTGGGCTTGATGTGGGTCTCAGACAAGGGAGATTATTACTATTAAAAATCATCGGTCTCGCAAAATCTTTTTGTCAAATTTCACTCAGGGTTTGCAGTCTCATTTTTTAGCTATTAAATACTGTACAGCTCAATAAATATTCTTGTGATTTTAATTAATATTTCATTTTGAATACCAAATGATGATTATTATTATTATTATTATTATTATTAATCCATCTTGTTAATTACAATTTCCTGGCAACATAACATTTTGACCTTTCATCTTAGGGCAGAGCAAATGAACATTCTTGGAGCATTGGTAAATACATTCAATCATGCATTTCCTTTTTCTTGTGATCTCATCATACATGTCAAGCCATTCTTTCAATTTGCTCATATTAATCATTTCTAAGGGGTGTGACCAAATAAATGTTGCTTTTGTTTTTTAACCTCCCAATTCAAACTACCTGCATTACTGCTTGTTGCTTGTAGATTATTTATTTGTTGTGGCCAATTTTTGTTTACTACCCACTGACTCATTGGATAAGAGGAAAAGGATGGCTTCATCATCACTTTGGAATTGTTGATCAAGCTGGGAGCCTGACGGTGCATACCTCAACAGGTAATTTATTAGAGCTCCCTGAATTTTAAAGCAGTACAGTATAAACTTGTGCAGCCATGGTGGCCTAATAGTTAGCGCACTGAAGTTCAGATTGATTGGCCTGTCACTTCAAGGGTCGCTGTGTTGTGTCTTTGGGTAAGACTCTTTTTGCTAGGGTGGGGTAGTAACCCTATAATGGACTGGCATCCTATCTAAGGGGGTAGAATATTACACCTACCCACTCATGCTAATTGCAAAATCAGAGATAAGAACTAGTCATTATGTTTTAGTTAGTTGCTTAAATCCTCATCAGAATTTTCATTCTATTCTTGCTAGGGTCGTCTGCTCTTGTTTTCACCAAGATCCTTAAAGAGGTCCACGAAAACTTTACACACAAACAGAACCAAGACAACAAGCACCTGAAACCTCAAAATGTGTTTCTAATTGTAGGAGTGTTTATCACCTCTCTAGGATGGTAAAAATTATAGTTGTTTTATTGCTATTTTGCACTCCAAAGGGTTATATGCCTGAGGGGGACTCCCTTATATATGAAGAATGGGGTCCTTGACGGAAATTTGAAAAAAAACCCTGAGATACCAAGATCCTGTTTTGTAGGCGTGGCTTGAATTTTTTTCATCCCTAAAGGGTACTAAATCTATAACAACACATTGTCTCCTGTCACATTGTTTTAGGCTTCAATACTCTAAAAAGTAATGCAGATTGAAGTTCCTTCTGTGGATGTTTTGAGAATACCCTAAGAGGTACAGAAAAAAAAACTAGAACTTTTCCTTTAAGTTGACGAGTACTTGGCATCCTTATGTGGGAGCCCCTCTCCTGGGGATACCGGTATATAGACAATGTATCTGATAATATTGTTTGTATGTTACCTGAAAGAATTCCCAAGTCATGGTAGAGGGTAAGTACCAACTGTATGCTAGCATCTTGTAGCCATCTTGGGAGGAGAGAGGTTAGCAACAAATTATACTCCTAAGTAACTGAGTCAAGCACCAACAGTTGCTGACAAGGCACACCAGTGCACAGAATGAAGACTACATTATTAGGCCTAGGGGTGGCAAATGGTCCTTCCTTCAAAACCCACAGGTTTTGCATTTTTTTTGTCAAATTTCACAGGTCTTACTGTCTTGGGTTTTTGAGTGGTTATGTGCTTCTTGCAACCTCAATTTTCTTGCAAGGCCAAGTAAACCTCATAGTAGCAACTTGTTGTGTTGTGAAAATAACATCTGAACATCTTAGAACCTAAATGCCTCAGCTCACATTTAAAATACTTTAAAATCTCTATCACCCAACTGAAGAAGTAAAAGTGTCCGAGACTTGGAAAGAAAAATTCTGATCTTGCCTTCTTGCAAAGTCTTGCGTTAACATTCACCACCCCTATTATTGGACTCACATTGTTGTGGAAACAAATATTTTTTTCTCTCTCTGAGCACAGATTCATCATCTATTGCAGACACAAATTTTGTTTCTGTGTTTTTTGTTTTGTTTTGCAAAAAAAAACACAATTTCTTCAAGATTTAGAGCTTGTTTCTTAATATTGTGTTTGTGTTTACACAGTAAACTTTCTGAGTAACAATGTTTTCCTGTTTACAAGGTTCTTTTTAACTGCGCGGCCATGGGCCGAGTGCGGTTCTTAATCTACCCTTGGTTTATTTTTTTTTTCTCTGTAGGCTGAACCAAACTTCTCTCGGCCAGAATTCGAATGACGCAATTTGCGTCAGTGGCTTCGATGGTGCAATCATTGCACCATCGCTAAGAGCGATGGTGCAATAATACAGTTTGTTTTGATCACGTGATGTGGTGTCTGTAGTACTCAGTGAATCATCAAGGGCTTTGGAAGATGCAATGCGTTGCAACAGTGGTCCTAAAGATACATTTTAATTTTTTTTAAGCGCGGTTATAAGATCTAACAGATCTTCTTGTTCCTTACTTGTCTTCCTCTTTTCTTGGAAGTTGTTACATCATTCATTTATTTTACTACATTTCATGTAATTTGTTTTACCTTAGGTACTCTGTAAATATTGGATCTGTACACAAGTTCAATGATGCTGTGATTCTGTCATTTATCAACTCCCATCTCTCTGTTTGTGCATCTTTACTGAGCTGGTTAATAGTGACTTATTTGACAAAGAAGAACTTTAACATGACAGAACTTCTACAAGGCATCTTGGTTGGTCTTGTAGGTATGCCTGTTGCCATGACTACACATTGATTTACATATGATAAATATTGGTGGTGGTCAGTCTAGACATTTTCCCTTTCAAGTCTTAATATTAATATTTTGGCCCAACCTAATTATAATAAGTAATATTAATTGCAACTGTTCATGTTTTGATTATGTACAGCAGGTAATTTTTGCTACTTTGTGGACTATCTAACATCTCATATCCAACATGCCCTCGTGAAATAGTTGTGCATTACATTAAGGGAAAAGAGAACTCACCCTTTTGTTTTCTTCACTTTTACACCAGGTGTAAGTGCATCTTCTGGCTCAATGGAAGTGTGGGCCTCATTAATCATTGGACTTGTTGTAGGTCTTATATCATCTCTTGTCTCATGGTCAGTTCAGAAATACCAACCTTTGTGGACCAGCACAGAGGTGCATGATATCACATATACCCATGGTATTCCTGGTATTCTTGGAGCAGTAGCAGGTAAAACTTCTTAGAATTCGGCTTGTTGAAGTGAAGGAAAAGTTTTTGCAGGCAGCTGCTGAATTTTGTAACTACGGGATATTTCCCAGCATGTTCCCAGAGAGATCTGGTTTGTTGTCCTTTTCAAGCCTTTTTAAAGTCTTTTTTTAGAACGTGGTGTCTGCATTGTGGTATAAAATACATTTATTCAACAAGCCTTGAAGTACTTAGCAGTCAATGTAATGCAACCCCTAAATTGTTGCAGAGAAGAAAAATAATTGCAAGACATCTAGAGAAAACTTACGTGACTGAATCACCTTTAACATTTCTGTCCAACTGGTATTAGTCTTATTTCAAATAAAATAATTCAATTATGTTTTCCCAATGCCCCTTCCCCCTTGATCCCTTTTGCTCTTAAAACAATGCCCAGAATATGAAGAATACCTATTAAATTATGACTGTAAGTTAAATTAATTATCCTTGTGAATTTCCTGTAGCTGGTCTGTTCTGCAAGTCGTCCACGGACGTGATAAGTGCCAATGGTGCTTTCTATTCTAACGGTGCTCAGCTAGGTATTCAGTTACTGGGCGTGCTTGTAACTGTCACGTGGTCTATACTGTGGACCTACCTACTGAGTTGGCTGATAAGACTAACTGTGAGTGATTTGATTTTTGGCTTAGCTTAATTTGAGCGGAAATACTTTGCACAGGACACCCATTTTATGTCTTTTAGAGGACGTGGAAACTTACTGTTAAAGGAGTACGGCATTGGCTTCGGCTCATTTTTCAAAAATAGCCTTTTTCAAGTTTGCCATCGCTCATCTGCCTCAGTGAAAGCCATCCTAGTTTATTTTCGAAAAATATGTTAACTTCTCTTCCTTGGAAAATTATTGTTAGAGCTTCCTTCAATTTGAACGCAGTTTTGTACATCAAAAAAGCAATTTTAAATATTGTTAAGAAACGCTTGTGCAGTATGGTACAAATACTCAACTGAAAGTCAGAACCCCTTGGCTTGCTGCTGACAATTAACTTTACGATCTATCCACAGTTAGAGAAACTCAGTTAGAGCAGTATTCAAATGGTTGTCGTAAAACCAAAACCAAAGTAATCATTCTGACCAATCACAAAGGACACAGGCAATACAGTGAACCAATCAAAACTGACGCAAAGCGCGGGAAAACGTGTGCGATCGAGGCACAATTGGTTTTGATTTTATACCTGATTGGATGAAATAGTGGCGCGAAGTTTTTTAAACCAATCGGGTGGTGTGGTAAGTGTAAAACAAATTGTTTTTGGACTATCAAATGAAAACCGCTATAATACATGAGCTAATCAATCACTGAGGTCACATTTCAAGGGGTCTGGGAGTGCCATATCTCGTCAATATTTGGTCTAAATATCCTGAAATGTGTCACAACGCTTTTGCATCTCACAATTGCAGAATCAAAGCCACCGAGCCACCAAACGTGGCACAATCTAGCACACTTTTCATGCAACTTTGTGGAAATGATTTATCGGATAGACGACACATTATCAAGCTACATGAAGGAGTATTCCATCTCCAACATCCTTTATTGGTATGTTTAACTGTTTTTGCTGTTTTATTTCTAGGTTGGCTTTAACCCAATCACTACAAACGAAGTTTTTGGCTCCTGTGAGACCCAAAATATTTCACCGTCATCTGCTCTCAGCAAAGAAAAGGAGTATCTTCACAAAAAACTTTTCAAGACCGTGGCTGCGGGCGATTTACAAGAACTAGACGCCTTGCTCGCTAACCAAGTGTCTTTTGGAGTGCAGAACTTTGACAAACGAACGCCACTGTGAGTGGGTGAAGAGTTGTCTTTTTGCTTTGCTTTGAGTCGTAAACTCTAGACTTAAAATACTTCCCATCCCTTTCTTTTCTTTTGCTACACTCGTATGAAAAACATGTGATAATAAGTGTTTTTGTTTTCACAATTTTTGCTCTCAATAATACCCGGACGGAATAATGTTCTGTTTAGATTTTTCTAACTTTTGGTTTTGGTTTAAATGAAGATGGCAAAGCAATCATTAGTATACTGAGAGCAGTCTATCCTTTCCCTACGTTTAGTTAGTCGAGCGAAGTGACAGAAAAAAAAGACCGGAAAAATGGCCAAATGATGGCCACATCTCTCGTCAAGAGATGAGAAGTGTCTCATCCGCGGCTATCCCCTCCCTCCACGCAATTATTTTTTGAATCTCCCTCGACAACTAATGAAAGGAAAAGGAGAGCTGCTGTTAGTCGACAACAAAAATGGGCGACAACAAAATCGAGCTCTATTCTAGCCTGCACTTATCAATGCTTACAATAATTACTTCCAATTGCTTTTCTTAGTCACGTGGCTTCTTCGCATGGACATCTACATTGCGTTAAGTTCCTTCTGCGACAGCCTGGTGTAGACATTCACGCGAGAGACCGCTGGAGAGCATCACCGCTTTCTGGTAAGTCAATCAATTATTTGACTCGGTAAGAAATCCCCTAGAGTTGAATTAACGATCTGCAACAAGAAAACATCAAGGTCCCCTTTGTGCAGTCTATCTTAGTCCATGGTATCGAGTGGTTGGCTCACTACCCTCCCTCCATGGGTGGAAGCCAAGTTTGTAGTCTCCTCGTTCTACTCAGCCTAGTTTGCGATTATCCCAAAGCAGAGCAATTCCCCATGCCATGAAAAACACTACCCAGGGCAGAAAATATAGTTATCATTCGCAATTCCGTGTCTAATTTTCCAGTGGTGTTTATTTTATAGAAGCTGTCCAGTCTGGTCATGATCAAGTAGTGCAGTGTCTGGTACGACACGGGGCTGGCTGGTGCGAAGATGGAGTCGGCGACCTGCTGTGTAGCGCTGTAGGTATGACGTGTTCCTACATGACGTGTGCATGATGTTCGAACGTAGCCTTTTTTGTGAATACCGATCTCTAGTGCTTCTACGAGCATTGTAGAAGACATATCCTATTTGCCAAAAATTACAGTCACCTTGAAATAAACTGACGCAAGAGCAAAAAAAGGAATAACTACCATGTCAGTATTGATACGTGTAGCAATGACGATAAAACTGTCGTGAAACCAAAACCGATGAAATTAATCGCAGCGGCCTATCAGGGCAAACGCAGGTGACGGAATGATTGAGCCCATCAGAACTACAAGTGGAAATATGTAACATGCGCCAAACGCGGGAAAAAGAGTCTAAGCTACGTCACCTGAATCTGATTGGTAGATAAAACAGCACCTTTTCACTGATTGTTTAGAGCTTGTTGAACGCTTTTCTTGGCCAGTCATGGAGGTCATTAGCCGAAAAATCGAAGGAACACGTAACAGCTTGACAGTGAATAGCTAACGGCGGTAATGTCGTTGATTTTGTATTATTATTTTT
>Ga0126337_10002368_pt1 | contig 11976 bp, 10 predicted proteins | sample DipCmetagenome_FD_92527 | JGI IMG/M metagenome (GOLD analysis project Ga0126337, IMG submission 92527) | Coral microbial communities from La Bocana,Puerto Morelos, Mexico - Diploria C A metagenome | ecosystem: Host-associated > Invertebrates > Cnidaria > Coral | place: La Bocana,Puerto Morelos... | reverse complement strand
AGAATAAACTCTTCTGTGGTTAATCTTGACTCTTGCAAAAAACGGGCGCCAAAGGATAAATAGCTTAAAAGTAATGGTGAATTAGGTAGAGGCTCTTGAAAACTGTGTTCGGCCACCTTAAATAGTTGGATAGTAAACTTAGATTAGATTAACCTTACACTACGTGCGAGTTCATCTGTCATTATATCTACATTTCAAAGTAACTAGTTTTAATTCTAAACTGGAGATGTGAATTATTGAAACAAGAATGAAGTTTTGTTGTTTTTGTTATTGTTCTTGCTTCAAAGAAGGTTGTTCTCTTCGAATTTTACATGAATAGTGTCTGCCTGCTGGAGGCATGACCAAAAGAATGGAGACAATCTGTAACTATGTTAAGATGTTTGAAAATTCAGATATTTGAAAATGTGAGAGGCCTTATCACTGGAAATAGTTTAACTGCCGTCCCGTTCCGCCGACCCAAAAGTCATTACAGCACGCAAATACACGGGTAAACGGAGCCCTCCCGAGATAGGATCTAAAATATTTAATTTGATATGGGAATCTTAATCATTACAGTGGCGCTTAATTGAAATGGCGCATCTGTTTCTGAGTGACACCACAAAAAATAAATAAATAAATAAATGGCCTTTGTAGAGAAGCTTAATCATGGTCTTACGCTTACCCTGACCTTGATAGCCTACAAAAATTAACATTGCGCATCGTAGAAACTCCGTTAAAATCGAATTCACGGGAATTTGCATATGCTTGGTCGTTTCCATCCCATACCATACTGAAGATGACGCCGTGCAAAGTATGGAATAGTGATGAATATAAACTAGTGTATTTACCTTGTAAAAGCATCCAGTAGAAACCTCGCAACTCATGCAAGCTGAGTCGTATGATATAAATGTGGGATTTTTTTCGCTCCTGTGCTCGCCGTCGTTGGACACCGATATCATCAGTCCAGCAGCCGAGGTTCCCGCTTTGTTTTCATCAAAATACTCTTGCGTCACTGGTGATTCAGGTAAATAGCAGTCTGTAAGCACCAAGTCAGTCATTATGCCCGGGAATTCCTGCTCCGTACTGTTTGGTTTCCAGAAACTGTCGATTACCTACATTGGTACCCAGGAGGAAAGCAAAATACAGGATACAGATAAGAGATCTTTAAAATGCGAAGTGAATGGTGAAATAACAACCCAATCTCCTATGTTTTTAACAACAAATCGTCGTAACACTCCCATTAGCGTCCCTGAAGGTTCACCTAATGGCTTAACAAAACAAAAGCAAACCAAAACCAAGCAGAAACTAGTCACGTGCTGATTAGGCTCTCGCTCATATTTCATAAGATAATTATAAAACAAGGAATAATCACGCATATTTTAAAGATCAACGAGTTCCCCAATCTATTTTGAAATCCTTTTTGGGATTCGTTTCACTTTTTTTCCAACACCTTTCCACGAACACGTTAAGTATTAGCTCGGGCAATTGTTTTGTGTATGTACTATGTCATCTACTTTTTACAGTTTGATTTCGGTATAATTTTCTATGTGCAACCGCTCCATTTTAAGCTGTACCCAAGGCTTTAGCAGTGCGTGGTTAGCGATGTGCTGCTATTGCGGTTTCTTGGTTTAAGTCACTGCGGCATAAACTTGAATTTTTCACCACTGGAAAATTTTGTTCAAGTATCGCACGATCGTGCACTTTGTAGTTGATTTCGTACGTTTTAACCCTAAAACTCGTGTTGGCAAATTTCAAATAGGCGGTAAACTCGTGCGTTCACACGTCAAACTCGCGTCAAATCTCAACACAAGGTAATTAACAACAGTGGCACTCGCGTAGAGTTGCCAGTTGTGTCTTGGTCCTATTGTATGTTAATCGCCGAAGAATAAAACGGAAAGCCCTGGAAAAATAGAAAGGTTTGGACGAAATCGTATATTAGTAGAAGACCCACCCTGGGAGCGTACAACACGCTTGTTTTTCGTGTCTTTATACGCTGCAGACGAAACGTCCCACAGATCTGCACAATTTTGAGCTTCCTCGATAAATTGAAAAGTTGCCTCACGGTGTTCATGTCCGTCCGCCATTTTGTGAAGTGTCACGCAAATTCCTAGAATAGAGCGCGTGTATTGATTGGTTGACAGCTACCAAAGCACATTTGCCAAGCGTTCACACGTCAAATACGAGTTTACCAACACGAAATAGTTGGTGAAAAAGTTGGCGAGAATAGAGGCAAGTTCTATTTGTCGCGAACAGTTTGCGAACGTGTTTGCCGACTATTTTTTGTACCGTACACATACATACCAACTTCAGTTTGCCAACACGAGTTTGCCAACTTTAGTTTGCCTTGTGAAGGCCGCTTAACACTTGCGTGACCTGCATTCCATGCCGTCATTATGCACAGAACGTGTGCGCACTAACAAAAGTAGGCACCGTTTTAAGCAATATGTAAGGCTCACAATAATACCACCATAAAAAAAAACTCCTTTGGAGTGTAAAAGCTTGATATTTTTTCCCCTACTAAGGAGAAGAATCTACAAAGATCGTCGAGATATTTCAATTTGCACAAGAGAGTTTTTTAAAGAGCTGAAATTACACGAGCAAGTGTTGAGGAAGTGCCTAAATATTTTTTGAGTTTTTTCAAAGTTTCCGCACAAAATTTTGGTCATCATTTTACGTGATATCATTGGCTTAGAAAAGTTCATATTGTCTTGTGTAATTTTACTGGTGTTACACTTTTTGCACTATTCTAGGCCAATCAGAATCGATTATTTTTTTGTATATTTTTTCCATATGTATATCATTTAATCTGAAAACAATTCATGTATGCTTCACTTATTGACCCGCAAAGATGACAAAAAGCGAATTTTTGACAGAACTGAAATTTCAAAGTAATTTTAAAGTCCCATATGAAACACCAAGTTCGAAAAAGTAAAATCAGACATATTAAACAATCTGTTAGACCTCAAATATTACGTACGTGTGACTCTGGCTTGTTTCCCTCGCCCCCCCGCCCCCCCTGATTTTTGTCTAAGGATAATAATATATAGATCTAGCCATGCGTAAAAGCGGTGCTACTCAATAGGGTTTGGTCAAAGCCTGATTAATTAAGCTAACCCAAGATAAGCGAGAATCTTGATTCGAGATTTATAACTTTTCAGTGAGGTTTCTGTTATTATTCTGTTATTATATTAATTGACCTATTGTTTTTAGTTTCAATAATCTCAAACTATACCAAACAAAAGCAGCGAAAAAGGTTTGCTCGCCACACACAACGTATCAAGTGCTGTGCAAAGGCGTAGAGACTCTTTGGAAATGTTATTTGCAAAGTCCAGAGACTGTGTATCCTGCAGGGAAAACTGTCAGAAGAAGCTCTTCAGCTAAAAGAAATGTCACGACTGATTTTGCTTGTGTTTCAATGTAAACTTGCTCACGCAAGCAAGAATTAAGTCTCTCAGAGTCCTTACTAATATATCCTCTGGTTCGTGGCTATTGTTAGTTGTTTTTTATGCAATTGTGAAACTAACAATCAATACAATACTCTGTGAGTACAAGCCAACAGGAATTTTGCGTTACCAGCGTACGGAGAAATGAACAAAAAGGGGCTCTTAAAGCAAGCATTCTTTCTCTCTCTTCCAGTCCCCTTCTATCCATCGGCACTTTGCCTCCCCCTATCATGCTGCATGCTCTGTTAGCCTATTAATTAGCTCGAGCGGCCACCATCTTGCGCGACTAAGCTGCCACCGTCGTCGACGTAAACATCGTGCCTACGCGCCCACGACCAATACCGCTTACCGTGATAACCGTGAGAAAATCAATTCATGGATTTCTTTTCGTTCCTATATGAGTATATGATGTTCCGCTTGGCAGTCGTTTGGGCCGTCGTAGCTCGGCTAAAACACGTTCTTGACTTCTGTCTCTGAGTTAAATATATAGTAATCATAATCTGTGCTTTTCAAAATGCTCACCTTAAATTCTCTAACATGACAAGTCATGTTTGTAGAATTCAGGAAACCAGTGCCCAAGACCGTTACCTTTCTGCACGGGCGCTTGCGTCTATCGCACAAACCATTCCCTTGTAATCTATTTAAGAGATAAGATAGGAGCAATATACATTTTCTCGATTCTATATTGTTATTTACATCAACTAACAGAGTGTATGAGAGGTCATTTAAAACTTCCAAAAACCTAGAGTTTCAAAGACGACTATGCAAGGAACACTATTTGCAACTTTAGCTGCAACGACTCGATTGGAGTGATATAGAAACCCAGGTATTTATTTATTTATTTTTTATTGTTTTGAGCGTGAACCCAAGAAATCGAATACAGTGTGGGGGTATTCCTAGAAGGCTAGACGGAAGCAAGTTGTGGCAAATTAACTCTTGGATGCACACGCATCGCACTACTACCCAGGGTAGAGTCTTTTATAGGGTCTTGATTGTAAGGAGGCGTATCAAAATTATTATCCATCTTATTGAGAGCGCCTGGCTTAGCTTGCTCTAAGACACGAGCCGATATTTTTCTTCGTGACATCATTTGATGTCACATCGCGTCAACAAGTCCACCTAATTCTGCAATCCTCCTAAAAGAAACGGTGAAATGAATGAACTGCATTTAAAATTTTGTTGTCAAATATCATCACGTGCACGAAAAGGGGAGGCAGCGTGGCCAAGTGGTTTAGGGCGCTGGTGTTGTAGTCCGGAGTTCCCGGGTTTAAGGCCTTCGCCCTGGCACTAGCGGGATTTGTTTCTCGGTAGCCCCGAGTTCAAATCCTTGGTCACGCTTTGTAAATAGCCAACTGGTCTGCCTCCCACCAGTTGGGATTTTTAACTATGTTAAACATTTGAAATGTTTGTTTCCTTTATTTCAGTGGCATGCCTGTGAACTAGCTGAGCTTAGTGCTTGTAGAGCTAAGTGCATGACCACTATAAACATGATTTCCAAAAGGGATTAATCAACTAGAGCAACTAAAAAAGTACATTCTTTACTCGTTGATAGCTGTCTTACTCATGACCTGCCCCCGTTTAGCATTTTAGCTCAGTCGGAAGATCCGGGGGTCGTCGTTTTGAATGCCACCTGGGTGAAAGAATCTCCTTTTTCCTTTTAAGATCCACCCATTCCTTTGAAGGGATAACGCTCAGAAAAAAACTAATTAACAAATCACTGGATGTGTGATTTTTAATTTAGACATTTTTATTTTTTCCTGTGTAATGAGTTGGTCGCAATAAGGTAGGAGATTTTAGAGCTATAGAAGGTGAGTGACTGGGGATTTCCAGTCCCTCCTCGATCCCAGAATTGAAAGTGACAAAAAAGCCGCTCTAAAACGAGTTAAAGGAGACGAACTTCAAAAACGTAGCTCAAAGAAAGGTTTTTTTTTCGCCGGAAAAGAACAAGAAAAAGAAAACGAAACTGCCTCGAAAAAGAAAAAAATATAGAAATGGAAGCATTTATGTTAAAAATTAAATAAAAAGTAAAGAAACAAAAATTGATGGTCTAATGTTTTCATTGACACTGACCTGGAAATTGTTGGTATTTGATAAACAGACATCGAGCAGTCCTCAGCAGTGTAGTCCTTGTTGCAAACGCAGGATCCATTGATGCATTTACCATTAAACGTGCAGTCATTGGGGCATAGCAGTTCACTGATCTCGTCAACTGAAATAGAATTTTTTTCGCCACTGCCATTCACAGTAGTAGACATATTTATTGCTGCTAAATTTCCACATTCATTCATCAATAAAGCAACACTTCCAGATGCGAAAGACAAGTCTCCTGTTAACTGTTAAGAAAATCAAGGTGAAATGACTTAATGTTATAAATAATATTCTTTTTTGCTAGAAGGCAAAAAAAAAAATATAAATAAATAAGGAAATATAATATGAATGGCTACTTGTTCGCTGAAATATAGAAATAAATAACCGATTAGACTGCTTTCCATTCTCTTGTTGGAATTATAGGCTAGTTTATCCCACGGTAAAGACATAGCAAAGCATTGTAAAAACATAGTGGGGTCAGTTAGGTGAAATAATCGCAGAGGTTAAGCATGTCTAGATTACCAAGGGAAGTCAAATGATCAATTTAACCTCTAATTTAGCTCTGTTTCGGCTTGTTCGTGCCTGGCTTAGCTGCACTGAGCTCAAGGGGCTTTTATATTACAGGCATGGAATGGCTTCGTTTAAGAGAGCACGAAGTAGGTAGCACTCTCAGCACTAAATAACCATATTTACGGTACAGTATCTGCCCAATTTTCCAAAAAGGTTCCCGCAGATTTTAACCCCTTCATTTATGTAACCTGTGGCTTATTTATTTATTTATTTATTTATTTATTCAGCTTGTAAAGGTAAGCTAGCATGAAATGTTGAGAAGTTCTTGCTGCATTTTCGTTTATTTATCTACTTTTTTGTCTGTTATTTTTGGCTTAAACCTCCCCCCACCCCCCTTTTCTATTCAATTAGTGTTAAGTTTAGCCCAGGCTACACTCGTCTGGATTTCAGTTTACGCGTTGACTCCGAAAAGGAGCCAACCGATTATCGTTCTATAACTTCTGTCTAAGGGAAGTCTGCCCGAGGACATCATGAAGGTGCAAGTTTAACGATCTGCTAGCAAAAGTCGTCCATTGTCGTACATGAGCGCTGATCCGACCGTGAGTAACATTTCCTTTCAATTTTAGGCGTTCGCCGTCTAGCTAACTATCAGAAGTGTCTGTGATTCGCTAGCGCGGAAGCAATTTATTTCAGTGGCACCCGGTCGATAATTGACATACTGACATCATGAGAAGTGTTCTGTTACTCATATTTATGGCCTAGTCCGACATCTTCATTGTCTACTTACCGCAAGATCAGCTGAACATGTATTAACCAATGCCTGCACATTTACTCCAACTTTAGCACAAAGTTTACCAATCTTAGTCTCGGATAGTCTCTCAGCACAGTAGCGTGTTGCATTTTCCTTTGAAATTTGATCAACCTGCGCCGCCCGTCTGAAGCGTGGTTGGGGGAACTTTTTAAATATCTGAAAATCTTCTTCAGTTGGATCATCAGAGAAATGTACATCTCTTTTGTCTCGATCACACAGCAACATGGGTGAAAAATTCTTCTTTTTCATAGCGGTCGGAAAAGCAGCAGAAAAAGCATCTATGCATCCTCCCGTGGCATCATTTTCATTCAACTGGCACAGGCATGCAGTAGCATACTTAACAATAATGTTATCCAGTTTGGGAGGCAGAGTATCAAAGTAGCTTTGACGGTAATTCAGTCTGTGGAAATTCAATTAACACATCTGTTAAAATAGTATTATTTATTTTGTTATTATTATTATTATTATTATTATTATTATTATTATTATTATTATTATTATTATTATTATTAATTATTCCTTAACGTCTTGCAGTTTTTTTTCTAGTTTGGAGTCGAGAGGTACAGTGTATAACAAAATACTAAATGACTGGCGCCTCGGGAAACAGTGGGTCTTGTTTCTCCTCTCTCGGTCTCGGGGAAACAAAACTTACTGTTTCCCTTAGGGCCAGTCATTAATTGCTTATTGTCGCATTGTCGCAAAAAAAGTATTTTGGGTAGACCAGGCTTCAGAAAGTGCAGTCTTCAACGGTGTTTGCGTAGCGCGAACTCAAGGGAGGTACCAAACACTTCAGTTCCATTTAAGCTGCTGGATCAAGTTAAACGTTGTTTTTCTTTTTAGTGTTGTTTTTCTTTTTTAGTTTTTAAACTTTTATTCAAATTGATTTTTGTTGTGTTAACCGTCACAATACAAAAATCAAACTGGATTAATCACGTATAAGTTCTAAAATTGCTCAAATCTCTCGTATTCATTGACCGCAAACATATTACCCTGGCTAACAGTTCTATGATTAGAGAGAGGAAATTGGAAATTATCTATAAATACTTCCCTTTTTACGATGTTTGTTTTACCTTAAGTTTTTTCCGTATGCATTTACATCTTGACCCCAGTTGTACAAACAGAGCCCCATTTCATTGGCTATATTTTTCGCTCTTGGTGTATACACGTTAACATCGATTCCCCAGTAGTTTCTGAAAATTGCAACTTTTGCTCCAGATGGAAACAAGACCTGTAAAGCACGGAATGTATCAAGTTTAAAATGTATTAGCATTTAACTAACATTAACAGAGATGACAAATTTATTGGTCTATGCAAAAAATTTAAGACGGATTGCGCTCGAAATTCGAGCAATAAGAGCAAAAATCATTTACTAAAAATCTGACAAGAAACATCACTCTCTCAATTTTCTCTCGCGGGGTCAGCTTGAGAACTTTAGTCTCGATAAGTTCTTCTTAGCTGTATTCAAAATACTACCATGTTATCAGGTGTCTCCAGTAACTTTATTTTTGCCAATATCACTCGGCAAAAATCGTCCTAACATCTTTGCTGATCAGGAAAACTTTAGTTCCTGGTCAACAATATTTTTACAGCTTTTCATAATTCGAGTAAATATGGTAATAACAACGATGCACAATTCAACAGTGCTCATATCATTACAATTGAGCCCTCCCAAAAATTCACATTTGGATTACTAAAAAAATGGTCTATGGAAACTCATTTCTGTAAAAAAAGGAACCGGAAGTTTTGTTCCATTTGATTTTCCACTCAAGAATTATCGATTAAATGGTTTCCATTCCAGATATCCAACAATTTTCGGTTTTTTTAAACTTTTCCAGTGCATTTTTTTTAACAATTTCCCCAGTTTCGAACGTTACAGAATTTTTGGTTGAATGGAGAGAGCCTACGAAGATTTCCTTTACGAAACAAAAAATCGTGCGGCATGCGGGCGTTATGATATCGTATAGACTTGACTTGTCATACGTCGACCTCTTCTTAATCCTTCACTTATTCATTTCTCTCGAGCGAAGCGAGAAGGAATATGTTCGAGCGTCGAGGTCGGGAGCACAAACGACGTAAGCTGCAAAAGGCCGACTTATTTCACTCGCATAGATGTGAATCAGGGCTTATTTTTTTGTCTAAGCGAAAAGCATGGTTGACGTTTCTAATTTTTCATGTGCTCCGCCCGCGATCCTTACGAAAGCAGACGTGAGTCCCACAGAAACTTTTTCAAGAAATGTCCCCTATAAACTCAAATGAGAATATTTGTGTATTGCTCATGAATGTAGTCAGCAATACGGAGTTGACAAATGCATACGGCGAAAGCTGTTCCATTGAGTAACGTCTACTGAAATGACACAACTGTGTTTAAACCGACTTAGGAATTATTTGTTGTAGTCCAAATCAATCAGGCAGCTACAAGAAAAATGCTATAAATAAGGTTATGTAGATTGTGTTCCGAAAATACTAAAGAAGATGGAGTCAGTCAGTGTTTAAAGATCTCTTGATTAAATAATGTGGAGAGCCAAAGTCGTAACGTTCGGCAATAAATATATGCGCCATTCACAAAGTCATCCGTCGCTATTTATCGAGAATTGCTTTCAAACCGGTAAAACTGTCGACGGAAATTCGCTGCGAAGCCCTCTATTTGAAGAAAACAAGAGAAGAACCTCGTTAAATCAACCTAAAACGGTGCAACAATCAGAGAAGCTGTACGAACAGCTCTGATCTTGGTACTTCAAAAGCAGCCGCTGCTTCTTTACGTGATCCATATGGTTTGGCAAACTTTTCCCAAACTATACGCATACGTAAGGAGCACAAAACAACATCCAGATGCCGTCCACGGTGAGCAAGCCAACACGTATTGGTCTGACAAGTAGTCTTTCAAGGCTTTTCTCTGTTCTCCAGTATCCGCGAAAGAAAGAAAATTCCTTTCGAAAGGCCAAAGCAAACAAGCTAGGGAAAAATAATTGGAAAGGACTTTTAGAAAGTCTATATATCGCAAGACGTTATAGGATGTCATAATCAACAAAAGGCAACTCATCTTGTAGTGGGCCAATAGCAATGCCTTGAGCTACAAATACCTTTCATTTTTCTTATTACAACAGAAATCCGTGTGTGGTCCGTCTATCGCACTCAGTCTACTCTCTACTCGTAATTGTAATGGTTGTTCCTGGCATGGTGTAAATTAGGAACATGTAATTTTTCTTAAAGCTTCATTTAAGGTAAACACTCACCTCGTAGTCAACATTATCACCATTTATTAGCTTTTTAATGGATATTCCAGGTGATAAGCATTTTTTGCTTCGTATTTTCACTGTTATTGGGGTTGTACTGTCACGAGTAAGCAGGTCGTTGCAACAGCTGAACTCAATAACATCATTATGGTCTCTCAGCGCAGCACCGCAGTTGCAGGTTACAACACTACCACAGCTCCATTGTCTCGTTTGAACCTAACATACAAAATATGCATTTTAAGACAAACAGAACAGAAACAACAACGAAGAATTTCATGAATACATAATTGCCTATTATAAATTCAGTTTTGACCCATGACACGTGACACGTTCTCCTCCAATCGGAAAACGTATTTAAGGTGTGAGGTCTAACAACGTATATTTGACAATTATTCCACTTTCGCTTGGTAGATATCAGTTGGCTGTAATCATCAAAATCCGCTGAGTGATGTAAGTGCAGGCTCAGGCCATGGTTACCGGCCTGATCGATCCATTCGACTCAGCTCCTGCACTCATTTCACACAGAGGATTTATACAACGACGTTCGAACCTCTGCGGAGGAGAGATGGAAGTGGTAGCATTTCTACAAAATGGTAATGCAAAGGGTATGCGGTTGCACCTCCATACTGAAACTCCCGATGTGCGACTTTTTTTAACCGGCGGTTTTTGCTAACAACTACATGTCTAAAAATGATAAAACTGTCTTTGTAAATACTGCCAAATATTTTGAATTCGTATGAAATGTAGTTATAAAAGACAAAATATACTCACCTCAAAGTTCCTCTCCGTATTCTTATACAAGACAAAATCTCCGCGCCCCATAAAATCGAACCATCTGAAATGCCAAGTTTACTGTATATTACATACTATTCTATTTTTTCCTCCAAAATATGTTGTCCATTCTCAGATGCCCTATAGAAACTAATGGTCTCCTTGCATAGGGAAACGGAACAAAAGGTTGCAAGTAGGATGTTTTTGTTTTTCATGCTGAAGACTTCTTCTTTATTGTATTTTGCCTTATTTTCTCTCTTTCAGAAGCAGATAGGATGTATAAAAATTATAATAGCGGACCTGATTTATAATTTCCACAAGTGTGCTGGTGATACTAGATACATAATTTGTTACCTATACTCAATAACTAGCTCCGTGTGAAAGACAGTTTTTTAAAACGCTGTCGTGGTTATAATGATTTTTCAGGCGAAAGACCACCGGCCGATTTTAGCCCGCTCCAAGTGCTCGTTTTGGTGGGGAGCAGAGCGAAGGGCGATTAGTGGAACAAAAGACGAGTGCTTTTCAACAACTCGCACCCCTGGAACATGGTTTTAAAAACTGTGGAGTATCTCAAGTTATAAAAGGTAAATTAACCAAACCTTCCATTTCCTGATGGATGCAAAACACTATAGTGGGGATCTGTGACAGATTTGCAATGCTCTATATCTGACTGTTGTAAAACCGTAACCTAAAAAAGCAAAATTAAAGAACGAAGTTAAAATCACAAGTTGGTATATATATCTATAATTGCAGACAGTACCATTTCGGCTTTCTTGGTTTCATCAGTACTGAATCTAGGTCGGGGATTTGGATAGAAAACAGACGAAAGCAATTTCCATTATTTTTTTGTTTTTGTTTGTTTTTTTTTTTTTTTTTTTTTTTTTTTTTTTGCTTTTTTTTTTTTTTTTTTTTTTTTTCTTTTTTTTTTTTTTTTTTTTTTGTTTTTTTTTTTTTTCTTTTGTTTTTGTTGTTTTTTGTTTTTTTTTTTTTTTTCTTTTCCTTTTTTTTATTTTCTATCATGTATTGCAAATCAGAGTTGTAAATAGACAGACTTATGGAGTCCGACTCCGTTTCTTTTTCTTCTTTTTCTTAGCACCGGATTTCTTTCTCTCTTTTTTTTTTCATTTTCATCTTCAATGTT
>Ga0126337_10002366_pt1 | contig 11977 bp, 8 predicted proteins | sample DipCmetagenome_FD_92527 | JGI IMG/M metagenome (GOLD analysis project Ga0126337, IMG submission 92527) | Coral microbial communities from La Bocana,Puerto Morelos, Mexico - Diploria C A metagenome | ecosystem: Host-associated > Invertebrates > Cnidaria > Coral | place: La Bocana,Puerto Morelos... | reverse complement strand
GCTTTGAACAACCTGGATCGAACCTGGACCAGGAGCTCCGCCTTTAGGCTTGGCTAAATTTACATACATGTCTTAGTCTGTTCCTTATTGAAGTCAAAATATAGTAAATGATGTACACGTTTATGTGATTGAAATGATTGCAACACAATACAGTGAAACCTCCGGTTGCGACCACTTCTCGTAAGTAATCACCTCTCCTCAGCAACTAGTTTTCCAAAATACCCAAAGTTCTCAAGTCAAATTACTATATTTGAAACTTCCCGTAAGCCACCACTTGACTGTAAACTCCCGTAGGCCACCACTTGACAGATAATATAGAGGAATAGGATAATAAAGTGTTGTGACATTATCGAATTCTTGGGTAGTACAAGAAACGGAAATCACTCAATGGGAAGTACCGAATTTCTTTTTCGACTTTTTGCATAAATAAAGTATTACTTCGGCATTGATGTATGGATTAAACATCTGCAGTTACAATATTCTGTAGCTAATGAGGCGAAGTTTTGACCCAGTATGGTTCAAGCACTCGTTACCGACTACCTCCTGTGAGCGACCACCTGGGCTTGACATTTTGGTTGGTCGTTTACGGAGGTTCGTCTGTATTGAAAATAGACTTCGGCAGCACGGGTATGTTTTATTGCCTTAAGGGCAATTACGTTGGCATCAACTTACCTTTCTTAATTTGACTCCAACCGACGCGTGAGTGCCAGGAACGATGCTGAATCCATTATACCGGTTGACAAAGGTGTTTTGATCGTGCACAATCACTTTCAATCCACTCGAAAACTCGCTCAATGTACTCTCGTTCGTTTGAACATCGAGAAAAACGCTGAGCCCAAATTCTGGGCCCTCATATGTTGCTCTTCGAGGAACACCGCCATTCTTACCAGAGTTAAAGGTGAAACAAATACCTTCTGGTGTAAGTTTGGGAACGAAATCTCCCTCAGAGCATCTTGCGGTTTTCTTGAACATGCAAAACGTAAAAGACAAGGTCATGCTTGCTATGTCATGGCCATATTTTGTGAGAAATTCTTCCTTGTTAAACACACGATGTGAAGAACTGTTTAGAACATTAATTATGTTTTGCTGCATTGTTGCATTACAGCTTTTAACTAGGGCTGTTCCATACGGTGAATAAGCACATAAGAGCGCTTGGCCGCAAGTGAGATTTCCACGAACATTACGTGTTTCACTGCATCCACTTATGTTCAATCCCATTTTTACAAAATTTTCATCCTCGTCTGCTATATTTATCTTAGATCTCATGAACTTGTTTAAGTTACAGATTGTTACCGCAGGGAACTTTAAGCCTCCAGTTGGAGTTTCTTGTGAAATTACTGTTTTGATTGGCCTCGAGAAGAATTTGCTTAAGCTTATGGATACAAGATACACATATACCGTTGTAGTGGTGCCAAGAAATATTAACCAAACAGCTCGTCTCAAAATAGAATGGCTCTTATTGGCGACGTTTCTAAGACCGTGAAGAGTAGTGTTGGAGGCAAACGTTTCCCATTTACTTGTATTAGGTTTGGAAGACATTCCTGTCCCTGATATCTCCTTCCAGTTTTCAGTAAACTTATTGTCCAGGGATTTCACCTGTGTAATCATGGTAACAAAAAAACACCATCAATCGAAGCTCTAATTTTCACCTGTCAGTAAAGATAGCCGACTCTTCTCAGAATGGTTGAGGTCGGTGAATCGGGATCGGGTTGCACTTTACACAGAAATTCCCGGGCGAATAATTCGTTTCCATTGAATAAATGCAGGCAGTGTTATTGATCCTGATCCTGACTTGAATTTTGGATTGTAAAACCTGCGTGAATAAGGTGTAATTACTTGGTAAAACCACGTTTTCCACCTCATTACTTAAGTAAAACGAAATCCATTTGAACTTGAGTCAGGAGCTTTCAAAATAACGCTTTTACCCAAAATTTGATTCCGGTCCTATGTTAATTAACACCTGGTTTCAGCTGTTTTAGACAATTTTGTTCGTTTATGGTTTAAATCAATTCTCCTGTCACTGAAAACTGGCAGATACAGGCGAAAAGGAAAAAGAAATCCGGTAGCGGAATTATTGTCCACAATGATAAGAGCTTTGGGGCTCGTTGTGAAGTTAAAATCGACCACTAAGCAAAATAAGACGTTTTGTTTCTCCCTGTTACTGAAAGGGTACAGGTAGTTTTAAATATTTTGGGAAAATGCAACAAAAAAACAACTCACCTTCTGAATTGGAAACTTTACGTATTTGGAGCCGGAGAATCTGTCAAGAACTGATGAAGATCTCGACTTGCTTTTTAATAGGAGAAAATTGCACGAAAGATTTAAGTAGTCACTTATGCTGTTGTTACTTCCAAGAATCGCTACACAAAAAATATATTTAAATTTTAATACTGAAAGCCATTCACAATTCAAAACACGTTTGATTCTCCGCTTGGTGGTCTAAACATCCTTTGTTTGCCACTGAGCGTAGTTTACGTTATTTATTCGCGTACAAAATGTGTGGCTTTGGAACGGTTTAATTTTAATCAGCCATGAAATCATCAATATCTTCTTTCCTTTTCGGTTTAAATTCTCCCGTAACTGAGAACTGACCGTTGTGGGGGGAGCGTTTGCGGTGCCATTATCCGCAATAAATGTTTTAGCGAGTGTATGAACGCAGAAAATTTCAACTAAGCGAAATTGGACGTTTGTTGTGCTTAGCTGCTATTGGGAGGATTGTTTTGAATGTCAAAAGAAATTGTTGCTTTTTTTTTACCAAGAATCACTACCCCAAAAAACCTCTTTTAATTTCAATGCTGTAAACCATTCGCAGATTAAAAACACGCTTGATTCTCAGGTTGGTGGTCTAAAGAGCCTTTGTTTGCCACTGAACATAGAGTACGGGATTAATTCACTTGCCCAATGTGTGGCTTTGGAACAGTTTTAATCAAAAATCAAACACGACACCGATCAATTATGAAAAGGAAAGCTAAATTATAAAAAAAATCCAAAGCAAACAATGTTCTAGCAATGAATCTACTAACCGAGTACACGAGTGCAACAGCTCTATCATATTTTTATTAAATAGTGTACACTTTGCCGTAACAAATGCAACTTTTGAATCAGAATTCTATTTCGAAGCTTATTTTGTGAGCATTGCTAAGCTGATTCCATTTACAGTGTTGAGTCACTCCGTGGTCATTTAGTTAACGTATAATTTCCATTTTCGGGATACCTTTGATCAAATGTACTGGATCATTTTCTTCAAAACTGCAATCACTTGAAAATTACACTGTATGAAACTTATGCTCCTTGAAATAGTTTAGCTAGTTGCTGGATCGAGTAGCCTGCCATGGCAGATGTAGAATCTGTTGAAAACTGAACTGTTAAAACTGTTTTAAATTGAGCCGTCACCTCAGTCCTTGTAGGATTTTGGCTTGAAACAGGGTAAGAGTTTAAAGGTTCGGGACGCACAGCGCCACCAAACATTTTGGGGAGTACCGCGCTTGGGAAAGGGTGTTGACTAATATGTCCACCTGTTTACTACTAAAATTAGATTATGAGCTCCAGATTTCTATGGTGTGATAGCTGACGAAGGTGCAGCCAAAGTCAACTATAACACATAGAAATCGAGAGCGAATAATCTAATTGTTTTAGTGTAACTCTACTACTCGTTCAAAACTTTATCTTAATCGTCTTCTAAGAGCCGACCGTCATTTTGTTCACAAGGGCACACTGCTACGCTACGCCCTATCTATCACAGAATAGATAATGTATTGTATCAGAGAATTTATGATGGAGTTCTTTTTTAAAAATCCATGGATCTTGCAGAAAAAACGATTCCAGCATCAAACTACACGGACGCTAGTTAAACAAAATCTATTTAAGTTGACATCAGGACTGATAGTCTTCAGTGTTTCGGCCGGCCTTCTGTGTTATATCAACGGAGTGTTTCCTTATTCTGTACATTACAACTTCCCAAAGAAAGTCGATGAACTCACAGAGCGTCAGAATACTACATCCAAGAAACAAGCCCATGTTACCACCAAACTCACCTGAAAACGTAACACGAGAGAGAACTTGATAAGTTTTAAAAAATTTCAGCATACTTACGACCCGTCCATACTATGCCGGGAAAATATGAAAACAGTGTTTTCACTCTTAAAAGGATCAGATGTTTTCCGTTCACACTTCGTCAGAGAAATTAAAAACGCAAGTCAGTCAGTTTGATTTGTGTTTAAAAACAACTTGGGCAGTGCAATCACATGATAAACGTAACATTCTCCTCTGTTTGTCTCCTCAAGTATGCTTTCCTTACCAAAGAGGCTCTCCGCTTCATAACCAGGGACATCTTCCCGAATTTCGTAGGCCAAATGTTGAAATCCGACTTGAAGAAAAACGTAGTTCTCTCTACAAAATGAAAACCAGTATTTTTCTCTTTAAAAAAGAAATATGTTATCCAAGGTAAACTCATTCCTTATAGCTAAACATTATATTGTATTATTAATTAGTTTAATTGAGTGGCGTAAAATAAACCAAAACAAAACTACTAACTTAGAATTGGACTACTCAGCTATTCTTAAACCGTGGTAATACCAAAACCACAACCAAAAGCAAATTTTATTGCCTGATTACTTTCGCAACTCAATTGAAAACCACCCTATGGCAGGTGAATAAAAGAATAACAACTTAGATTAATTAATTAACCTTAATGAGCCAACTTACAACTTACTTCATGTAACTGTCAGTTTCTTTATATCCAAAGAAATGATGCAAAACTTCAATGATCGAGCTATCGGGAAATTTGGAATACGAAACACGTGATTCATACTCCAGTTCTAAGCATGCGTTTCCGCAGGAGCTCGACGTTATGTTAAATGTACCTAAGAAATAAATGCAAGACACACAATTCGTGAGTACACCCTCTCTCCGAAAAATATATACGCGTGAGGTCTTTATATTCTTCTAGTCTTCAAGAAATGATGCCCGCGTAGCTTAAACTCTTTAACTCAAATCTTACTTCACATTTTATGCCTAATACTAATGGTGTCGCGGTCTTATTACACCAATATATAAATCAGGAGGAAGCGGAAATGAACCATCAAACTACCGAGGAATGTGTCTCAAGTTGCTTTGGGAAAGTTATTTTAAATCAACGACTGCGTGAGCATGTCAACTTTCTTAGCATTCTACACAATTCGCAGATTGGTTTTCCACCCGAAACTGAATCGAACAGCACACCATGTTTTTACATTGAGAACTCTGGTAGAAGGAGTAGGCGAAGGTTGTATTCTGAGCCCGTTACTGTTCAACCTCTTTATTGATGACATACCATTCTCTTTTGAAAAAAGTCTATCTGACCCTTCGTCTTACCAAAGGCTCAAAATTAAATTCACTTTTATAAGCAGACGACTTAGTCATATTGTCAAAATCAAGAATAGGACTGCACTTAAACACTCTATCATCCTATTGCAGTATATGGATGTTAAGCATCAATCCAAAAAAACAAATTAAAGTTATAATCTTTCAAAAGCGTGCTAAGAAATGTATCGAGTCTAATTTTCATATCGACAATGAGCCTATTGTAATTTTTCAAAATTATATTTTTTTAGGAACACTCAATTGTTCGACGGGTAACTTTTCATTGGCACTTGATAAATTGAAAGAAAAGGCCCTTCATGCCCTTTTCAGTCACACGAATTTCAGTAAACTACCCGGCTCCTTTCCTAAGGAATTAAATTTTCGACGCAATGATCTGCCCAGTTTTGACATATAACAGTGATGTATGGCGTGCATATGCAAAATCTGATCTCAAGTCTTGGGACAGTTCCCAGATCGAAAAAACGCCAGTTCTGTAAACGTTATTTAGAAGTAAGCAATAAGGCGTCCAATCAAGTTAGCATGTATAACTGAACTTGGTAGGTTTCCTATTGTTATAGCTATCAATCAGAAAATCACGAATTACTCCTCATATCTTTAGAGTAAGGATAATTGCTATATTGTTAAAAAGATATTTCTCATGTTGTAAGATCTTCACACGCTGGCAAATGAAATAGTTGATATTCTCACATAATAAGTATGTCTGAATATTAAAATGTCCCTTGTTTTGATCCTAGTAACTTAACTAACGCTAAAATGCAGTGGAAGTATATTTTATACTGGCAAAATACCATGCAAAACTTTATTAAATTCGAATTTTTCAACACTTTTAAGAACGACTATACACCCTCCTCTTATTTACGCCTAACAAGCAAACTAAGCGAAAGAAAAGAACTTGTGAAATTTAGGATAGGCAACCACAATCGATTGAGACTAGTAGATATGATCAAATTCCAAGGGTTAACCTCCTCCCCGTCTTATCTCGGTATAAATAAAGTTCATTATTTTCTTACTTTGAGAGTTCTCAACACATCCAGTGTCTTGAATAGAACACAGAGGTACTGTCTTTGGTTCTGCTAGTAGGAAACAAACAAATGACCGTCTACTTCACGCGAGTATAATCTTAATTCAGTTATTGAGTCTATGCATGGAAAAGCATAAAATGATAAAACCCAAGGAGCGACGAAAAACCGTGCTAAGTATTCTTTTATGGTGACATTTGCATTTAGAATACAGCCCTAAGCGGTTAATAATCGTGTTTCTATTAAGCAGTTAGCTTATACGAGCTCGAGATTTCTATCGCGTGATAGTTGACGAGCCGGCGCGCCCCGAGTACGCCCTAGTCAACTATCATGCATGGAAATCGAGATTTTAGTATAAAGCTCTTTCAGAACTTTATCTAGATCTTTTTCACAGACACTTCGAAAGCGCCAAGAAGCAGCCGTCATTTTGTTAACAAGGAATACTCACTATATTGAGTAGCGTAGCCAATCAGAGAACGAATGATAGAACGCTAGTAGATTTATGCTAAAATAAACTCGATAGAAACACCGTGCGGTATATGTTTTCTATTTCTTAGACGTAATCGTATGAATGCGAATGCTGTTAAGGATATACACTACGAACAATACATGTGTAAATTTGTGAGTTTTTTCATGCATAGACCACGAATTTATTATATCACAAATGCTCTAAAAAATGTGCAAATTTCAATAAAATTTTCTGGATCACATTATAACTTTTTTATCATTGATACAGATATTTTGCTATTACAAAATAGCTTTCTTAAGAGCTATTAAAATGTTATCAAAGGCCTGACAAGCAGTTTTAATTGTTTGAACAACGCTACAGCTCCATGAAAGAAGATATCTCGGTCTAAATTTGTATATAAAATAATAATAATAAAGATGATCTAACCTGGGGATCCAACCATGCGACAGCCACATTTTTCTAGGGTCAAATTTGCTTCTCGTTGGTAAAGGCAACCGTCCTTTGTGTACGAACCAATTCCTGGCAATTTCTCTTGTTGGCATTTTGTCTTATATGGCGCTGGAAGTCTAATGTGCTAGATTTGACAGGAAACATTTATTCTTATTTATTATTATTATACATTATTAATTATTTTTATTATTTTTAATTTATTTTTATCATTATAAATTAAGTACTATTTATTTATTCTTTTATGATCTCTGTTGAATACGTTGTCAACAATACTCACCTTTCTCAACTTGACTGCAACTGACGCATGCGTACCAGGAAGGATGTTGAATCCAGAGTGAAGGTTTACAAATGTATTTTGGTTGTGGACAATTACTTTCAGTCCGTTTGAAAATTGTCCGATAGTGCTCTCATTAGTTTGAACATCAAGAAGAATGCTTAGTCCGAGATCTGGGCCTTCAAACACTGTGCTAAGCACACTGCCGTTACGACCGGAGTTGAATGTGAAGCAAATCCCATCTTGCGTTAGCTCTGTTACAAAGTCTTTATCAGAGCAATCTATGTCTTTCATGAAACGGCAGTAAAGAATGAACATGCTAGCCATTTCGTGCCCATATTTTGTGAGAAACTCTTCCTCATTATAGAGGCGAACTGATGAACGGTTTAGTGCCTTGATTATGTTTTGTTGAGTGGTCTCATTACATCCTTGGACCAGAGCTGTCCCATACCAGATATAAGCACATAGGAATGCCTGACCACAAGTGAGATTCCCACGAACTTCGCTTATCTCACTGCAGCCACTTATATTCAATCCCATTTTTACAAAGTTTTCGTCTTCATCTACCATGTCGATCTTAGATTTCATAAACCTGTTTAAATTACAGATTGTCACGGCAGGGAAAGTCAAGCCATCCGTTGACGTTTCTTGTGAAATTACCGTTTTAATTGGCCGCGAGAAATATTTATTCAGACTTACGTACAAATAGTACAGGAAGGTGCTGGTAGCGATGCCAAGAAATATTAACCAAATTAATCGCTTCGTGATGGAATGGCTGCTCCCTGCTACGTATCGTAGTCCGTGAAGAGTGGTACTGGAGGCAAAGCTTTTCCATTTGGAAGAATATGACAATTTACCCGGCGTCACATTTTCGTGACATGTAGCACATGTCTTATTTGACATATCATGGCCTAACGTCCCTTCTGTATTCATGGCAACTGAATGTGCAAGAAGTAATTTGCCCCTGCAAAGTAAAAGTGATTTTGAATAAATATATTAATATTAGTTTTTGAAAAAAAAAGAATGTGAATGTCGCGGTATCATCGTTGTAGTTAAAAACGACAGGAAGCGATTTACCCGAGATAGGTGCTCCCTGCAAGATAAAGATTCTCTTCTCATTCTGCTCGAGAGACAAGAAGAAACCTCTGCTCGCGACCACTCGATTTCCTATCAGGTGCGTGGGCGCTTTATACAATTACGTCAGCATTTGTTTTGTATTCGATGCTCTATCGCGGGAAACATTAAAACGCAATCAACATTTTTAGCTATTTGACTTGAAATTCGATTTTGCCACCGTTTATTTGTTAGGTTTTACGAAGTTCTGAGGAAAAAACAAACCGAATTAAGAATTGAACCAGAGTGAATTTAGTCAAGACTGCGCTATAAACCGCGTGTATGATGTTTCGCAAATTGTAACCCAGCATCAGATAAACAAAATGCTTTATAACGAGTTTGATGGAAACTCTAACTTAATAACCTGTCTATCGACATTCAAATCAAGGTACTTTGACATTGAAAATTATTTTTTGTTTAGTTAAATTAGCGTACAGCAATATCAGGCGGCTAATCAAACAATCGAGCGTTTACGAGCAGAAGTTCCATTTCGCTTCTCACGAGCATAAAGAGAGAAGGTATTTTAGTCCCACTAGGTAAGAAAAAAGTTCTTAGTTGCCACGAGGTTTTGGGAGCTACTTTTTAAATGAAACCCAGCCGATAGTCGATTATTTGTTACCGTTAATTATACATGTATATAATCGAGCTACTTCCAAAGTTCCTGTTTGTCTCAGTTTTTCACGGACCCTGAACCGGGCTACCGTAGGGTTTCCGCAAGACTTCTTGGAATGGGCATGACATATATTTTGGGTTAACAAGCGAAGAAAAGGATCGTTTTAGTATGAGTGTGAGCTATAAATGATAGGTTTTCGTCATGAAAATGATATTTAGGTCATCGTGGTATGTAGCGGGTGCAATTTTATTGATCCTTGTAACATATTTTTGTTTTTTTGGCCAAGGCCGGCCGAATGTTAGTTTCATTTTTTTCTGCCGACTTTAAGCTGAAAATATTCTTGCAGAATTCTTAGATATTGTGACATTTCCATTTAATTGACTTTCACGGCATTGAAATAATTTATGGAGCCAGACTGCAGGCTATGAAGCTTAGTCGATATGGGGCACGTCACTTTTTGCTGAAATGTTTTTAGTATCGAATATACGCCACGCACTGTTTTTGTTGCTTTGGCTGGTTTTGCCGCTTAGAGAAAGAAAGAATTTTATACGGTATAGTTAAAAACATATCATTCAATCGTGCATATTACAAATTTTCAACACAAAAGTCTAAGCCTCGGTTTTATTCTTAAAATTTTCTTAAAATTTGGCAAATTTGATCCTCGATATTCTTGTAAAATATATTTGGAGTTCAAAGCGGAAAATGGCACCTCATCCATTTTCGCTTTTTTGCAACATTGTCCAAATAATGTCACAATTACTTTATTTAGTGGTAAATGTTGAGCAGATACCCACCTTAAGAACTCTTGATTTTATCTAGAGAGCTGCCGTGAATTCGACGGAAGTCAAAAGGGTAACTTAAAGCAACCATTTGTTTTCTCGCTGAAGACGACTGGGTCATTAGCAAAGTTAAGGTGTATATTCGTGGGTGATAATCTGTAACTTCCCACACGGCTCTCCCTCTGAGAAAGGAATTATGCTTTTAACAAAACCAAAAGTGCATTTGCATCCGAAGGAAAGTTCTCTAACTTGTTTGCAAAACGACTATTGTTTTACGCTCCAGGGGTGTAACATAGTTGATTTTCTTGCCCAGCGGGCTGCTGTTACAGCTTTAATCAGTCACCAGCTACCCAACATGTCACTAAAAACAATATCAGATATGTTGAAGAAATGCCCAGCTCTGTTGTAATACAGACACACGTTAATGAATATTAAATGACTAACACAGACTGCTTTTTTTATCAGTCTTTGAAGATGTCTTTGCGCCGTCGTCGTAAGGGAGCTGAAGAAACGACGATGACGACGACGCCGAGGACGAAGCCTAGTAAAAAATGATTTATATTTTACAAGCAAAATTTGCGATTGTTTAGATCTGCTCGGTACACCAATGGCTATGCAACGAGGCGTTCAATTCCAGATTGAAATACGAAAAAATTAGCCGTTGTCGTCCCGTTCCGTAGATGACTCAGAACTTGGTCATTTCACGTTGCTGTTTTGCAGAGGATAGCAAAGAAATGTACAAAAGTTTATAATGCACGTGCACAGTTATTGTTTTGCTAATTAAACCTTTTGCTTTATGCCGTTCTTGGTACCGTCGTCGTCGTGGTTTGCTTAAGCTGCCTACTGTCGTCGTGCGTACAAGCCCACGAGCAATACCGGTAGCCATGCATGATAACTACAAGAAAATCAATTCATGGGTTTCCTTTACTTTCCTATATGAGTATGAGGCCGACTCTGGAGCCAATGTGCTCCTGAACGCGTAGATAGATCGCCCACATTTAGTGATCAGATGGTTTCAGTAAAGGACAAACCCACACGGACATTCGAGCTTGCGTGGAACCCAGTTTTTGAACGAAAATCGCTTCTAGTGGTGGAAACGTTCTTTGTTAAACCTCTGGAATCAGCCTACTCTGTATTTTGACTAAATAAATTCTCTAGGCAAGTTTCAAGCAAAGTTAAGTGAGCCGAGGAGAAGGACGGAAATGTTGAAGTCATATGGCATAGATGTAGCCCCAAGATTCTTTCCCTTTTTTTTATATTTCATCGGTACTTTTTGACAAAACAAACCACAAATTGGATCTCCGAAAAGATTAGGAGAACTTTTCGTCACACATATTTCCCACGTGGTGCCTTTATTCATTAAATATAAAACTACATCTACAATTTTGCGAACTTGAATATAAAATTAAATTACAAGTACTATACCAGATTGATTAAATTAACAATCATTCTTTGAGATCAAGGTGTAGATTCTGCCGCTTTTCACCGATAATAATTGTTTTAGTATATACACAAGAAGTGATTTCAATATTAGACAAAAAAAAACATGAAAATTCGATTTAATTGACCTCTCAATATTCATGTGCAGAAAACGTGCAAACGACACGAAGCATGTGAGAAACCATTTACAAAATGTTCAAACATGAAAATGCGTGAGTTCAGTCAAATAGCCTAGCCCTCCACGAGTTCTCGTAGCTCAGTGGATAGAGCGCTCGCCCGGTTTTTAGGAAAGTCCTGTCGGGGACTTGAAAATAGCCTCTTGACTTGAAAGATTTACTCTCGCTGTGGAGCTTTTGACGCTGAACACCCTAAGAGGGCAAAACCGCTGTTTCAGCCCCTAAAAGGTACGACGACCGCCCCGCCATTTTAAATGCGAGACTCCTCCCCTCCCCGCTGAGG
>Ga0126337_10002365_pt1 | contig 11979 bp, 4 predicted proteins | sample DipCmetagenome_FD_92527 | JGI IMG/M metagenome (GOLD analysis project Ga0126337, IMG submission 92527) | Coral microbial communities from La Bocana,Puerto Morelos, Mexico - Diploria C A metagenome | ecosystem: Host-associated > Invertebrates > Cnidaria > Coral | place: La Bocana,Puerto Morelos... | reverse complement strand
TGGGTTGTCACATGCTGGTCAGAAAAATGGTTGTCTGACCCTACAAATGTTGGCATCCTGTTCAGACATTTTTTTGGCTGGCTTTCATTCCTCCTCATCAAACTTTGCAGAGGAAAAAGATTGCATGATGAGCCAAGAAGCATTTGCATAGGAGGCTAGGGAGCTATTTATTTAATGTATAATATTCAACATTTGCCAGCAAATTTCTGCAATATTATTGGTCAGGTAGAGTTCTTCATAATCTCTTGTCTCATGATGAAATGCTCATGCTGTATGGCATTGCACTTAACTTAACGGTTATTTATCATGATTGTAAGACTATTGCTTTTTTGGTGTCTGCAGAAAAAATGACCCTCCATTGTCATGCATAACACAAGACAGCTTCACTGTTGGAGAAATAGAACAACTTCTAGAAGAAACAGACTTCAAGGGATTCCCAGTGATTGTGGATAATGAATCTCAAAGACTTGCAGGGTTTGTCCTAAGGAGAGATCTTAACATAGCCATTAGTAAGTATGCACTTCTTCCAGCTCCTAATCTTTTATGGTGTGAAGATTGACAGGTTAAGAAAAGTTTGGTATTATTGCCATAGAGAACATGCCAGAGAACCTCAAAAGCACGAGCAAGCTTTTCTGGATTCAATAACTATTCTTATGAAGTTATGGTTATCATCACGATTATAGTTTCTTTAATTTCTTATCAATTGTTTTCAATTTATTCCACATTTGTCATAATCCTCATCTTTCATTGCCTTACTTTTATATTTTATGTACAGTGCATGCCTGCAAATTAGTTCATTCATGATAAAAATCTTAAGTTTAACTATAGTTGAAGGATACACCAGTTAGTTTAGTCTTGCTCTTTCTTTAGAAACTAGTGTTTGACAAAGCAACTAAACCATACCCCTCCTAAACCCCGCCAAGTCCCTTTTGAGGTAGTTGAATCTATTTTAGGTTAATAAAATTCTTTGTTACTTTCTATTTTAACAAATATTTGTTATATTATTTCATTTTTAAGATATGGTATTAATATTTTGTCTTGTGTGCATAGGTCATGCAAGGGCGCGCGATGAAGAAGTAGTGTCAGCGTCACAGGTTTACTTCTTACCCAATCCTCCAAGGTATCCCCGGCCTGGTCAGCCACCTGCTTTGAGCCTTAGACATATTGTGGACAAGGTGAGAAAATTATCACCATTATCACCAGGTGTTGAGCTTGAATTGGTCCTAATAATATCATCAGTCTCTAACCCGACTCCTAAACTTTGCTGATGTGGAAATGACCATTGAGCCTGACTGTTGCACCCAGATCTGAATTGCTGACCTGTATGGGCCCAGCTCAGGAGGCTTTTGCTGAACCTGCCCAGGTCAACATCTCTCACCTGGCCTACACATCAGCTTGTGGTATTATCTCCTATAGAATTCCATCACCGGTGTGATAATCAATTTTTAACATTTCTCTCTGCTATAATGTTATACACCTTTCCCAGAGAGAACTAATTCTTCTACATGCTATGTGATTTGGGACATTTAATTATTTTATGATGTAGAGGTGATTACTGTCAGTGTTAAATTCTCTATACACTACAAAATATTAAGCATGAGTTTGATCATTGTGTGGTGTGCTTTGTGTAATTCAGAGCCCAATACAGATCACTGATGCTACGCCTATGGAAACAGTGGTGGAAATGTTCCGTAAAGTTGGGCTCAGACAGACACTGGTTACACACAATGGGTAGGTTTAGAATACACATGTATTTACATTTCAAGATTGTAATAGTCAAGTGAATGTTATTACTGATGGTATGCCAATCAGATATAGATACTGGGGCTTCCACCCTTTCCCTGCTCCAATATTTGTCAGATTACCTAGGTAGTTCACAGCTGTCTTGTGGGTGTAGGCACTGTGTCCCAGGGGCAGATCCAGAATTCCTGAAAGGGGGGTTGCACACCTTAATAACCTTTGAGACCATTGGCATGGATGGAAAGCGCTGCAAGCACAAGCTTCTACGGGGGTTTGGGGCTATCCCCTATAGACTTTTTTGTTTCCGATTTTACCCTCAAAAACACCATGAAGGTATGACAAAATCTGGAGTTTCCATGTTATCATCCAGAAAAGCAAATTTTAAAATAATGCAGTCAGGAAATATACATCTTATATAATCTGTTCTCAACTTGACCATATAGGTGGACAGGTGGACATAAAAAACTACATACAAAATAAATTAATTTTATTCTAATATTTTTTTTTGATGAGTCAAATAAATAACAAAAAAGGCTGCTCAAAGGGAGCCAAGATTGCAACCCTTTTAACTTATCCCTCTGTGTTTGTCATATTATTAAGTGTCTTTCCCAAAAAGACAACGTAATCCCATGGACAGAACAGTCTTCACTATCTAATGATTTGTCTAACTCTTATTTTGTTTCAGTCGTTTGTTGGGAATCATTACTAAGAAGGATGTTCTACGTCACATAGCCACATTAGCCAATCAGGATCCAGATTCTATACTCTTCCATTAATGCTTAAGAATGTCAATAATTTTGAATGCAAGAGAGATATATATTCTTGCAGCATGTGATTGTTTGTTATAATCAACTTCACTCAACCCTACATTCAAAAACATACACTTCCTTTATCTCTCATTGCTAGCTACAGTTCCAGCTGCATTGCGAGAGTACAAACATTTTTCATATCTCTATTAACAGATAAAAACAAACTGAAAATCATACTCAGCCGTAGACTAAATCTCAGCTTACCAAGCGGTATTCTTATGTGCAACTTGGACATTAACCAACAAATATTATTACGACGTTCAATGCAATATTTATTTTTTTACAATCTTATCAGTGTCTAGTGATTATAGACTTCTGGTAAAACACAAGGTGGGAATTTATTGGTTAATGACATTTACAAAAGCGAGAAATTAGTATAATAATTATGCAAATAACAATTTAATTAACCTCACAATTTTTAGATTCTTAGCTAAGTTTTCTTTTCTAGGTTTTCAGTAAATAATTGTAATTTTCACTGACTTCAAATTAGTGGAATATTATATCAGGCCCATGTCAGTAATTTAGTATTTGAACTGTTACCCTGGTTGTACACAAATCTAATGGTCCACAGTGGCTGGAGCTAAATCCATTTTTGCAGCAGCTATGAGCATTGTTTGTCACCCATTGTTCTACCTTATCACCATCTAGATCAATTTCTAGTATGTATGTTTACAAAACTAATATTATGGTATCTAGTGGATAGCATTGTTCATCATATGAACCACAAGGGCATATTGGATTCAGACTAGAAAGCGTTAGTAAAATACAGTACGAAGGTTGAAAGACAGCGGGAGTTTGAATAAAATATAAGATGTTATATATCACTGACTGATAGTCTACACCATCGTATAGTATGCAGCATTTCAAATAGCTGTTTAGTAGCAATTTACAATAGTATCGCCAAGCATATTTTTGTAAGATAATCAAATGGCAGGAACTAATTAAAAAGTATTTAATTAAAAGTTTATTAATAAATGAGGAATCTCTTGGAAATGTTGTCTCATAGCTGATTGTTAGAAATGGACAAACACTTGCGAACCCTGATGATGGCAAACAGCCGAAAACATTTGGCTTGACCTTTTAATTTTACAATTTTTAACTTTTTAACTTTTTTAGCCTTGTGTATGAGATACTTGCGAACAAATTATCAAGTTTAGAAATTGATACAGGTACTTTTCATTCAACTACAAGGAATGGTAAAGTTTATCAAAGACAGGCTAACCCTAAGAGACATCATACTGTTACTGGCCACAAAGGCTAGCTAGATTTACAGATGAATTTGAACAGCTCCTGCATAAAACTGTCAGTAACTGTCCAAAGTTGGCTAACTGACTGACAGTTCATTCATATAGCCTTTCTTCACAATTACTTAACATTTACCGGGGTACTCATGTAATATTTTCTGTTGAATCTACACATAAGCAAGCTATAAAAAACATGATCTGATTTGGCATCACTTGTTGTTAAGTGCGGTAGATGTAGCATTGACTTTTGTTTGCAAATGTGTTAGTATTGTTTCAGTTGTCAAATTAAATTTTCATCCATGCTATCTGAAAACAGTTTGAAAACTTAGAGAAACAAAACCATGTTTTAATTAAAGTGTACAGTCCTGAAGTTCTCATGATAATTTCAGAGAAAGTTCACTGTAGGAGATAAAATGTGGTGCAGGGGGGGGGGGGGGCTTAGTGAAAACAATTTCGGGGCTACATGATCCATAGTGCAAGCCTAAAATCTGATTTTCTTTGTACCCTAATCTAGGTGAGAGAGTTTGCATTACTCTTCATGACAAGGTTTCAGCAATGTAACAGACACAGCATATTTTAAAATGGCACCTTTTATTTTCAATGTACAGTTGTGTTCACAAAATGCCTTCAACCTTGGCTGTTTAAAATGCACCTTGATTAGAGTCAAGCCTTTGGTACAATACATCAAGAGTTAAATGATATACCAGAATGTTCTTTTTACTTGAAACTTGTTGAGTAAATTCACAATCATTAATCCAATCAAAATTACAAGTAAGCAACAATCCAACTAATGTTAGCAGCAAAAATTATGTAACTAGTGTCAAGTGCTCAAAGATAAATTTGTCAAATCTTGACGCACTGGATTTTACATGTGACATTCTTGATGCAGGAGATACATTCAATCAGACTGCTTATTGCCAGGAACTTACTCAAATTATGAACACTGTAATATCTCTGTTAAGCCTCGGAGAAAATTTATTTCCTTTCAAGACCTGTTTTCACGAGGGTGGAGTTAACAGATGAGGGTGTGGGAGGTTTTGCATTATAATATGTGATGGTGTAGACACTGTCTAATATTCATTTCTGTACAACAAGAAAAGCAGATAGCAGATAATTCTCAAAACAAATGTTGGTTTCCAGAATGGGCAAGGACTTGTCAGAAAAGAGGCCTTCAAAGAAGGTGAGAGGCTTGACAAAGGTATTACAGCAACCTTTCATAATCTTATGATCCTGGTTTCAGTCAAACTACCTACTTTGTACAAGATCAAGATGTTTACAAGACTGAACCAGGAAATTTTTAGCAGTTCACACTGTAAGCATGCCTCCAACTATTTTTGCTACAAACTGTTCTCCCAAGTTTGACCATTACAGTGCACAGTAAATATCATCTTTTTAAGATCTGAACATTGCTCAACAGTTCAAAAATATAACTTCTCTGGAGATTTCTACTCGTACCAAGATGCTTCTCTTGATTTCACTAGGAATGTCTCTACCTGCAAAGATAATAAATATTTAATCAATTATACATACATGGACTGTTCCTGTGCAGTGTTTTTACTGAGGGAATAACTGTGGTCACCAATTAACACTTCCCTCAAGGAAAAAAAAATGTACTTATGAGTAATGTGGAATTCACTGATGAAAATATTTCACTTCGCAATGGAAACAAACCTTCTCTCTCATCTCATCAGGAGGTTCAACACCCATTTCTTCCATTAGTCTCCAAAATGTTCCCACGCCATCTCTGTCATTGTATTTGATAAGTAGGTCAAAGGCCTCTTCAAATATATCTAGATCAAACTTGGCTTCAGGAGTATCAAAGTATCTATCCATCAACTAGAAAGCAAAATAATGATTTTGCATCATATTTACAAGCAGAAATGACAGTATACCCAATGCAAGGTTAGATGTGTCATGGGTACTGGGGAATTTAATGTTGGGGATAAGCCTGTAATAGACTAGCATCCCATCCGGGGAGGGGGGGGGGGGAGTAGCAATACTCCTAGTCATTTTATGCTACAGAAATGGAAAATAGGTACGGTAGGAAAAGTCTGCACACAAGCCAAGTTGTCCATCAGGCCAGTACTTATCTCCAGGTTACTTCCTCAAATTAAATTCACAGAGCACCTATTTATACACCTGCCATGGGTGGAGAGAAGCACTACAAGAGTAAAGTATCTTACACAAGAACACAACACTATGTCCCCAGACAGGGCTTAAACCTGCACCACACAATCCAGGGGAGAGAACATTAACCATGAGGTGACCAACTGAAGATAAATGCCAGCTTAATGAGCCACTAGACTTAACCTTTTTTTTATGCATGTTTTTTTTTTTCAGTAGGACCTAAAATCTTAGCTCAATTCCCCCCAATCCCTCAACAAATGTCATTTCCCTTGGATTTAGTCATATTTTACCAGTCTAAATGGACTGACACTTGTGAAGAGAATTATTTTTTATGGCTTATTAAAGCAAATAAAAATTATTATCATAAAATACCTTTTCCACCATTTTTTCCCGCTCGTTGTATTCTTGTTCAGACATCAACTGTCAGGGGTGACAAAACCACATATCTCATCAGTTTAAACATGCTTATCAGATACTTTCAACTCCTCCATACCTCCCTTCTATGCATACATGTACTTATAGACTCTTCATATAATGAACATAACTTATAGCTGTATATACTTTTCAATTAATCAATCAGGGTAGTTACTTTGTGGGGGGAGGGAGGGGGGAGGCAGGGGTGCAAGGGTAGGGGGGCAAGGAGTGGTGAGAGGGAGGAGGGCTAGTGAAATGTCTTTCAGGGCAGTACATCAGTTACAGATTTGTTTTCTTTGTACCTTGCCCCTATTATAAATGTATATGGGTCACTAGAAGTAAAGAAAGCCAGGTACATGAAATATCTCCAAAGACGTACAATAAACACAGCTGCAGGTATGGCAAGCGTGATTTAATGAAAGTAATGAGGCGTAAAACTACAAACTATTAATAATTACTGATACCTCCACCGTTATTTTATATATGCAATACACCCCTCATCTCAGAACAATATGCCTTGCAGCACAAGGTACATTATACGCAACAAATTAAGTGCAAAGTACTCACGCTACTCTCGATTTCATCAACGTCGTGCATAAATCTCCACAGCCAACTTTTGTTTTTTGCCATCTCCAACCACTCCTGCAATTCTTTGTCAGCTACAGGTGGGCCTTGCTCTCCATGGCCAGTAAATGTTGCCCGACATCTCCGAAAGTGCGCTTGGTACGGCGTAATTGCCGGTTTTGATAGACTTAATACAAGACTTGACGATAACGGCCGCGTGACTACAAACACGACCGAGAAGAAGAATATTACTAATCACAAATAAAGCAAAATTAACTAAACAGAAAACAACCTGAACTCTTTTAAATACCTAAACAAGAAGGTTTGACGATCTGTCTCGAGGCAGGGACGAGAAATAATCTACAACAGGTTGGAATAGTTCGCCGGGCCACGAACGTCGCCATGTTTTTGAGCAATATCGCACTGCTACGAGTGCACTCTGGGAATTTAGGCTGAATGAAAAAAAATTATCTGATTCCGCGTACATGAAGTAGTTAATGAACGTAAGTTTTAATAATCGAACTTTACTACCGCTTTTTGAACGGAAAGGAAAATTCATCTTAACGGTGAAAATTGAAATATGGAATTTCCCGAATTGGGAGCAAATTGCGCTCTTACAACCTGCAAACAGTTAGGTGAGTTTGATTTTAACTGGCTTTGGTTAGCGATTTTGTTCTAGTATTAGATTTTTTTTCTGAAATTATTTCTATGGATGATGACTACGCGAAAAAAGCATATTTTCGTAAGCTTGTAAGTATTTAACTTAAGTAATCTTGCTAAAGCTTTCAACCTGGAAATTAAAAAGTAGCATAACCTCTCTTGTTCTAGATTTCCTTCCCATGAAATGTGATGCCTGTACCAAGTTGTTTTGGTAAGACTTTTAGCTTATATTTGAGCTTGCCTGTATCTCATTATTCGTTTATGTTTTTAAAATTTAATAAAATCGTGTCTGGGAATCACCTGTTTGTTTCGTTACAGTAAAGAGCACATCAAGTATACAGAACACAGATGTGAAAATGCTTATAAAAAGGTAGTCTGTTCAATTTTTCTTGCGTCTTCAGCATTGGCTAAGTAACAGGGCTTCTTTGCTTTTTAGGTAGCCCCAATTTGTTATTTTGTGCTTTTAATGTCTATTATCAGGACATTCAAGTGCCAGTTTGTCCCTTATGCAACAAAGCAGTTCCTGTACCACGAGGAGAACAGCCAGATATAAAGGTCATCTAGTTAAATAGATTCTATTGCCATGTATCATCTGTTCAGTAATAGATCACAAATGACATTGAAATGTGTTAAGAACCAAGGTGGCCCACAAGCTGTTAGATGAGTGTGTTAACGACATTCTTACCACAATTGGGCGTCTTCTGTGATCTATTACTGAACTGATACATGCAGGATTTTACTTAAATGGGTGACTCCAGGCATCCTGTGGACAGCCTTAAAGGAAATTGCTTAATTTTTCATATGTTGCCTTATCAATTGTTTATTTCAGCAGACCCTGTAGCACATTTTGGACATCCTCCTTTCAAATCCTGGCTAAAAGCCTGGATGAGTGACAACATGGAACCTACCGGTACTTGTTTAACAGAATAAAAAAAAACAAAATAAACTTTGTTGATATTGGAGACAGAGGAAAGTGGTGGTTGTCGAGAGTTGGCCATCTGTAGGGGTGTAATATAACACCTGTAATATAACACCTGTTTTTCTGGAGGTGCAACATCTTTTTTTTAAACAAACAGGGCTTATTTTAGCTTATAAATTATACATTTCACAATGAACAAATATCAATAAAACTGAAACTAAACAGAAAGGGAGACCCACAACATGCATTGTGGATCAAATTGGGTGGCCTTTTAACATTTTAGATAGGGTGTTAATCTTTACAATAGTTAAGAAGTTAGAATAAATGTATGGACTACCGAAAGTGGCCATTGTACAGAGGTGGCAATTAGTGGAAGTTCGACTGTATGGACCACTTAATGCCTGGCTTGTCTTGATGTTAGAACTATTTTGATGACCTGCCCACTTTTATAATAGTAATGAGAAGCTCATATCTAGTATTTGACTTTATTGAAATTGACTAATGTCTTGTAGGTTGGAGAACACATTGACAGAGATTGCCAGTCTGACCCAGCAGTTGCAAAGAGAAAGGTTATTTACTCCTTCATGCATCCCCAATACACCCAGTGTGTCACTTGATTAATTTAAGCAGAAATAAAAAGGAATCCCCTTCACTTAGATTTTGTTCAATGTTATGTGATGAGAACTGCAGGCTCTCTTTGTGCTCCTCTTGTGCCCATGCCACTTGTGGCTTCCGGCTTTGCATGCCTTGTTTGCACCCTGGAACTTTTCAATCCTCTTCCCTGCTACTTGACAATACTTTGACATTTTCTTAAGCAGCCAGTGTGTCAGTCTCCAAGCAACTGGGATATTTTACAAGTTTTCTGTTCTATTAAAGAAGTTTGATTCTTGGTTTATGCGGTAGTTTCCTCAATTAACAATATGTAACTTGTACTGAACTTCTGATTTAAATAATTTTTCTGTTTCCTTGTGGTGTGAATTAATTTTTTCCACCTCCTGATAATCTAACTAACTCTTGTCTTGTTGTTAGGCTTACCTTAATAAATGTTCTGTCAAAGGATGTAAACAAAAAGAGGTAATTGAATCAATATATCATAACACTGTATATTATTTTGCCTTGCTAAGGGAATAAAGTTAATTAAATAATGACATATTGAGAGGATCCTGTAGCAGAAATCAAAAAGACTTTTTTAATTTAGTAGGCTCTTGAAAAATATCATTTGATAATAACAGAAGCATAATTATCACCAGGAATGAGGTGATGTGCATCTGATGATTATTAGACAAAGTTTATTTATTTCAATGGATATTCATTGTGGCAATTTTAAGGCAAGGGCCTGGGCCCTAACCCCACTGGTTAGAAAGTCCAGTACATGAGCCATTATATACCCAGGGTAGGTCCTAGTAAATGTTATAATAATTAATTTTATTGTTGATATGAAACTCACTATAGTGTTTGTGACAATTAAATCCATTTCAGCTTGTTCCTGTTAGATGTGAATCATGTCGGCAAAACTTTTGCTTGAAACACAGACATGAGCAAGATCACAGTTGCTCTGCAGTCGTAAGAGGAAGTACTGGAAGGTTTGATTTTTTCTTTGTTCATGAAACAGAAAACAAGTGACAGAAACAGAAAAAAAATATTTGGAGAATGAGAAATGCTGTGAGAGCATATATAAAAAAAAAGAAGCCTTGGATCCTACTGGATCATAGCTGCCGGAGCTTATCCCCAGTTTCTGTAGCATGAAGCAGCTATGAGTATTTCTACTCCCCCTGGACAGGATGCTAGTCCATCGCACGTCATTCCCCCGCAATTTGTTAGGTTTCCCCAACAATTTAGCAGTACCCATTTATACTCCTGGGTGGAGAGAGGCACTGTGTGTCTTGCCCAAGAACACAACACAATGTCCCCGGCCAGGCCTCAAACCTGGACCGCTCACTCCGGGGTCAAGTGCACTAACCATGAGGCCACCGCGCCTCCCACAAGCATGGGAGAGCATATACTGCTTGCAAATTCTGACACCAGATATATGATATTCAACACATTTTTTAAAAAAATATGTTAACATTTTTGAAACTTTTACCTGTAGATAAATCAATTAACTTATATAGGTCCAATCCCGGTTACTTTTAGATATTTTTGAGCAGTTTTACTTCCCATGTTGGAGCTTTTAAGCAACTTTTTTAAATTGATTTTTCTTGGGCAATCTAAATTTTACCCTGAATCTTGAAACATCAACTCTTGCAGATTTTCATAGCAATTAAATAGTTTACTTAATACAATCCTTTCACACAGGAGACAAGTATTATTATTCATTGAAGAATATCTTCTTGATTTACAGCAAAACAAGTGCAGCTGTGAAAGCTGGGTATGCTTCTTCTCCTTATTTATATAAGAAAATATTGTTACCAAATGTATACAAAAGGTTTATTTTCCATTTTGTTTGCTCTAAGAATATGATTGTGTGTATAATAAGAAAACCTAAATGTATGTTGCTTCGCAGCTCACACAATTAAAAATATATTTTGTAAAAGTTTGGAAACTGCGTAGGTGAATGAAACTCAGATCAGTAGTTCAGAATTCAGCAACTCAGGCGTCCGTAGCCTGCTGGGATTCTTGTGAAAATAATATCATGCAAACATGCATTTATTGCACACCTATTACACTGGATTATTGATAGAGACAGATAACATGGGAATTATTTTTTTATGTTGAAATAGAGATTGCAAGTAAGTTATATACAGCTGACAGTATGCCAGGAACTTGGCATGGTTTGCGGTAGATATTTCTGCCACAATCTTTTTTTAACTTACCAAATGCCAACATTGTACCTGACTTCTCTGTTTGTTTGTTTTTGTTTTTCACCCTCTAAAGAGAGGCTGCAGCTGCCAGAGTAAAGAATGCAACTCCATCATCTAGAGTATCAAAGAAACCACAACAAACATCCTTGTCATCCATGGGCAGAGAGTTAGACAGGTACACAGTAGGAAGAACTGATGCGCTCATACTTTCTTAATATTTTCTAGTACCATAGATGTTTGATTCATCATAGGTGCCCAAAATAACATTGACAATGATATAGTTTCAGAGTATTTCATGAGTTATGAGGAAATGATACCCAAATTTGAAGTCGAACAAAGATTTAGTGCGAGTCAAGAAATTGCACTTTTAATTTTTCACACATTTTCCCGCGAATTGTGACTCAGTTATACAGACAAATGTATGGAAAAATGAAAACCGTTATTGCGGCTTTTCTAGCGAGAATATCTCAAATTTTTTTATCTAGTACCTTCAATTTTTAATTAATAAAGACTTCAGAATTCGAATTTTCCGTGAGTTGTTAGACATTACACTGTTCATTTTCCCCATATATGTACTGTAATTAACAATTGGTTCATGCTTTAGCGTGCACTATCGAGTTATGGAGCACGCGGGAAGTTTGGAGAGCACGTAAGAAGCGTAAGAGTTGCCCGAGGTGATAGCCGAGGGCAACTCTAGCTTC
>Ga0126337_10002362_pt1 | contig 11982 bp, 6 predicted proteins | sample DipCmetagenome_FD_92527 | JGI IMG/M metagenome (GOLD analysis project Ga0126337, IMG submission 92527) | Coral microbial communities from La Bocana,Puerto Morelos, Mexico - Diploria C A metagenome | ecosystem: Host-associated > Invertebrates > Cnidaria > Coral | place: La Bocana,Puerto Morelos... | reverse complement strand
TGTTCATCCAAGAGTAATTAATCTATTCTAATGAACATGACAAACCTGCCCCCTGAAGCAACTTGTTAATAAGTGTGGATGCTTACTATTAAACTTTTTAGTCAATGACCTAGCTTCACTGCAGCCATGCCAACAAATGTGATGTGATTCATCTTGAAAATACACTCATAGAAGTGTAATTTGTTGTTTCTTCTTTTATAGCATTCTATCTCCTCTTCTGGTAGAGTATGATAGCAACATAAGAGTTTCTCAGGAACAGGTGTCATTCTTGAAGGTACATGAAACCCTCAAATAATTACTATATTATCTTTTCTTTCTTTGCTGATGTAGAAACCCATTCAATCAATTAGGAGCTTGAGTAAATCACGAGATTTGAAAATGGGTTATATTGTTTGGTTTTCCAACATTGCAGTCTGGCCCCTTAAATTTTGTTGACTTTGTTTGAATTTTAGGAGGAGTTATCATCCTTGAAACAGAAGACAGACCATGTTGTACAGGAAAATACCAGGTACTTTGTTTACATGAATTATGCAGACAGACAGTGAATCTAACTAGACTCTTTTGAAATGATCATTATGGCTCTCCTTTTGTCCCAGATTTTCAAATTATGATAATGATATTGTGTTAATGTTTTCTGTTTAAACAGGTTACATGAGGAGTTAAGAAGAAGCATTGAGGCACAGATGGAAATAGTGCAGCAAGGTGAAGGGAGTGGTGTTGAGAAGGAAGTGATTGGAAACATGCAACACCAGCTTCAGCTACTGTCGCAGGTAATCTGGTATGGCCCTAAAGGTTATTACATAATGGAGTTGACATTTTTTTTGTTTCTGAGAGAACCTCACAAAATGCTCGGGTTGCAGATAGCACATCTTTTTGTTTGGGAATCAAACTTCATCAACCATGTTGGCCTGATTTTTAGATGAACCAGGTTGCTGTTAGCCAGGTGCAAGGGAGAGAGCGCATGGTTGCGAGTGATCTAGACTATCTGAGAATAGGGCTACAACCACGAGAGCTTTTTTGCTAATTTAGATAACATGTCCCGATAAAGCACTTTTTGTTTGGCCTCATTCTATGAGGACATCATCAGTTTTGAGTTACGTAGATGAGTTGAGTATTTTCTTTTGATAAAAGCCAGACTCAATAGTTAATAATTTGGGTGAAAAGATTGCTGAACATAAATCAACCACTTTTTTTTATATTATTATTGCCTCTATTACTATTTGAAATTGAAGGAAAGAGACAGCTACGTTGAACTGTGGCAAAATGCTTGCAGTGAACTGGAAAAGCTTCAGGAAATTGAAAGGGTATGTTTTGTTTTCTTAGTGGTAGATGAAGCCTTTGTGAACTTTATTAAACTTTATGAACTTTAGAGAAACAAAGACATTTGGTGTTTTTATTCATTATAGGAAAAAGATGGAGACCTTAAAGCCAGATCAAGGGGCATGGCAAGCTTGCAGGTAATGCATCAGTCAATTCCAGCAGTGCCCACCCCCCCCACCCCCCCCCTTGGGATAACCCCCAAGCGTTAGCATTTTTTTTAAAAAGTGGGCAAATTCCCCGTGGTGGGGACACATAAGCTGTCTAAATACCCCGGGGTGGGGACGAAAAACGAGGGCAAATGCCCTGTCCCCGGAATCGTCGCCTTCCAACACCTCTGCAGTTTTTTCATTAATCAGTGAATAAAATGTTCAACTGTTCAGTATGTTAATGCAGTGGTAAGACTCCTAGGACAACAGTAGGTGTTAGTTGCTTCTGATTATATTTATTCCTTTACATTTTGTTTTTAACATTAAATATTTCAAGTAAATGAAGAAATATCCAAAATTGAGAAAACACCTTTAAAAACATCAACAAGTTTTTCTAGTTCCTGACGGACAAGCTATTACTCCACAAACGCCTCGTCTTTTCTTGCTGAACTCATCCATGGCACTTTCAAAAACATGTGTGTCAAATGCCCAGCCCCTGGGCTGCGATCAAATTGTGAATGTCCCACCCCCGGGACTGAGAACGTGACACAAATGCCCCGCGGTTGCCGGGTGGGGGGGGGATGGGCACTGCTAAAATTGACTGATGCATAAATGATAATTTTAATTTATAACAAAGTTATATAATATAGTTAGGTACCATAAGAGGTTCACTGATTTGATGTGTAATAAATTAAAAAAATGTTATTGAGACTTTTAGAACATATTTTTTGGGTGCTAACAACTTGCATTATTACTGTTTGAGACAATGTGAAACACTGGTCCCTCGGCAAACCAGTTAATTTGGTTTCCTGAGGAGGGAGCTGAGGATAACATTAAAATAGCTGAGAAAAAAAGTAATGGACCAATAATTAAGCCTTAAGAGAATTCACATGTTATGGTAGTTGTCAGTTAACAATTGCAGGAAATAGTGCACTTCTACCCTCTGAGGCCATTGATTCTGCCATGTTGCCTGCTCAGACACTCTTTTTCTAGGAAGTAGTTTCATTTTTTTTTTTAAATAGTCTTATAATGTTAAGTTTCATATGATCTCCACGAAGCCAAAGAAAGCAAACACCGTTGAGAAGATATTCCTGGTGTATAATAATGAAGCTTTTTGCTTGTTTCACTGATTCCAAGTTGCAGGAATTTAAACCTTCTCGTCTCCATGCCATGTTTTACCACTTAAAAGCTCCACTTTCCCCTAATTCACTGAGAAGGAGCGAGTTTGAGGTTTTCAAGTTTCTCTAGATACCAGGTCACCTGTTTTTGTTTCAGTTGTCAATGGATTCCTGTCCTTGGTTTTTGGAAACTGCTTTCTTTTATTAGGAATAATATCCCTTTTTTAACTTTGTCCTGAAAATGGATCACTAGTCTTCATCTCTCTTATTTCAATTTCAGAATGACCTTCAGAAAGCCAGGAAGTTTGCCGAGGAACTCCAGTCAGTTAACAGAAAACTAAGAATGGTAAGAATCTGAAACCCGTTGCAGCAAAAAAAAGTGTTTCTCTATGTCACTGATCTAAATCTAAAATCATTTTTACTAGCCAATCAAAGGCAACCGACAGTCGTAGGCTCGATTTCCGCCGCTCTTTCGTGTCCGGTCTACGTTCCTCCCCGAAAAGAGACTTCGGGGGAGGAGCGCGGGCTCCTTTCCCGAACAGCGGCTGGTAATCGAGCCTAACTAAGTCGATGAACCAATCAGAACTCGTCCGGTACTCTGAGCGGGAGGAGACGCGTACTAATAAGGACGGGAAAAGTCGCATAACACGATGTGCGCAAAGGCTTAGAGAAGTAGCGGCAAGATAGCGCTAAAAGTGGGAATAGCCGTGTACTGCTACTGCCAAATGCGGCAAAGGCCGCGTAGTGCTAATTGCGGGAAAAAACACCTAAGTCTAAAGGCGGGAATAGACGCGTAGTGCCAAGCGCGGAAAATTTTCATAGTGCTGGTACAGGAAGAGTCGTGCGATCCGATTTGCTGTCAAAACTGGGTACGTAAACATGGAAGACTAGAAAATGTGAGAACATCTCCATGCAAGACGTGTATATCAAACTGGTAATTGGAATAACTGTGGCGCGTTTGTGGAGAAACTTGACGATAAATCTTCGACAAGACAGTGAAGACAGCCGCTCACATATAAGATATTTTGTAGAAGAAAACCTGTTAATTTTTAAATTGTTTTCATCAGTGCGTCAATAAAACACGTTAATTTGGCCTTGTTTACAAGACCCATTATTTATTAAAAATTCAATGTTTTTTTAAACATTGCCGAAGCGTGGTCAGTTGTGATTCAGACCTCAATATTAATATTTGATTGCGTTTTGTTTGTAATTAGCATTGCTTTATATTGTAACCAGAAAACCGAAATATCCGCAAGTTTGCCAAAAAAAAAATAAAATTTACACCCCCACCCATTTGTTAAAAATAGGTCTTGAAATAGTAGGAAGACGACCTAAGCTCTAACATTTAAGAGAGGTTATTTTAATTCTATTAAAACTTCTTATCTGATGTCTTGGCATTATAGGAACACGAGAAATTTCTCACAACAGCACAGACCCAAGATCAAGAAATCGACCAAGTCCGCGGCGATATGAGGTTTGTGGAATTTCTTTTTGGAATAATGATGTCTTCAAAGTCATGCGCTCGACGTCAGTTCAGTTTATTAATTGGCATGGCTTGTAGGCTGGATTTCCGCCGCTCTCTCAAGTCCGTTCTAAGTTCCGCCCCGAGAAGAGACGAGAAAAGAGCGCGGGTTCCTGTCCTTAACAGCGGCTGGTAATCGAGCCTCCGTGGCCTCGAGCTGACGACTAATCACGAGCTTAATGCCCTCAAAGAATACAAAATTAGAAAATACTACAGTTGGGGCGATGCTTTAGTGAGGAATAAATGCTTTTAGAAAAATTAATAGCCCAATGAAAATAGTTGCGCTCATTGGTTTAAAATCTCTATTACGCGATAGAAATCATAATCTAATTGTTTAATACGAACATTCATAGACGTTTGCGAGAACTCAAAAAAGCTGCCTGTCGGTTTTTGTTCTCACGGCATTTTCCGTTCTACCAAAACTTCCACTCATGTTTTCTATAGCTCGATCGAAACACAGTACATGTTTATTATTTCTTATGTTATTTTAGAGCTCCCAATTATTGTTGGCAGTCAAAAATCTTAAAATAACAGCAGTAGCTCCCTAGCATTGATGAGGAAGAAAATGACCTGATATCTTCAACTGATGTTTTACCAGATTCTCACTAGTCACTATAAATCTATGTCAGTTGGCAAAGAATTAGCATTTCAATCTTCAAATTGAAAGAGTTTGAACACCTTTCTCTTTCTTCTTTAGGAGATGCAAAGCTGAGTTAAAAAGCTGCAAATCTCAGAACGAAGAACTTCGAAAAACACTGGAGATAATGGAAGGACAAATAAGGGCTAGGGTAGGACTTTTGTACTCAGTGAAATAAGTAACTACTTAGCTCAGAATCTTGTTTTCCGCCGTAAGTTTAGTCTGTGAACAGGGGCGAGAGAGAGCTGGCTGAGAGTGAAGTAGCCGGGTGGGGAATGGGTTGGGGTTTGGGGCGTCGAAGCCTGTGGACTGGGATCTTTCTTCACGCTCTCTCTTCGCCCTATCCTCGACTAGAGATCCTGTACACAGGTCACAATAAACTAAACCTGACGCTCTCCCTTGCAGGACAGGGAAAGAGGTGGTGACGTTAACAGAGAACAGTCTGTGGATACACGAATAGAAGAACTACAGACGGCGCTCATTGAACTTGAGTCAAGGTTTGTGTGTGTGTGTTTTCTAATGCCCCGTCCACACTGCGCCGAGAAATATGAAAACGTAACAATCACCGGTTATTTTGGATTTGTGTTGGACGAAAACTTGGTCAGGGAAATCACACGATTATCGTGGTGTCATCGTTTTCAAAAGCTCCGTTATCAAAATGATTTTCGTCAACACCGAAACACAAAGCAGGCGTTTTCAAATTCCTCCAGTTTGAAGAGCGTTTTCGAAAAGCTCCGTTTTTATGACGGATTAGTGTGGGCGGTAGACCAAATCGTAGCAATAAAGCTGCGTTTTCATTTTTTTTTTTTCCGGCGGAGTGTGAACGGGGCCTAAATAAAATAACGCAGTTATTATTACATGTAATTCTTTCTGAACGTAAGCCATAGAGCAAAGAAATTGACATCAGTTTGTTACGTCATAACACTATCCGTAACATCCGGCACGAACAGGGAAAACGCTTGTTTATATCTAACCACGCCATGGAAAATGTTTCCCTCTATTCTAAGCAAAACACGTGAGGATGTTGATGATAGTGTGCAGATCTTCATACTGCTTGGATAAATCGTGTTTGTTTGTTTGTTTGGGTTTTTGCTCGTTTGGAAGCTGAGTTTCTTTTATATTTCGTATTCTTTTCTCATTGAGGGTCGCGAGTGACTAGTCCTCCCTAGTGTTGTTTTCTTTTGTTCCTGGTCTGTCTCAGTCCATTCTTTTTTAGTCTGGTTTGCGTCATGTTTTCTTGTAGTTTAAACACTTTTTGCTGATATTACCTGTATTTAGAAATAATCTGTTCTTGCAAACTGTTCTACCTCATGTTTTGTTTCATCGATCTAGATTTGTATTTTTTGTCTACAGGCTTTCCGCGACACTCAAAGAAGTCGGACGCCTCCGATCGGAGAAAGCGGAGTTGGAAGAAAGATCGGAGGTTTTACAGAAAAGATGGTATTTTACAACAGTTGCAAATATAAAACATAGACTTAGTCACAGCAAGTTTTCATGGACAAGTTTGTCCAAGGGGGAAAGGCGCAATGAGGTTAACGCTATGTGAAGGTCAGGCCACAATACCGGGAACTCTGTGCCGTACTATTTGCGATAAGTGTGAGGGTTCTTCAACGTCCCCTGCTAACCATGTCACACTGAAAATGCAGGAGACGGTGTCTGTGGTTCAGTTCATTAGATTCAGTTCATTAGAGTTCTTGCGTGTCTCATAGGCAACTGCGTTAATATTTTACAGAATGCGAATACTGCATGATACTGCAAGCTATAAACTGCTCCACATGTATCGTCTCCAATTTTCGTGTCTCTCACTCAGTTCTTCGTGAGTATTTTCAAGAAAATTTTTTTCTGTTTAGTGCTGAACAGGAACAGCGTGAATTTGAAGCCATCTCCCATGTGAGGGACAGTGTTCAGATGGTGGAAAATGCGATTCTGGAGAGAGATCAGGTGTGTATGAAATTGAAACAACCATGAAACTGAATGCGTTGAACAAGTCGCAGATACCAAATTTTAGTGAAATGTTTCCTGCCCAAATGAACATAGGCTCGATCACCAGCCGCTGTTCGGGAAAGGAGCCCGCGCTACGGGAAGGAATCGAGCTTAAAATGAACATAACTTTATTGCTTCCAAGTTTCCATGGCGACAAGAGGTAAATAGCCTTATCTTATCTTGTTAACAGGCTCTTGTCCGCGAGCAACAGAAAACGCGAGAAGTGAGCAGGCTACAGGAAGTCATCAATAAAATACTGAGAGAGGCTGGGAAAAGAACAAGAGAGGAGGTACAAACTTATTAAAACAAAGTTACTTCTTAATTTTGGCGCGAATTGTCAGCGTTAATTTATAATTTCACACGTAAAATTACAAAGTCGCCATGGCAACGTTTAACGAGAAATTTCTCGATACAGTAAACAACTCAAACCCCACGATTGTAACCGTAATTTGTTACGTATGATATTTAAAGGTAATCAGATGGCATTACTGTTTAGTTCACAAAAAGGGAATTCCCGCGTCTTGTTGCAGGGACTAGTCGAAGGAATCCCCCCCCCCCACCTCGTGCTTACACATAGCAATTCAGCGACCAAACGGGTCAAGATCTAGAGCTCTGAGCCTAATTACTTGTCACCATTTAATTATGCGTACTAATTTACAATTTTGCAAAAGATGAAATTCACTTGTTTAACGTGAGCTTTCTTCACTTTGGTGATATTTCTTGCCAGGTGGATTCTGTTCGGAGCCAATGCAACAAAAATATTCAGAAATTAATGGAGGAGATGCATTTCCTGGAAATGGTGAGTACGAGGGATTTACTGTTCTGAGAAATTCTAATGAAAATCAGATCCAAAAGTTGTGTTGTGCATGGTGACACCAGCTGTATTCAGTGGCATATCGTGTAGCGCCTTTCTGTTTCCTTTTTTTGATAACTGAAACATACCTCCAGCAACAAGCCAGGGCTTATCCAAATTCAGAAGTTGGAAGGTAGAAAAGTAGCTCTAAATTAATTTGGAGGGCTGGAAATCAACCCAAGTAGTTTATTTTTCTGAGCGAGAGACCACGCGAGGGAAGCGAAAAGTATGGCCTCACAGGAACTCGAGTAGATCGCTGTTGTTTTACGGCCTGTACGAGGCCAGTCGGGAGCAGGTCGTGTTAGTTCGTGGGTAATTACAGCAAGCTAGATAAGAAGTGTGCAGTTGCGACTTAATGTTTCGCCACGCAGCACTGAGAAGCTTGAAAATAGAAAATAAATTCAATAAAATAATTTTAAGAACTGAAACTCGACCCAGGTATTTTATCAGGGTTCCCTCGCGCGGTCGAGATTGCCAAGGACATGGGACTGGTGGACGACCTATAGGGTTTACAAGTCTGCAGACGAACCTGCTTTACCGAGTTATTAAGTGCTCAACCTACTTTATTAGTTTGAGGGCACGGACTTGCGTAAACACTTTTTGTGCAATTATTGAGTTTATAGGCCTATATAGTGTATTTATATTAACTTGCAAGACAAAAATACTCATGCTTGGCTCGAGTCGCGCTCGTGAACAATAGTGAAAAGTTGTCTTTCTATTCATGCATGAGATATCTCATTGTCCCCCAAGTTCAGTTTCCATCGAATACAAGAAATGATCCTTGCATACATTATTGTAATGTATGCTTTATGAAATTGAATAAATTATGAAACCAGTCGATTTGTTAGTGACATCAAAAATATGCCATGCTTGTTGACATTTTCCTGATGAGACGCGGTAGAGACGCTTTGTGCTGTAGCCCACAGAACTAACTGCTTTTAGTCGAATTGTATTTCACGATATGGAAAAATCTCCGGCTCGGCCAAGAGATAAGAGGTGGATCTTTGAATATTACCCGGTAATTTAGCTTTTGTTTTCGTTTATCTCCCGCTGAATGTTGAAGGAGTGGAGTTCGTTATTATTTTATGATTATAGTATGTAATCGGTTCGCTTGAGTGATCCCGTAATTTTAGCTTTGTTTCGCGTTCGCCGAACGAAATTTATACATTTATATATACACATGCTTATGATCTTTATACCTTAGAGGTTGCTTGTCATTTTAATTTTTGCCCCAATCGGTGAAGCAATTTATATTCTTGCGGCTTGCGTTGTTAGGTAATTTACATAATTGTTGGTAATTTAGTCAAAGAACACACGGACTTCTGTATCCAAACCCATCGACACTAGGTCAAGCCTGACTGGATTCCTGTGGATTGAATTCTAGTACACAATAAACCACACATAAATCAGTTTCTTGGCTGGGCTATTAGTTGACTATCGTAAATTTCGTTTTGCAGCGAACCTTTTCGAATTTAAATTGCTTCCATATTACAGAATTTTCTCCGAGCTGCGTCCACGCAAATGTCGCTGGGCAGCAATCGCTTTGGAAATTTAACTGCTTTGATTATTTCGTCATTTAAATTAGTAAGGTTTTGGTCCACATTTTTTCAGCGTCAAGAGTTATGAAAGAGGCATATTTATTGCGTGACACTATTCGGTGACAATGTGCTGTCACGCAGTGTAGAGGCACCAGCTCCGTAGCCTGCGTAAACCGTCAGTACTACATCGGGGATTTTGTGACACGACGTCCGGCTGTAACGCGGTCTACAGGTCTGCGGCGTTTTCAGAAGTAAACATTACGGAAATGACTTTACTCTGCACAGCTGCGCGCTAGTATTTGTAATAAGCTACAATAAAAAAATGTCAGGTTTAAGCTGTCAAAAATTTCTTTCTCAGGAAGGAGCGGAGAAACAGGCTCAGTTAGAGAGATCACTCAGAGAAAAAGCTGCGGTGGAAAAGGAACTCGAAAAGGTCAGTTTCACGCCGCAAGGCACCTATCTGTCATGTTCATAGTGATCTTTTGCGTTTGTCGAGTAGGCAAACAGACGAGCGAGCGCGAAAGTCACCTCGCACGAGGAGACGCAACACACGAGTTTGCGTCGCGTCTTCTTGTGCGAGATGAACTTTGCGCTCCTCTAATCCAAAGGAGAGTTATGGACTACACGCAGTGAAGTCCGGGCATTACGGTCTAGTATGTGACCAAAATGCTTCTTTATAATTGTTATTTTTTCTTGTATTTTTTTAATAGTTGTATCAAGAGGGACCGTCCGAGATTGCGCGGACAGGGATGACCTTTGACGAGTTACAGAAACGGACCGGTCAGGCCGAGAGAACCCGAGACGAGGCTTTACGAAGAGTAGACAACCTGAATTCGACGCTCAAGAAAATAGAGACCAAGTGAATACTTAGTTCTACCTTTAATACGCAGTTTGTGTTTTTAGTGCAAGAAGTGGCTCGAACGCAAGTGTGATTTTAGGGAGGTTAAGACGGCGGCGCCGTGGACAACGTTGATAAAAAAAACCAAATTTAGATTTTATCAACGAATCTCGAGATACTCTAAAGTCATTTAGTTTTTTTCAAAGCTACATGTAATTTTCTTAATCCATGAGCGTTTGTGTGGTTTTTTATTTTGTATAAATTAATTTATAATTTAGATTTTTGAGTAACGGTACCTAGGTATACCTAAGTGTATTTTGCACGAACAAATTGTTGTGGTTATCGTGATATTTAAGTTATTCTTGTGTCGCTTTTCTTTTACAAATAGACATGAACAAGAAAAGTCTCAGGGTGTCTCGGAAATAAGCGAACTAAGAAGAAGAATAACACAGCTTGAAGTGGAAAATGAGGAAATGTCAGACAACAGACTTCAACTGATAGGTAAACTACTTTACTATTCTTAACGTTTTTGCTGTAAATTATACCTCTATGTCAGATCATACCCTAGAACAGAACATTTTAATCGTCTCCTCGTTATTCACCCTCCCGCGCAGACGTTCTTAGGCTTGTCACGCGTTGAACGTGGAAAGGAACGCGTGACAAGCCTAAGAACGTCTGCGTGGGAGGCTATGGGTTACTATTTTTGCTTTAAGGTGAGTTTGTTGCACGGAACGTTGTTGCGAGTTGTCCCGTGTAACATCACCTTTAGAGGTTTGGATTTTCGTCATTTTGCATAATGCTTCGATATTTTGTATAAGGGCAACGTTCAGTGTGTATCTTTGTCATCTGAAGATTAATAGACCTTTTTAGCGTATGTAGTTTGTAATTCCAATTCAGGCCACGTGTTGTTACTCTTGAAACTATTTTTGCTTTGAAATATTCAACTAGTCGAATACCAAGTGGTCTGCAGCAAGAAAACAAACCACCTTGTCAAAAAGGTCTGCTATTTGTGTTCCCAAAATGTTTGCGACTTAATTTCGGTAACCAGTTTTTTCGTCCTGAAAAGCCGAAATTTTCAGTGTTCTGTTTTTTTTTACAGATGAAATAGACAAGCAAAAACGAGAACTTCTGTCTGCCAGACAAGCAAAAGAGGCTGCTGAGCACCAGTGCACCACAGAGGTATTTATTGGGAAAGTTGTGCTTTCTTATCTTGTTCAAAGTTGTACGGCATTTAAATAAAATAGATTTTTAGGTCTCTTTTTACGAAAAAATCTTTGTTGTTTTTTTTCCGATTCCTTAGCCAATCAAAATCCTTGTTGGTCTGATTTTCAGAGGCTTCACAGGCTTCACAGGCCCATCCCTTGTATGTGCCGTTTTTTCTGGCTCAGAAGTTTAAAAAAACAGCAGCAACGTGAAATCGAAAAGCTGACATTTGTAGTAATACTAAATAATATTCTTTTAGTAATTCCCAGTCCTGTTAGCTATGGCGTTTAAATTTACCTTCTGCTTTCTTATCAACTTCAGCCGTTAAGGTGTGATTTAAGCCTCAGCTATCCTGTTATTTGCAGGTAGCATCGCTTAAACAACAGCACGAGCTACGTGAAAGAGATTTTGAATCGCGGCTGCGCAACGTCGAGGAAATGAACAGGCAGTCAGTAAACGAACTCAGAGAAATGCTCAATGGACAGCAGAAACTTGGCGCTCAGTAAGTTTAACAAGATGAACAGTCAAATCTTTGCGATAATAGATCAACCTAACCTATACATGTTAAGGACGTTCGCGCGAAAATTTTCTACTCGATAGATTTTTTTAAACTTCTACTGCGGAGAAATAATGACTTATTGTTTCAGAAATGAAATAAAAATTGGGGGTCATCGGCTTCGTTTCAGAGATATGGCGGGTGAAAAACTAGTCTGATTTTGATAAATTGGTGCGCGTAATTCAGCATGGTCTCCAGGATCTTTAGGTTCGAATATCAAAGATAAGTCAACAGAGGCAAACTATCCTAATAATATGTTGTATAAGTG
>Ga0126337_10002361_pt1 | contig 11982 bp, 5 predicted proteins | sample DipCmetagenome_FD_92527 | JGI IMG/M metagenome (GOLD analysis project Ga0126337, IMG submission 92527) | Coral microbial communities from La Bocana,Puerto Morelos, Mexico - Diploria C A metagenome | ecosystem: Host-associated > Invertebrates > Cnidaria > Coral | place: La Bocana,Puerto Morelos... | reverse complement strand
TGAAAGTTTCTAAAGAAACTGTGGTGCTGTGTCGGTGGGGGTAACAAGGTAATTTGGTTATATCAACTAAGTTGAAAATGTAAATTGGCCACCGTAATGTGTTATAAAGCTGACGTTTCGAGCGTTAGCCCTTTGTCAGAGCGAATGATTCGCTCTGACGAAGGGCTAATGCTTGAAACGTCAGCTTAATAACACGTTACGGTGGCCAATTTACATTTTCAACTTAGTTGATATAACCAAATTATCACGAAGAGTAATTTGTTTACAAAATGTTTTTCTTAAAGAAAAGTACACATTGGTGAACAAGTTCCCTTAAAGACTGATTAAAATAATTCTGCTTTCAAGTCTGCAGCAATAGTTATGAACTTTCCTGGTTTCTTTTTAAATTTTAATGTTACTTACTGGGGAAATTTTAGGTCTCTATGGAGACAACTAAGGAGAAAACATCAAGCCACGAAGAGGAAGCAATACATTTCCCTTCTTTATTTTATCCTAACAAACACACTATAATAATTGAAAATAATCTGTTAAACAAACATTAAAGTTTACTTCATATTGCCTAAGTACCATGGCACCTTAATGGCAGGCAGCCCCCATAACCATCCCAATAGTGCACTCTGCACTAATGAGTAAACAAGAAGACGAGTTACGTGCTCGACTGTTTAAAACACTAAATTAAATTTCTACTTCAGTGGATATAAACTGTCACTGAGAGATATGAGCTTGGAAAGCTATTCAAAGTAAACATTTTGATGTCCAGAATGCTGGAAATTGTATTTTCGAACTTCTAGGTTTTTACATTTTTCTGGGTGGGGGAATGTCTCCAGACCTCTAGGGAATAGGTCACAGCCGTCTATTACACCATCAGCAGCCACTTACCAAGAATTTTTTTAAAACCCCTGCCGATCCCTACTGCTTTAGCCAGATACCAAATGCAAAGCAACAACAAGATAGTGATATAGTGTTTTAAGTTTCCCTTTTAGACCCAATATATAGTTAAAGCCTACTACAACATTGTAGGCTTGACAACATTAAGAAAGACATACAATAACAACCTTTTGACCACTAAATAATGAAAAAAGAATAGGAAATTTTTTGTAGTAAGTACTTTCTAGTACATACCAAAGGGCTCTCTTCCTTCCACGTAAATAATTTTCATAGATGACTCCTATAAGGAAATAACAGTCATGAGATAACTCTCAGTTTAGCCCAGTAATAATCATATCATTCAATTCTATCTGATTTGTTTAGCACATCTCAGTTATCAGGCAGTATAAAAAACTTTGACCTTCTGTGGAAAGTGAGTGTGGTGAGTGTTGTTTAACTACACAGTTTTACAGTGGGGAGGGGAAAAGTTTACTGTCAGAATAGCACTTGATTATGACAGCCATGGAGCCACCTACAAATAAAGGTTTGCTTCATTTGTCAAGCACATAATTTTCAGTAATGCTGATAGTTTGAGATCTTCTCATTGACCCTCATTGCTTATCATCATTTTCAAGAATATAGATATCTCATCCACCTTCTTCATAATTCAACTTGCATTGTGAACACAGGGTTATGAATGTTGCGGTTTTTGATACCACAACTTCAATTTACACTAAACTGAATTATCATCCATTAGATTAACAATATAAGATGAAGTGAGCTAAAACAGTGATTCCGCAAATTTATTGTCCTGTTTTTACTTGCAAATATGGTTTCAGAGTTAATATTGAACAACGACATATGATGTAACAGTGAAATTCAAAACTGTTTATTATGACCCTTTCTGCTATTTTGTTTTGCTGTGCTTTAAGTTTTGTTCCTTTCACATGCACCACCTGTGGAACCACAGAAAAATTCTTTTTGATGGTTTGACGCTTAGTGAGTTGTTACACTGTGATCATTTCTAAGAGTCAGACATTCTATTTTAAATATGTGAGACAAGACATCTATAGGTAGTGCTGCCTCCATAGGTTCTTGACCAACACCAGTGCAATTAGATTTGCAATTATTTTAAGTATTCCCTGGTAAGGATTGCATTGGCTTTGTCTGTTAGAACTCCATAGAACAGTTTCCAGAAAGACAGTCTGTAACAGTAGGTACCAGTAAACAGCAGACTGGTGTTGCTTCTGTATAACTTTTCTGACTCATTTTATGACAAGAACCAATTTAATTAAAACATCATCACACAATGGCATGGCCTTGCGCTGTTGCAAGGAATGATCATAGTTTTTTCAGTGTTGATATTTCATGAAACCACTTCAAATTAGTAGACAAAATAGAGCATAATGGCAGTTCATGAAACATATAGTTTCTTGCATACTATTTTCACTCACATGATTCACCTTTATAAGCAGCAATTTGATTGGTTGTCTATAGTAGCCCCAAGCTGATTGGTGTGATATACATACACCTTTCACTCACTCACTTATCCACTTATAACACAGCCCAGACCCATTGACAAGAAGTATTTTTTTTTACAAAAAAATTACTGAGAAACAAATTTACCAGCCACTGTTCTCCCTTTGCCAACACCAGCACCATCACCTGTAAAGATACATCTCATTATTAAAGGCTTATGTATGTAAACATTATTTTCCACACTTTTGTGATTCAGTCAGCAAATTTGGACATGCTGTAATGCACGTCTTCCTTCCATAATCCGTTTGAAAACTACTTTCCATGTGTGAAATTTGATAAAGTTCAAGACAATAATAAGATTATTTGCATCAGCTTTGCTTGTTTTACTTTTTTGTTGGAAAGTGTCAATCCAGAACAGGTTTGTCCAGTGCACTATGCAATATTTGAGAAATAATATGCAGCATCAATAAATTATTAATTGATTATAGGTTCTGCCTATGAGCACTAGTACAGTTCTTCATCAAAGAGTAAAGCACCATATTACTAGTTCTCCTTTAACTTGCAGAAAGCCTTCCTTTGTCTTGCATCACACACACTCTAGAACAAGTTTGTTACCTATCAAAAAGCCTGCTCTTCTCCCATCTGCTAAGAATGTCTCGTGCTGCTGACAAGCATAAGTAACAGCTTCCAGTTGCAGTGCAGATAACAGGCAGCTGTCTATCACTTCTTGGGGAAATTTCAGGTTATACCAAATATCAGGGGGAGAAACACTTGAGAGTGAGCTTTGAGACAAAACAAATGAACTATTTCAACACCAAAATCTATATGTGTAATGAATAAAATGTCAGGACTCTAGAATAATCTTTTGACTATGACAAAAATCGCATCTTTCCGATCTAAGCCATTTTAAAACATAAAAAAGTAGTCTGTATAAGAAGAAAAATGCTGTTTACTATTTTCAAATATCTCTTTTTGTTCCAGAGATATTCAAGTTTTTAGAATATGCAAATTAGGCAATTAATGACGTCATACACTCAACCATGATCAAATATGATGAAGAAAGATATCTCAGCCAGTTTGTATCAGAAATGTTTGATTCTTTGCAGTAAGATTCTACTAAATGTGCTCCACAATATGAACTCAACAGTTCTGTTACCATAGCAACATACTGGGTTCCAGACCTCCCCAGTATTAAAGGCTTTCCTGGGCACCTTTGGCATTCCATTTTGATATTTGCTATTGGTGCCTCTTATGTATGATCCAGCTAGCATATGAATATCTTAGCTCGAGTTTGTGGTACCATTTAATGTTTTTTGTGCTGAAAATCACCAACAGATTGAAATAAAGTGGGTGGGGACTGGAAAAGAGTGGGTTGCCATGGGAACACAATTTTTTATAGTCATTGGTGTGTTTCCTTTAGAACTATTAGCCTACCAAGTTTCAATGGTCTGTGATGCAAATTGGCCAAGATAGCTCTATTAATATACCTCATATAATATTGGGTTGAGTATATGACCTCATCAGTCATCTTATTTGCATATTTTACGTATTTTTCAAACACAAATATCTCCAGAACTAATGCAGATATTTGCAAACGGTAAACAGCGTTTTTATTCTTTCATGGAATTCTATATGATGCAACTAAAAAATCAAGGTGTAAAATTTTGATCGTAGTACCACTTTAAGATGTGGCAAATAACATCAGATTTAAGCAATATTACTACTATATAAATGTGCATGTGTAGGGTTGACATTGGGTAAATTTGAAAATGATGTACTCCACATCACTGCAGTATAATTCTTGTTTAGGTAAAATGCCTACCTTATTTATTTATTTTAATTTTTTTTTGTTTGTTTGTTTTTTTTTAATCTTTAATAAACTGTATTATTAGAAAGGAAACATAAAATACAAATACAAATACAAAGATAAATAACTGAAATAGAAACTGGTAGCAAACAAACTAAAGTACACCGTACAGTTGATAATGTTCATGAGGGAATAAAAGACGTTACTTACAATTTAACATGGACTATCATTAATATTACAATTATTTGACACTCAACCATTGTAATTGCGTTCAATACGAACCAAACTTTTATTAAATAATGCTTAACACTATTATTAATCTCGCAATATTATAAATGATGAAGCTAAGGCAACTATTGAGTAGAATATTAGTTAAGTGATGCTTTCAAATTTATAGTTAATAAGTAGCTCATTTATAAATTCCTGAATGTAGATGGCCTTAACGTTTGTTTTGTTTGAATATATGTAATGGTGCATAGCTAAGGTGGTGTAATTGAATTTTCTCTTTATTGTTGTTTCATGGGTGCTAGAGAAAATACCGAACAAGAGTTCCTTGGTGGTAGGACAAATCTGACAAGAGTTGGTTTCATTAACCCACTGTAAGACTTTTTTGATAAAGGCTCTAGTAAATGGGCATTGGGCATTCAGATTTGGCATTACAACTGACGATGAATGCCTGTATTGTGGGGATAAAGACTCGATTGAACACACTTTCGTTGAATGCCCATTTAATGCCTGCCTTATGATTACAACACTGTCAATTATACATGTAAAAGGTACCATTACAGCTACATGTATACTAATATGTAGCTAGTGTATTACCTTGTTTCCACCACTGGATCAGGATGACGACGTCCTATACGTACTGAAATGATTCACAGAGCAATAACTATGTATAAGGTAAAGTCTAAATGCAAACCAAGTAGGTCATTGGGCTGGAGCTTAGACAGTATGCCAAGCAACTAGAAGATTAGTATTTCTGCTCCCCCCTGGATGGGATGCTAGAAAATCACAGGATTGTCCCAGCATTAAATTTGGCAGTACCCATTAATACAGTTAGGTGAAGATAAGCACTGTGACAGTAAAGTGTCTTGCCCAAGAACACAATATAATGTCCCAGCCAAGGCCTGAACCCAGCTCGATTCAGAGTAGAGCGCACTTTCCATGAGTTCACTGCGCCTCCCACAATAAGCTCTAGAAAGCTTATAACAAGCTTATAATAATATGCAACTAACTAACTATAACAAGCTTATGATAATACGCAACAACTAACTATAACAAGCTTATGATAATACACAACAACTAATTATAACAAGCTTATGATAATACGCAACAACTAATTATAACAAGCTTATAATAATATGCAACAACTTATTATAACAAGGTTATAATAATATGCAACAACTAATTATAACAAGCTTATGATAATACACAACAACTAATTATAACAAGCTTATGATAATACGCAACAACTAATTATAACAAGCTTATAATAATATGCAACAACTAATTATAACAAGCTTATGATAATACACAACAACTAATTATAACAGGCTTATGATAATATGCAACAACTACTTATAACAAGCTTATTATACAAAGCAAGCTTTTGGTTTAACCTAGAATTTATACTCTGTAAAGATTGCCATGCCCTTTGAAGATACAAAGGAAATAGCATGAAATATAATTATGTTTCTTTAACTTGACCAGTTAAAGATAATCATTAACAAAGGTATACTTTAAAGCTTGAACTGTTTTTCAGTCATGATTCCTTCTTATAGATGGTGGCAGATGGGTAGTGTACATCATTCCACATGTTATCTTGAGCATCAAAAATGTTTGTACAGTTTTGTATCCTTTTCTGTATTTTCTTCCTGGCGGTTATTCTACATTTATCCTATGTAATAATATGTCAGTAATTTATTTTGCCACTGATGATGAAAGCAGAAACTGTTGAAACAGGTCTTAATTTCAATACTTTAGAACAAAAAAATTTACCGGTACTCAGTCTAAGAATATAAAGTAATACTTACATTTACTAGGAACATATTCTGCATAAGTATCTGTATGCCCAAGTTCTTCTTCTTCATCTTCTTCTTCATCTTCATTCTCATTCTCCACAGTACTCTTGTTCTGAAATGACAATTAGTAATCACATAAAGCTTAAATCATTAATAGTAATGCATCCTAGAAAAAAGTGGGTATATCATGCAGCACATTACTTTGTTCTTCTGTCCCCAGACAATCTAAAAACTACCTGGGCAAAGTTCTTAGTTTATGACATCCATAAACTGATGTTAATGAGATCCGAGAGACAATACCTCAAAGACAGGTACACACATTCTGCATTGTAACACTTTATTTCAGAGACATGTTACACTTTGAACCTCTTGTCACACATATAGGTAAATCCCAGTGTCATTTATCTCATGTGTCCACCTCATGCCTCTGACCACTAGTCAAGCACATGCTCCTCGCTGTATTCAGTCTCCTTGTGGTGTCGATCCTTCGCCACCAACTTCTCTTTTTCCTCCCCCCCCCTCCCCCACATGACTGGAGCCCTTGCTCTACACATTTTAGCCCCTGATACTACCTTTATATGAAAAACAAAATCATTTAGATCTATAGTTGTGAACAAAATGGCGGAGAATGTGGAGTCGATAGCTTTGGCACGCGAGAGAATTCTAGAGACGTTTCAGATTGACAGTCTAAAAGATTAACAGCGGGAAGCATTAGACATGTTAGTCGGTGGCCAAGACATGTTCCTAATTCAACCAGGAGGATAGGGAAAGTATTTGATTTTCAGTCTGCTCCAATAATTTTTGACATCGTGAGGCCGAAAAGTGCAAAGTCAATCGTCTTTGTAATTTCTCCTCTCGTTTCACTTAATGTTAGACCAAGTTCGCTTTCGAAAATCTCTCAAGATAAGTGCCGAGATCACTGGAGACGAACAAAATTGTGAACAGGCCAGAACGTGTAGAAAGAGGACAATGCCATGGAGATCTTTCGGCAATTGCTTGGTTTTCCTTCCAGACTTGTAGGTCATAATTGCCTGAAAGAAATTTTCACACGGCAATTTTACTAAGATGTCATTTGAACAAAAAATTCCTTTTTCTTGACAAAGAGGCGCATTATTAGTAATTTTAAGCTCACCTGCACTTTGCAAATATCTCCATCACAGTGGCCTTCCGAAGAAATTTTAATGTTTTTCACCACAATAAAGGCGTGGGAGGGAAGAGCTGGCCGAACCATCGCAAGCAGAATGTGAATTACATCTTCGGGATTTGGTTTAGGTCAGATTTCTCCATATGACAAACTTTTTGCGGACTTGAACCTTCTTTGATTTTCTCTCTTTGTTGGTGCTGCAACACTTTGAGGAATTCGAAGTCCGAAGGCACACACACTTATTCCTCACAAAATTTTCCTTCAACCTGCGTGAAGAGTTTTTGTGTCTTCTTGGTGCTTCTCAAAGCGCTTCAAAGAGCGAAAACAGCTATTGCTGCAAATAGAGCTTTCCACATTTACACAAATTCTGTTTCACAGATCGGAAACCTTTCCATTTAATGTCGTTCTCCTTCTTAAATCTTTTTCTTCAAAGCCGCATAACGTCAATGGCTTGTATGCCATCCATTTGATCGAAATTTTCGCAAATAAACAAACTGATCTGACAGCAGCGCGTGTGCTGGGTGGGTGAATTTTCGCAAGGAATGGACTCCAATTTCACTTCCAGTGACATCTGAGAGTGCATAAATTTAAATTTTTATATTAGACATGATTAGCTACTCACACATCCAGCCGTTCTTCTCGGGGAGGGACGCGGACCAGACACGAGAGAGCGGCAGAAATCGAGCCTAGCCTTTACACTACAATTCAGAATGTTGTGGATAGATACCGAGCACTACCATTCCATTACCTTTAGAAAAGATATATCCATATATACTTATGGATAAAAACAAACAAACAAAAAAGAAATGAAATTACACCATTAATGGTTATACACCTACATGTATCTGTCTCTTAGCAAGCCTTAGACCTTGTCATTCACAGTACAATAAACAGAGACTTTGTATTTTGGTGACTTTCTGTTTGTCAGTAAAGAAGGTGGCAGGGAAGTGCGCCCATTAGCTGCACTTTACCCCACAGCAAGGCTCTAGCCCACTGGAGACAGGTCAAGAGAAATAACCTATGTCAAGGTGGCTGCCCCTAGTACCACCTGATCTGTACTCCCCCCAGGAGGAGCTCCCCCTCCTGGTTCCCTCAGTTCCTCGGGACTGTTGGATATGGGCCTCACCCCTGGAGGCAGGTCTGGAACCCCGTACCCACTCTCCTAGGAGGGCCCCCTTCCTGGGCCCCTACTCCCCAGACATCCTTCCCTGCCACCCACATTTTACCCACAGCCAGTGTGTTATTTCCTAAATGTAGTATCATTAGGGCTCAAAAGTAAAATGTAGTATCACCAGGGCTCAAAAGAGGATCATTAACGTACATGTATTATAGAGAGGATTTGTCCATTGGGGAAGCCATCGTGAAACAGGCTCTTGATACCAGTAATCTCTTTGGAGACTGAATAATGCAATGAAGTCAACACTTGCATGCCTGGCCACTTGTGCATGAAACTTGAACCTAAACATGTAACTTGACGTGACAGTCACGCAACTTGTCACAGAGTGGCCTGACATTATTTCATGTTACTTTGACCAACAATAAACATAAACAAATTTCAATGTAGAGTACCACTCAAATGTAAGTTACCACCACTCATCTTGTTTTGCACAAGATTTCTGGCAGACTGTAACTATGATGAACTAAACTATCATTCTTGTTACGCCCAAAAAATTGTCTCTTACTGCAATTTCTAATATTGCTGCTAATTGAAAATTATAGGTTAACCATAGAGGAAAAATAAATTTATTTTTCTTGGATCAGAAACTCAAAAAATGATCAAAAGTGACCACGTGGTATCACAATTTTCCAAGTTAAATGTCAACAAACTATAGCCAATAAGTGTATCCTATTTTTACAAGATTGTAGAAGATACACACCCAATATATCAGTGATATTCAGGCACTTTCCTAAAGATAGAAAATTGTAAGTACAAGAGTGAAGAGTGAAAGTTTATCTTGCTGCTGTTGTTTCAAAGAGACAATAATTGTTGTGCTAGGAAAGTGTCAACGTTGCCCAGCTGTTGATGTAATGATAGCATGAGTAAAGAAAACTGACATTTTGATCATCAAAGTAAACAAGTTGCTTTCTTTTTTTGTAAATGAATTTTCTAAAACAAATAGAAAACATGGTCTCCATGTTTCTTTCATGTTACAGAAACACTCATAGAAGTTTTGAAGGACTTGAAAAAGCTCTGGAAACACTAATCTGTTGGCTGGTGTTACCACAGCATTTCTTGTTGTTCCAAAATTTGTGTTTCTGTATCTCAACAGAAACAGGGTACATGTTTTCTACTTCTTAAATATATAATATAACAAATTCGAGGAAGCTTACCTCTGCAACATGATTCAGACTAACATCATGGTTTGACCATAACCTTGAAACATCTCTAAAAATGAACAACAAAATTTCTCTGTCATAAAAACCAATGTACTGTAGGAGCCAAGGAGTCTGTTAACATTTAATATTGCTTATTCACATGCTAGTTTGCAGCAGGTATCAACTTTTCATAAACGTCACAAACCAGTTAATCACACTTAGCTAAGAAATATGTATTACTTCTTGTTATAATAATTATATCTTTTTTCCTTTGTACACCAATGCAAACCCTTATGCCTCCCTCATGCAGAGATGGTGTTCTCTTAAGAATCAGTCAGTGTTAAATCCACACTGCAGACTGCAGACCTTTCGAGTGTTTATCATGTTATTTCCATTATCAAGTGCTTACCTTAGGGCTTCAGCTAATTGGAGTGACAGTCTGCACTCTGGCTACCCTAAATAGTGGACAGGTTAACCTGAATAATACTCCGCTTAACCGGAAAATGACTTGGGTTTGACTCAACAATGGTCCTGTTAGCCTGTTTACAGTTAACTTTCAATGATGGAAATGGTAACATGATTCAGTTAAATGGTCTGCAGTCTGCATTTTATCCCTGGTCTGCAATCTGCAGTCTGCATTTTACACTTACTGTTCAAGAACATCCTACAAATTTGCCATTCTTCCTTATTGATGATAGAGCATAACACTTAGTGACAAAGGTCTTGTCATAGTGTGGGAGGAGGACATGTGGGGTTCTGAGCACCGCAACAACACAAAAAAATTAACTAACACTGCATCACCGGAAGAAAATTCAAACAAAACACCGTCACCGCCACACATATTTTTAGCCCCATGTACAGCTGCATTTGACATAATACTTTAACACAATACTAAGTTAACAATTCACTTTTCTTTGAGTAACGCGCTGACTGTAGCCCCATCCTGACTGAGGGAATTACTTTCCAGAGCTAGCTGGGTTCACATTAGATATCGATAATCATTTCAAGATTAGAAGGTCAAGAAGGTTGCAGGACCTTGGAGAGAGTATACACTGGTATCAGAGTGACTTCTAGACGACATACCCTTGCCTGTAAGGACTAATTTAAGTCTTTAAGATATAAAGGATAGCAATGAAAAAAAATTAAAAAATACGTGTGCAAGTTATTAACTTACTAAATGCACTTCCTTAGCTTAGAAAGCCTTCTTTCATCCTTGCATGCTGACAATCTGAATAAATTTTTAGACAGGTAGTATCCACTACCTTTTCAGAAAAAGCTATGCAGTCAATAATACATTCCGCCCCTGTCATTTGTAGAATTTTTCAATACACTGTTCACAGCCCCCTCTTTTCTAGAATTTTTATTTGATCATTGAATATGCAGAAAGAATCATAAGAGAACTGGATGCCAGCGCAAAATAGAAGACTTCACTGGAAAGGGGGTGGGGACTGATATGAGAGGCTGTGAACAATCTCAAATTTCCAGGATTTCATGATTAACATCTCTGTCCTTGGACTGAGCTCTGAGTGGCAGAGGTGAAGTTGTGTATAAATTACGATAACTTTAGAATGGCACCTAAAGCATATTGAAGATTAACTAGACAGTGCTGGCCTGTATTTTGTTCCAAATTAAACAAAATGGCACATGTTGTCCAAAAATTAACACTGATTAACAAAGTTTACATGCTAAATGTAAGTCACATTTAAGTTTGAGAAAGGTCAAACAAGAAATCCCAGCACCACAAATAATTTCATTTCACAAAACACCAAAGCGTTAAAAACACAAACATTGGACACTGTAGGGTATAAGATCACTGCAACATCATAATTTGGGATTTTAGTCATTGCATCACTGCAATAGAAAAACAATCAACACTGCAACACTGGTAAATCCCCATGTGCCCCTCATGTAGGTGTGTGAAGACAAAAGCCTCTAAAAATAAAATTGATTACTGCACATTATTATGTATTGGCATTTCTCAAATCACTCTGCCAGGAGCAATTAACACACTCCAACCATCAGATTTGTGTGGATTTGAGAACACTTTTCCCCATCTTGATCAATAACAAATTATTGTACTCTCTGTAAATCAACAACTGACCAAGGAATTTGTTTTGCTTCATTTGCAAACATGTTATTGCTATTTCGCTTTCTCGAGGGCATAAAACTAAGCTTAACTGGTCTTCTTCTCCTTTTACTAGGTGTTTAGCAAAACCAAGGAAACCGGAAATACAAGTAGAATGAGACAGGAAGTGAACAGGAAAAAAGCGATGGTTAACACTTCACAAAACTATCGCTTTATTGGAAGAAAACAACGCCCTTGAGCTGAATGAACTCAAGGATGTTGA
>Ga0126337_10002360_pt1 | contig 11986 bp, 7 predicted proteins | sample DipCmetagenome_FD_92527 | JGI IMG/M metagenome (GOLD analysis project Ga0126337, IMG submission 92527) | Coral microbial communities from La Bocana,Puerto Morelos, Mexico - Diploria C A metagenome | ecosystem: Host-associated > Invertebrates > Cnidaria > Coral | place: La Bocana,Puerto Morelos... | reverse complement strand
CGTGCGCTTCCTTTCGCGTCACTCGCGACGAAGTAAGAAAAAAAAAGGGAGCGGAATAGAGATGGAAATCTTGTATAGTCTGCCTTAAAGTTTGACTTAACCTTATTTTATAGGGTGTGGTTTAATTTTAGTTTTATGCTGTGAGTTTTTAAGAGGTACTAATAAATTTAGTTCTCTGCAAATTAGCGTACTTTATTGCTAGAGGTATAATCAGCCTCATCAATCCTGGTATAAAGTTAGTGTATTTAAACACGCCTCAAAACCTATTCAGTCCCGATCATTTTCGAGATATGATTTATATTGTGAAGAGGTAGCCAGACATCCAGCCATCAAGCCAGCCAGTTTGCCAGTCAGCCGCAGAGCTCTCATTAAGTTCACTTAGTCGTCCTCCCAGTTTTTTTTTTAGTTTTTTTAGAAACTCAGACCTTTCTGTTTCTTTCGTTTTCAGTAGCAACAGTGACAATTTGAAATAGGACGAGCTGGTGGAGAAATTAGAGGATTAGAATAAGAAGGACCATAGCTTCCTATTCGTTTAGTAAGTTGGGACGTAGAAGCCTGCGATATTTGGCGATGAACCCGCCATTTTATTCCTCGCGTCCCGAGGAAATTCGCGAGCGGCAAAGCTAAAAACTTCCATAAATTTCGAGGAAAAGGTTGTTATTCTTCGTGGTAGATGCAATCATTAAGTGTATTATAGTTTAATTTGTCTCACGATGCAGTCACTTGGGATGTAGATCACGACGTTCGGACTGCTTACTGCTAGTCTTCTTCAGGCGATAAGGGAAACGGTAACCTGTTCCAGGCTCTCGGTCAGAGAGAACGATCGAAAAAAGCGGGCGGGGTCTGGTCCCGCTCGTCGCCCGCCTGCGCTGAGTGAGAGCCTAGAACAGGCAAAGGGAACAGCTACTCACTGGAACAATGGAACAATAGTAGGATCGAAAAGCACCCATTATAGCCGACCTTTGTAATGTAATAGATGCCGTGCAATCAGTCGACCTTTACATTTTTTTTTTTATTTATTCGTCCATTATATTTTCAATTTACAAAAAATTGTTATAAAGCTGCTATTATAAATGGCTGGAGATCTTAGCAAGCTCTGCTGAGCTTTTCTTAGAAGATCCCCTTCCCTGCAAACAAAATGCAAGTCATATGAATTTATGGTGGATCATCGCAGTTATACACACAACTTGAGCAGTTGTGAAATTAAAGCCTGAAAAAAATTCAGGCCTGAAGGGGATTTGAACCCATGACCTCTGCGATACCGGTGCAGCGCTCTACCGACTGAGCTATCAAGCCATCTAGGAGCTGGTCACATTGTGAGTTCGTAATATACCCGTAGAACGTGAAGAATTTAAATGAATATATGAAAGATCATATATTTGAACTGCGGACAAAGATATGAATTTATGGTGGATCATCGCAGTTATACACACAACTAGAGCAGTTGTGAAATTATAACAGATCTCGGCTTATCGGCCATGTGACAGAAATACTTTTTAGATCCAAAATACCACACAAAGAAAAACATTACCTCCGAACGCAAAGATTCAAGAAAATGATCAACTGCAGCTGATTTGGATTTGGTACGTGACGTTTTATGTGTGCTGACCGTCGAAAATTTTTTGCTCCATTGAGCTCCATTCCGCTGCCGAATTTCTTCGTGAACAAAAGTCTTCTATAATTTGGAGAAAGCAGACATAATGTAGCATTTCTTCATCGGCAAAATGCGACTTTTGAACTCCGTTAGTGCGGGTAGTTCCCGCAAAACTTGGTCACAGTAATAATCAAAATACTATGCCACCCCTCTCGTCCAACATATTCTGGGTGCTCACGTGATCAGCCGTGCCTAACGACAAAGGAAGGCAGCGCCTGGGAATGAAGATAATGCTCAGTTCGTTTTATATGACGTCATGCGGTTTTTTCATTGTTTTCACGACCAATGAAAAGTGGAGTAATTAATTAGAACAACACGTGCTCCCAAGGAAATTTGCGGGAGGGAAGAGAAGTGGAGCATAACCGAGCTAAATTCAAAGTTCTGCTCTCTCTTCGAGTCTTGTCTCCCATCTTCTTTAAATTTACCAGGACACTGAAGTCAAAATCTTCAACGAGAGCTCAAAGATGAAGTACATACTGGTGACTGGCGGCGTTATCAGTGGTATTGGCAAGGGAGTTATCTCTAGTAGCATTGGAGCGTTGTTGAAGGGCTGTGGTTTGAATGTTACATCTATCAAAATCGACCCTTACTTGAACATCGACGCTGGAACATTCTCTCCCTATGAACATGGTAATTCAATTCACTGTTTTTCATCGTTTGGTCAATGAGCTGCTATATAAACCTTTTTTGTTTGGTTTAATTACGTTTTGCGCGCGCAATATGGGATCAAAATAACAGAAATGAGAATCCCGCCATTTTATGAAAAGGATGTAACGTCATTTTAAAATATCATCACGCAGCCTTTTTGTAGTGCAGAATACAATCCACCTATGGAGTGAAATTTCATCAAAGCCGCCAAAGGGAAAAGAATGTTCTCTTTCCTACACATGTGGCGTATGTTTGTTGGAAAACTACGACACATGGTGGTCGACGTACGTTAAAAGCTACGTAAGATATGTTTGGGAAAACATATTGTAGGAATGGTGTTTATAACTGTCCAGGGTTCTCAAAAGCTGGAAAAGTATATAAGAAATATGGGTTGAAGGCTTGATGTTCTACAGAACATGTTTTGATTCGTTTTAAAAATTAATCTTTGATTAGCTTTTTATTTGCATTCTGGAGAATTGAAGCTGAAAAATATATTTTATTAGATGTTTTGTTGTGTACTATCGCTGAGTGTTTTAACGAGTTGTGCCGTATTTTGACTCGGCTACGGGCGAGTCAAAATACAAACAACGAGTACACAACAACACAACTTATTATCCAACACGCCAAATTGCTTTTTTCTTAACTTCAATCCCATTCGTCGCTTGCGCGTTGCACAAAAACCTGTCTAACCGGTCCTCTGGAGTACAAATATATTTTTAGTCATTTTGTATTTGTACTTTTTTAAGTGCAGTTGGATAATAAGTAATAGTAATTAAACCGAGTGGAGTACAATTCAGGGAATAATCGTGCAAGTAATTTCAAAATTGGATGAGTGGAAGGCCGACTTCAAATTATGAGCATGATTACTCCCTGAATTGTTCGACACGAGGTCGAATTACTAATTAATCGTATCTATAACAAATGTCGGAATTATAAATGTCTCAAGAGAATTTCTTAGGAGCAAAAACATTAGTTTGAAATTTGTGGGAAACAGCTTGGAAGGAAGCCATGAAAGCGCACGTAATTGACACAACTGACGTGGGTATCCAATTACAAAAAGTTCAAATTGGGTATCTGTAATTGGACGCCCACATGGTCACGTGCTGATTACGTGGGCTTTCATGGCTTCCTTCCTGCTGTTTCCTACAATTTTCAAAACTTCTGAAAAGTGTTACAGACGTTTTCACTCCCATTCTCCAATTCTTGATCTTCTTGATTTATATTTTTCTGTCTATTGTCTAGAAGTGCAGAGAAAGCACTTTTACAATATCCCCATACACACTTTTAGAGACTTAACATTAATTTTGAAAACCTAAAAGTTTGAGTTCCTGTGGGTTTGTAGGTCTTAAAATGTATATTTGCAAGATCCTGAAATTGTTCTTTTTTTTCACTGTTGATCATAAATTGTATTTCTTCCTGCCAACTGGTAGGGAGTCAAGAAAATAACTGAAACTAACCACAAAAGCAGAGATTTTTTAGAATTGTTTAGTGTGAAATAAAGCATTAGATTGAAATCTTTGAAATCCTTTAAAACATCTTTGCTTTCTTTTGGTGTACACTGCCTGTGATTGGTCACCTAGTTCCAATCTTGGCCACGAACAAACAAACAGACACCTCTCCTAAGTAGATACAATTTGGTAGCAATCATGTCTAATTTTGCAATGCATGTCAACCTTGGTTTATTTAAATGTACACATTGCAGGAGAGGTTTTTGTTTTGGATGATGGAGGTGAGGTAGACCTGGACCTTGGTAACTACGAAAGGTTCCTGGATGTTACTCTTCATCGAAATAACAACATCACAACAGGCAAAATATACCAGAGTGTGATTGACAAGGAGAGACGTGGCGACTATCTGGGCAAGACTGTTCAAGGTGCGATACACCTACAGAGTTTCACATAACTTCTCAGGCCAGGTTGTCAACCTATTATAGTTCGTTGCGTCATGTGCTGTTGTAGCTGACCTTGTTAGGTTTTTCACCAAGGACACCTCACTTATCTGGAACACTGACACACATCTTTGTTTTGTGATGATGTATCTCCAGATTTGGATAACACCATGGTTGCCATAAAAAAACCAAATCATGTAATGAAACAAGTGACACCTAGAAATGTTACCTGGCAGTTTTTTAGGAAAGGTTGCAAAGTTATCTGCTGCATGTGTGATGAAATCATCATAGGTACTTTATGTCCCCTCCCCAAGACGTATTAGTTTAACTTGTTTGCTTTTTTTTTGCTTGGTCATTAATTTTTTATGTTCTTTTATTTCTCCTATCCATGCACTTTAACATAGTGGTCCCTCATATAACAGATGCTATTCAAGACTGGGTCACAAAGGTGGCTGGTGAGCCTGTTGAAAAGACTAACCAGGCTGATGTTTGTCTTATTGAGGTTAGTAAGCATCAACAAAATACCACCATTCCTCTGTTCTTACTAGAAAATTTAAGTATGGAATGGTTATTTTTTATGTCGCCAACCAATAAAAATTATTTGGAGACTAGCAGTGGCACAGCGTTCAGTAAATATTTAACCAAAATAGTGCATTTCGTATTACATCATAAAATGATTCATAAGAGTCTTATAGAAACTGAACAAATGCATGTAGGTTCAAATAACTATGTGCTGTTTTCTTTGCGAGGTTCTGAAATCTCACTGAATACTTGCATATTTTAAGAAATCCCTGATTTGTTTTTATTGTAGAATCTTGCAGGCTGATTAAATGACTTATCATATTTTTCTGCCATGTATTGTCTCTTTAGCTGGGAGGAACTGTTGGAGATATAGAGGGTATGCCTTTCATTGAGGCCTTTCGACAATTTCAGTTCCGAGTTGGGAGAGACAACTTTTGTGTGGTTCATGTCAGTCTTATCCCCGAGGTAGGTATTGTAAGGAACAGGAGAGTTTCCTTACTCGTTTGATTGTAACACATGTATGTATTTGTACACTTCTATTTAAGAATCTACATCATGGCTGGATGGTAAATGCTTTTGTAGATTATGTTTTGCACGCTTCTCAAAGTATGTCTTTTGAAATCTTCCTCTATCTCTTGGCCATCCTAATGCGGTTAAGTTTGCTTCTCTGTTCTTCTTCTACTTTGGTAAACTGTTAGCTTCAAGTTTCCTTTGGTCTCTAGATCCCTGAACTTTAGCATTTCATGAAACATTGATTGGTTACAGTGCTTGTTTAACTGATACAGTCTCTTTCAAATTCTCAAAGAAAACACAAATTGGTGAAAGTTGAGAACTCTGTCAATATAGCACACAGCAATCTGATTGTGTAATAACAAGCTGTGAGTTTTATTTGAAGGCTTTGGAGGGTTTTGTGCGTTAACTTATAAAATGCTAGAGCTTTTATTTTGAAGGATAGCTTAATTTATTGGGTTAACCAATGACTATGTTTGTGTTATTTTCAGCCTAACTCAACTGGAGAGCAGAAAACAAAGCCAACGCAAAGTAGTGTGCGAGAATTGCGTGGTTTGGGTCTGACCCCTGATTTGGTGAGTTGGTTTAAATTGTGGGCTTAATTGTAGTAATTTCATAAGGGTAAGGTGACATTAGATTGTGGTCACTTGATGTGATGGCAACCGTAATGAAATGATAGTCATGTTGGTGTCACAAACCAATCCTTTGCGAGTTTCTTTTGTAAACCCTTTTTGTGTGCCACTTAATTTGCATGGCTGGAGGCCACACGAGTGAAATTGCTCTGTTTTGGAGAAAGTGCTTTTACTTATGTTCATGAGTATTTGAGTATTTAGGGTTCAAAAAGAGACTTAAATTCCAGCTTGCCCTTGGGACCAGTAGTTTTTTAATTTTGCTTGCCCTGGGCAAGTGTTAGTGTGCTCTCGTGCTAAATAGATGGCAGACAGCTTGCCTGATCCCTTGCCCATCGGGCAAATAGAATGCAAAACTACTTACCCAGAACAGAAAATCTACTTGTCCTGGATGACTGAATGGTACTTTTTCCCCTGAGTATTTTAAGCTACATGTAAATGAAATAACTTTTTAAATTTGTGAGCTTAATTGTTAATTACCAATAACCAAATTACAGATTATGTGTAGATGCAAGAATGCTGTCACTAATGCTGTCAAGCAAAAGGTGTCTTTATTCTGTCATGTGCCTCCAGAACAGGTGAGAAATGTTGGATTTGATAACATTTCAATATATATGATAAAGTTCAGATTCCTTGATTGCAGAGTTCACCTACTATGAGAAAACAATTTCTTTATAAACTACGTAACCATATTTCCTGGTGTGTAAGGCGACCTTTCATGTCCACAAAATCAGTCCAAAAAATCAACCTCGACTTAAACACCAGCCAAAAGCTTGGAGTCAACTCATTCATCCAAAAGTCAGAATTCATTAGCATAACAGAGTTTTCAGAGTTAAAAAATCCACAAAAAAACTTTCTAGGTATTAAACCATAATTTTCCTCTATCATTGTAAAATCACACTTTTGTTCTCCACTCTTTCAACTGAACGTTCAACACAACAGCAAACTTGGTAACCATACAAATGGCTTTGCAACCGAGTTGCCTGGATACATAGTGAACTAAGATGGTGGCTTGTTTACTTGATCACTTTTCTGGCTTATTTCATGATTGCTTGGTGTTCCCTTGTCACAATTAGTTTCAGGATATTGGGCACTGTTTTTTTTTTAAGGTCACCTACTGAAACTCTGTTAGTGTTACATCATTGATGTGCATAATGAAATCTCAATATTATTGGTAAATGTAGGGTTGACTTATACACCAGTTCAGCTTATACACTGGAAAATATGGATAAGCATTTTGTTTTTTTATGGTGAAGCAGTTAGTTTGTAAGTATTGGTGACATTGAGTTATACATGAAAATGTGTACGATTTTCATAGCAATAGTCCTGCAGTTTAGGTCTTCTGCAACTGATTGTTTTGTGTTTATTTCCAGGTGATCGATGTCCATGACTGCAAATCTATTTACAGAGTTCCATTGTTATTGTCAAGTCAAGGAATTGTGTCGCTCTTTTCCAAGAGACTTAAGATGGAAATCAATTCTCCAAAGCCAAGGCATTTCATGACGCAGTGGAGAGAACTAGCTGAGAGGTACAGTTAAGCAACAAAAACAACTCAACACGTGTGTTGTAGTTACATCTACTCAGTTAACTGTACTTCAGGTGAACTCATTTTATAAACCTTGCTGAAAGATGAGATGCAGTGATCACTCACTTAAAAGAATCAGTTTCTTCCATGCCAGTTAAAAAAGAGTTCCTTGCTTGGCTTTTGTCTGCTAAAAAACTAAGTTCTTTTTTAGGTTGGGAAAAATGTTCTTATTGTGCTTTCTGGAGGTTGGAAGCCCATCCAGAATCACTTCATAACACAGAAACTTTAATCTTGTGGTATGTTCCTCTGTTTTGTTTGTAGAGAGGAGCGAGTTCTAGATCAAGTTAAGATTGCTCTGGTTGGAAAATACACTAAACTAGAAGATGCATATATTTCTGTGCTTAAAGCTCTCAAACATGCATCCCTTCACTGCAACAGATGTCTAAAAGTTGAGGTGGGTTTCTGTCACTTTGTTTACTAAAAATTTAGGGTTTTAGTTATTCCAAATTTAAAAGAATTTGGATTAAAATTTACACATGATGAATTTTGCAGTGGGTAGAGTCTGAAAATCTTGAAAAGGTGATGCAGGAGAGAGATGCCGTAAAATATCATGAAGCTTGGCAGAAGCTTTGCAGCTGCGAGTAAGTGCATTGAAAATCAATTGTTTTAGAGCCTCTTGTTGACTACCTTAGTCCTGATCTCAACCAAAAAGTTCTTTCTTGTTTCGTTACTCCATTGTAAGCAAGGATAAATAATATTTTATTGTGATATTTCCCAGCAAAGTTTGCCAAGGTCTTCAGCACAGCTCAAGGGCTATGACCTCAGCCATTTCAATTGACATTTTTCTGTCAATATTTTTCAGTGGTATCCTTGTTCCTGGGGGATTTGGAAAGAGAGGCACAGAGGGAAAAATTGCTGCTGCTGCATGGGGAAGAAAGATGAAGAAACCTTATTTAGGTACTGTCTGCTGGTCTCTCGAGTGTATCATGCGATGTTTTTCATTTGTTTTGCACATGAAAGTTGTGAACTTTTGAAATTCAGTACAAACAACTTCCACGTGAGATATGCAGTGTACATAAGTACTTGCCTCATTGCAAAACCCATCAGGGACCTAGTTTGAGAGGTCTAGTCTATCCCCCCCCCCCCCAGGGGGGGGTCTTTTTTTTTTGTTTTTGTGAAAGGGGTACCAATGGCTGGAAAAAACATAAATTGGATAAAAATTTTCTCCCTTTTTAAAACCCCCCCAGGAGCTTTTTTGGGGGGGTGTGTTTTCCCCCCCCCCCCCCCCCCCCCAGCGTGGGGTCTTTTTTATATGATTATGTGAAAGAGGTACCAAATGCTGGGAATAACATGAACTGGACTAGAATTGTACCAATGGAGAGTGGTAGGAGTGTCCTAGTCACTTCAAACTATGGAAACTAGGAGTTTACTGTAAGCTTGGTGAGGGACCTAATCTTGAATAAAGACCTTGCCCTACATATAGCAATTGTTGTGGATGCATCATACTGTGATCAGCTAACCAACTACGAGCCATTCTCTTGATTTCTTTAATAGGTGTTTGCTATGGTATGCAGTTAGCTGTGATTGAGTTTGCCAGAGATGTCCTGGGATGGAAAGGTAACAATCCTTTGTAATAATGTAGGAGAGAAAATGGCTGGATTTTCACAACGTTCAAGGTTGTCTTGTATCAACAGCTGGCAAAAATCCCCATCCCCTTGTAGGGACCAACCTTGTTCAGCTACTCTGCTGGGCTACACGTCTGATTTGTTCAACAGCTTTCTCCCACAAAAAAGCTGCCTACATGTACCTCCCAAACTTTTGGCCTGTGAATGAAGACGCATTTCTGGCTGTCACTTGTCTCTGCCAAAGAATAACGGTGGATACAAGCTACAGCTGGAAATGTCTGTGTTTGCAGGCTACCAAACTTTGTGAAAACCCTGAACTTTGTTTAGCTGACAACTTTGTGAAAATCCGGTTAGAGACAACACAAGGACAGTAAATTTATATTGGTTTGTTGCTTTTCAGATGCAAACTCCACAGAAAATGAACCAGAGACCACACATCCTGTGGTAAGTGTTTATTCTACTTGTGCACAATTTCTTATTACCAAAACCTCTGATTTTGTAGCCTTGTTTGCTGTATACCAGCAGATTATTTTTTCAAGACAACTTGGACATCATTTGTTTGTTCCAGTGTATTTGTGTTTAATCGTGTATTACATATGTTTATCACTTTGCTAGGTTATTGAAATGCCTGAACATAACCCAGGTCAGCTAGGAGGCACCATGAGACTAGGAAGAAGACGCACAGTGTTTTCCAAAGATTATGAAAGTATAACGAGTAAGTTATTTTCCGTCTTGATGGAGTAGCAGTTTTCTTATGATCTTAGGGAGACAGTGTGGTCCCATACGGTTTTTTCAAGATGGTAAGCAAGTGATATGAATGGACCAAAACAAAAACTTTCCAGACCTGGGAGTATTTCATTCTGTCAACTACCTGAATAATTATGTACTTGTGATCTGATGCCAATAAATTATGAGCCCTAGTTGGTTGGTCTGGTTTAATTAACATAAAATAGTGAAAAAATTGGTAGTCATGCCAGTGTCATTAAATTTATTCAAAATCACAAGTTAATTTTATCTCTTCTCGATTGTACTGTGCAGTGATATTGTACTTCCAGTTGTATTTCAAAATGGTTTGTTTTTTTAAGTTTCCAGAGTTTTCACGCATGTTTTTTGTTTCAGGAAAGCTCTACAAAAATGCAGAACATGTAGAGGAACGACACAGGCATAGATATGAGGTAAACACAGCCCATCAAGGTTGGGCTCAGTGGTAAAATCTAGATTAGCAGGAACAGTTGAAAAGTCTTCTGTTCAATACTAACAATAATTCAATTAGCTACCCAACAATGCTTTCAACCCAAAATTTACAATTGTGCCAATGATCATAATGGTCTCGCATGAGAAATCAAGACTACTAATTCATAACATTATAGCTGTGGAAACTGCAAGTGTGTGATGAATATGCATCCTATCCAAGAGAAGTAACAATACTACTAGCTGCTTCATGCTTCAGAAACCAGCTCCTACTGATTAGTTTTAAAAGTATCTCTAATGATGACATGTTTACTATGGCGTTTTGGTTTTCTTTTTACATTAAGGTTAATCCAACCTACGTCAGTGAAATTGAGGAGAAAGGAATGAAATTTGTTGCACGAGATGTGGCGGGTGAGAGAATGGAAATCATGGAAATTCCAGGTGCGTTGATTAAAATTAACGATACTCCCCAGGGCACCTGGGTGCAACAGTTCACTAACGTTTGCCTTTGGGCAACTGGAAAAACTCGCTATTTTGTGCCTGGCACTTGGTTAGGACCCTTTGGCTTCTCATAACATTTCTTAGACCAAAGCCTAGACTCCCTCTTAAAAAGTAATAAAAAAGTTTTCAAAGGAATCTAAGGAACTGGAAAGGTAGTTATTTTGTCGATGCGGGTGAAAATCATTTTTACCACAGTGAGGTACCAAGTTGGGCTGGTGTTCCACATTGGTGATTTGTTTATTAAGTGAACACAATTTGGGTGATAGTGATAGAAAAACATCCAGTATGTTGTTTTGTGAGGGTAGTCCTGAAAATAGCTGTAATTATTGCTGTGGCTGATGTTTTGAAAACCAGAGTTAAAGATGACTTCTTCTCAGGAAGACAAAATAGGCAATGGACAAAACACAATACTGCTGTTCATTGATTATTTTAAATGGTTGCTAGAAGTCATACAGGACAAAAAATACCAGATATTGCAGCTTGGAACTTGAAATAGCCCTCATTTTGAATATTATTTTTAGGGGTTGTCGATTTTAGAGTTACATTAGTTCATTTGCGTAGTCCATGGGACTGGGGTCAATGTTTCGTCAATTGCGTGACAAAATATCAGTCACTAAAATCAAATATATCCCAAACAAAACCCTACAAAAAAAAGCAAAAAAGAACTTCTGATACTCCTGGGTTTCAAACTGTTTACTTCACACATTTGTTTGCAAGTTTATATTTTAATTTTGAGTCCGTTTGACTACTGTTTAACACTTAACACTCAACTCGTTCCTTTTAGACCATCCATATTTTGTTGGAGTCCAGTATCATCCAGAGTATATCAGTCGACCAATCAGACCCTCCCCTCCATACCTGGGATTAATTTTGGCTGCTATTGGAAAACTACCTCAGTTCATTGCCAGAGGTTGCCGCTTATCTCCCAGATGTAGCATCAGTGAGGATGAAGATGACGACGAGGAGGAGTTGGCCAAGTTGACCAGAATTCCAGAATTTAACCTTTAGATTACACATAAAAGGGATTTAAGTTTAGAAACAAAAACATAAACCAGATGAATGTAAAGTACTGGCTTTATTAGTTGCTCCTCATCAGGAATTATCTCATTTTCTTCCAGGGCCTCAAAGAATGCATTTGCTATTTACGTTTAAGGAAATAATTTGTCAACTTGTATAAGGTCCAAGGTTTTCTTCAGAACTTGTGTGTAATAAGTCATTTGAAGTTTATCTCTTTCAAAAAGAGATGATAGAACTATTTTGTGGAAAGTATTTCTTGCAGACAGCTCTTAACAT
>Ga0126337_10002359_pt1 | contig 11987 bp, 4 predicted proteins | sample DipCmetagenome_FD_92527 | JGI IMG/M metagenome (GOLD analysis project Ga0126337, IMG submission 92527) | Coral microbial communities from La Bocana,Puerto Morelos, Mexico - Diploria C A metagenome | ecosystem: Host-associated > Invertebrates > Cnidaria > Coral | place: La Bocana,Puerto Morelos... | reverse complement strand
TCTTGCCCGCTCGGGATACGGGTTATGTCCCGCAATGAACATTTATCATGTTATGGTGTTTTATCCCGTATAATAAATCCTTTATTGACCAAGCTTGTTCGGTCAAAATGGCTGGATATTGGCTTCGTTCTTTTTTTTGCGTGTTTATGGACCTCGACTTCGTCTCGGTCCATAAACACGCAAAAAAAGAACTTGGCCAATATCCAGCCATCTTGATCTCACGCTTGGTCAATAACCCATACATCTTTTGTGGTGGTTATGTCGAAATACACTTAAGAAGCAGAGAATATTTAGCGAACTAGTTCTTAGTTTCTTTCTGCAAAAAATAAAATTTTCTTTTATTTTGCCATAGTAAGAATTTCGGAATTAAGAATTAAGAAAGACACAGGTTGGCGATATACTTATACCATGGTTAATATAGTTTAATCACGATTCCATTAATAGTATATATTGTTACGTGCGAAACGTCGTCATTCCACGTCATTCAAACAAAACGGTTTGACAGTTTAAATAAGGTTATATAGCCCTTTAATTTTGAGAGAAAAAAAAACATAGATGTTCAACGGTTTCGTTGAAATATGCGTTCAGAAATCACTTTTCACTGCTCTACTGCGAATTAAAGAACAACATAATAACCAAATTATAAAACAACAGAGTTTTGTAAATGCTAATTTGCTGCGCAACGAGAACTCTATCGTATTTATTTAGCTGTGCACGCTGCAGTAAGATCGTGCTCAAAACACATAATACACTAATGGATTTTCTAAAATGTGTAAAGATTTGTCCAAATAAATTGTAAGTTTTCAAGTCTTAAGAGCCACTGATGTCATTATGTGAGCCACTCTGATTGCTCCAAAGTCCAAACACCTCTTTGAGAGTTTTCTTTACAGCGGCGCGAAACTCCCTTATTCTCCAGCAGAACACAACGGGGTTAATACTAGAATTCAAAAACATCACAGAAGTAGTGAAATTAAATGCCAAGTGCATCGCGTGACTACGTCCCATCAACAAGAACAGCATAGATGTGCATATGCCAGGAAGATAACACAGCAACATGAGAAACCAGATCACGAACATGTTGTAAAATGACTTTTTGAAATGTTTCATTTTGAATCGTTTTCTAGTGTTGCTGGTAATTGAATCCGCGTTTCTCATTTCACTGGTTGCAGAGTTTCGTTGAGGGCCGAGAGTGGATGTTGAAGCAGTCCTTCTATCTTTTAGTTCTTGCGTTTCTTCGTTTGATAAAGCGGGAATTTTTTCTTTTACAATAGCGTTGTTTTGATTCTTCTTCTCTAAAGACATAGTCTTATTTTGTTTTTCTCTAAGGGGGTAATTTGCGTCCTGTAAAATGTTACTTTTCACGGTGTTTTTTTGATCCTCGTGCAATACTTTCAATGCCTGCACCTCGGTCATGACGAGTCCTGAATTACTGATTCGGTTATCATGGGGCGATGCACTGCTGCTTTCCTCTACTAGGAAATTTCGACCTCCCTCTTCTCCTTGCGTTTTTCCGCTTCCTTTCACTATTTCCGACGCCCCACGTTTTGACTCTGTTCCGTGATGATACAGGTTGCCAAGGACAGAAATGTCAATTTGCGTAGGTTTCGTAACACTAGACGCGTCAAATTGAAGGCTTTTCTGTGTACCTTTCCCCAATTCAGATGTGTTCTCTTTATTTGCCACATTTTCAGGGTCTTGAAATTGTTCGTCGTTTTTAGTTTGATCTTTGCATCGTGTAAGATTCGTTTGTATATGTAGTTGCTGGTATTCGAAACTCTCCCTTAGATACGGCGCGCTTGTTGCCTTCTCCTGTAATTGTAAGTAAGACGATCTATGTTGCTCGGTTTCATGCTCCTCTTTCGTTTCGCTTTCGGTCGCTTTCTTATCATCGTCTGTTCCTTTATTTCTGTTTGCTTCGGTAGCGTCTTCTTTCAACTGTTCTCTTATTTCGTGCCCCTGAAAAAAAGTACCTACGGAACCCGTTTCACCTCTCTCCGTGACCGAGATTTCGCCAAGCTGATGATTTGAAATTTGTCTCTGGTGATAGCGCACGATTTGAAAAATCCTCACGAAAGACAAGAGTGCTATGAGAAGTGCCAAAGAGTTCACGCACACGAATACAGAGTTTTGTGCGTCGAGTGCCCACTGAAACATTGACGCGAAAGCGAAACTGAGCACCAGCAATGCAGCAATGAAGACACATATTTTCCTTTTGGTTACAATCGCGGAGTACTTCATATGGAGAAGAAGGGCCAACAGTCGATCTAGCGAAATTGCTGCTGCGGTCCATAGCGATAGTGATGTTAAAAGATATGAAAAGAAGTTGAACACAAAACCGGAGTAGCAAGACAATATAGAAAATGGATTTAATAAATAGGAAATCTTGTAGATCAAGTACAGTGGTTCAGCTACGAAACCAACGCATAAATCGGCAAAGGCGAGGTTTAGCAGGAGAAAGTACGACGGCTGTCGCAAAAATTGAGGAGCTCTGCAGAGCGATACCAAGATTAAAACGTTTCCTAACACTGCTGTTCCACTGAGAACCGACATTATGACACAGTTGACAACATAAGGAGTGAACAGGTCGCCATCCTGTGGCAGAACTTTACTCAAATGAGCGCACTGTGCGTCGATCATTGTTGGTGTAGCGACGGTCTCTTCTTCTCTCACTGTTTCAGTTGTGAAGCTGTTCATCATTCAAACAATACTTAATTTTTCCAGATACAATGGCAGTTTTGAGTTGACTTTGACGGCTTGCCAAGCGAGTACCTGTTACTTTGTTAGCCCGGCAATTTCAGTAACCTGACCATCTCTCAACGGAATTGGATCAGGCAAAAATGGAAGATCAGATTTTGAAATCAAATTTAAAACGGCTCGGTTATTGTTTAGTTGTATTTTCCTCCCAAACTCAGCCACCTGGCAGACTATTTCCTATCACTTCTGACAGCGCCTCTGAAATCAGATTCAAGATAATCACATCTTCCGATCTCTTTTATCTTCCCGACGTAGAATATATTATCTAGAGTAGTTCAGTAGCTCACGTCCACCAGTACCTTAAACCGTGACTAAACGGCATAACGGTTCAGTTTAAATTTATAAAACTGGTTTACTTCGAAATTCAAAACCTCCATGAACTCTGTCACGATTAGATATATTGGCCGATATCAGTTTGCAGTTTGCTTTGGTTAATTAAACATACAGCTCTTTATTTATTGAGGCTGATTATGGTAGTTTTATTTTTCCGCGAATATCATTATCAATTACTTGCATGCGAAAATAAAAAAGAGTTCCAGCACAGTGTTTTCGGTCAACTCTTTCTCCACAGAAGTGTACACTAAAAGAATTAATCCGAACTCAAAATCTCTAAACTTTTAGAAAGGAACTACCTTATTGCGCCGAAGACAGAAAAAACAATTATTTCTTAGAAGAACCGCTTATTTCGCTTGTTCTGACGATAGTTGACAAGTTGTCAATCATTTTTTTTTAAGATGAAGATGAAAAGTTCTAAAAAGGGAGCTAAAATCCCAAACAAAAATATTTCTTTGAAATTTATTTTCAGGTTTTCGCTTTCGATTCACTTTTTACTAGATACATGTTTCATTGGAGACAAAATTGCATCAACACAATTTCGGGCATAGGGCTAAATTAACGTCCCTATCCTTCAGACAAGAGGAGAAATAAAACGGCAATCTTCTCGGTAAGTACAGCCGAACTAAAAAAACAACAGGACATAAAATTTTTGATTATATAGTGAAAAGGCCAGCTGATGCCCGTGAAGAGGTCTGCGTGATATCTCATAAGCCAGAAGCCGAATAAAATTTTGACCTAGCTAGACTGAAATTTTTTAATACAGCTGAACTGAAATTGTGAATCTAGATAAACTGAAATAATTGACTGAAGTGGGGTTATTAGCAAAGTTAAATTCGATGAATTGCTTAGCGTGTTGTGCTACGTGATTCTTGAGGGAGTAGTAGTGTTATGGCTTTTTTTAGTGAATGGAAACCGTGTAAAATTGCTAACAGCCTCAAACCAAATGCAGCTTTTTTTCTTTCGTGAATGACACAAAAAAAACAAAGCGAGGTATATATATAGCCAATTGATGTGACTCTTCAGCTTAAACGAGAGACCCCGACAGTTTGTACAGGGCCTGAAAATTATCTCTGTATTTGGAGATTCATAACTTTGCAATTAAAATGGGAGCCTTTTTCTTAAGCAAAACTTGATCAGCTGTCATTTTATTTTGAAACCACCATTATCCTTATCCCTCACAGTTTCATCAGCTGTTGAATTAATACAAATTATTTTAACTTCCAGAATTGTCCACATAACAAAGAAGATTTCATCAGTACATTCGGGCTATCTTTGTGATTATTTGTGAGGTTCTATTTCCAACAGAGGAATAACTATGCACAGACTGAGGCTCTTTGGATAGGTTCTTGTGCTGGCGAAAGTGAAAAACTGTACCCTGAAAACAAGATTTCAACTGGCAAAATACAAAAGTCAAAGCGCTCGGAGTCTGGTTATCAACTGACCTCGTAACTGCAACGAAACTTAGCTAAACCGAAAAATAGCAAAAAATAAGAAACTGCTTGGGCTGCTGGACGTTTCGTAGACCAAGTACGTTTTTGTCACCAACATAATTTGAAAGCAAATATAACATACCAAGGTTTGCCCTTTGACGCTCAATGGAATATATAACATTTACCCTCCGAGAGCTCTGAAAAAATCAAAACCATCTAATATAACACTAAATTATAAAGAACAAGAGTCTTTCACAACCTCATTTTAAAATCGAAAAAGTCCAGCAGACTAGCTTATCAAAAACTGGTAGAATCATAAACATGATTTTGTACTCAGGAGCACGATTTAATCTGACACAACGCATACATGACTGCTATTTAATGTACCAAAAGCACTAAACTGATTGAATTTCAATTTAGATTCCCTCACCAAACTTTGGCAACAAACGTATCTTTGGCCAAAATGGGATACAAAGATTACATTAGGTTTACATTTTGCCATGAAACAGCTGAAAATTTCATGCATCTTTTCTGGTCCTGCAGCCAAATAGAACTTTTCTGGAAACAACTTATTGCTTCGGATCGTAACTTTTTATCTAACGAGCATTTTGTTATTAATCTTGTCGTCTCGGGTTTGAAGCTCGATCCTTCCAAAAACAAAGCTACAATTAACTTTGTTGTATCTGGGATATTTTTGCGAGTTTCAGTTTCCAGACTTATTTCTCAACCGCGTTAGTCCACCCGTACTCACCAGAATTTTGTGGCAACGCGCTAAAATGATTAAACTGGGTGAATAACCCAATGAATGGGAGCATTGGTCGTCCGTTAGGATTTGTGCTTGCCATCTCAACCTCGTTATATAGGCTCGCTCTGTGTTTAAAATGATGCTTCAATCATGGCATCTACAGCAGCAATATAACTTGTTAAAAGCACCCTTAACTTAGCTTTAACTGCTAATAACTCAAAAACGAACTGAATGTCAATTCCTTTAATTGTGGAAAATGAATGCAATAAGAACAATAAGATACAGGTTTTGCTAACGCAAATAAAATTCTGTGACAAGCGTTCTGAGCAACCTTAATATTTGGTGGCTCTGAACTCATTAGTCAAACATTTAAGAACGCTCGTGTCCATTGTTACTGCGCATCCTTTCTATGCACGTAATTCATGCTTGCCGCAACGTCAGCTATACGTCAACCTGATCTAAATTTCACTAATGTAGTTTATTGCTGATAGTCGAACGCTAAGATCGTCTAAAATAACAAAAGCTAGAGAGCATTTCTCTCGTGTGAACATTTTGGGTTCGAAAAGTATAGTTCTCAAAGAAACGGCCTTACCTGTCTCATATGCACTAAAGGCTTCCTCACCACCACAAATAAGTGAAGAATTTGACCAGCATCTAACAGAACAGCTCGCTACGTCTACTTCCTGTATAGACGAGTTGTCATTGGTGCAGTTGCAACTTCTTCGTTGGATTAAAGCGTAATGATACTGTCTGTTACGGCATTCTTCGACACACTTGGAAGGCGCTGCTTCGTGGGCTTTAAGATTCACTTTGACAGAAGGGGACAATGAAACACCGATATTCACGCAGCCCAGAGAGACTTCTCCCTCTTCGATAACTGGAAGTGAAGAGGACAACAAATCAGAATAATCGATGGAGCCAGAAAGGAAAAGACCCTCAAGCATAAATTATACTCAACTCGTAAACGTCAACGGGAAAAACTCAAAGATTGCACGCTTCAGAGCATGGCAATTTCCCGAATGTTTTGTCAGCAAATTGTTTTATAATCAGAACAGAACGTGAAATCGAGTATGCCTTTAATTTCACGTCGTTATCGTCCTCAGGCTTCCTCAATATCTGCTATAGTGGATTTTAACAACTAAGGCCTTGGAGACGAGGCTGCCCTCAGTGTGTCAACCCTGCTTACTTTTCATACAGGAGTTCCCCCGACCTCCTCGCCTCCCCCTCCCCCCGCCCAAAGGAGGAAGGATGTCACACCCTTTTCAAAAACTACGGCGCGAATTCAATTCGCTAGCGTGTTATCAAGAAAATATTTTAATTAGGTTACCCCAGCGATTGTCAACTTCCATTTATGCATTACATTATTTTCCTATACTGTTTTAACTTGAAAACAACAGTGTTGTGAACGTCTCTAACACAAAAACCTACCTGACGGTGGAAATCCGTAACGCCTGGTGCCTGTAACGGTAGTGTACAGAAAAAAAATACATTTTAAACGATAACTAACGGAAAACGTCGAAGAAAAAAAACAAAAATTAGTCATCAAACACGACTTTCTTCTTCGCTGATCACTTCCATCAATCCTTTCGGTCGAGACCTTGTGACATAAATAAATATAAGAACTATACTAGGAATGACAGTTATCTTCCCCATGCCGGTAGAAATGCAATCGTTTTTTGGTAGCTTCACAAAAGAAATCACAAAATTTGTTTCAAAGAACTTTATTGGCCAAGGCTTTCGAATTTAGTCAAATAATAGCGGTAAAGCATCAACAAAAACTGTCAATTCTGAAGAATGGAGAAGACATGCCAATCTAATCCTCAATTTGCGAATTATTAGAATGTTAAGGAAACTATCATGAAATCACGGAACAAAGATGGTGACTGGTAAATTTATACTCTCGATTCTTAGCGCATAAAAATCATAACGAAAATCACAAAAACGGGACGAGAAGTTCTTAAATTTTCAAACCTAATATATACCGTGTCATTGGTATAGGGACAAAGATGTAACTTTCCTTGTACCCGGTGGGTACTATTAGGCTAGGAAGGTATTGTGGTAAAATGACCAGACATCATCTCTTTTCCGCACGAAATATTTTACGTATTGGCATGATTTGATTACTGTCAATAGAAGTGATAGTTATAACACCATACCATTTAAAATCACTAGACCGTTATCTCCTGAAGTGGTGCCAGCTCCTCCCTTAGCGTTTGCATCTGGAGTCGGACTGTTCCCCACTAATCCCTCTTTGTAGGAGATTGCTATGACGCCTCCTCCACCTCCCCCACGGGAAGAGCTGTCAGAGCCATTTTGAACGGCATCTGCTCCTTTAGCTTGTAGTTCTGCATTGCCACCCAGGATCACATGCTTAAAAAGTAAAGAAATGGCCAGAAATGAGCGAGAAAAACCCAAGTAATAATGTAACTGTAAGATGGAAGAATTTCTTTTCTGAAATAAAAGCATTACGTCTCTTAAGAATCTAACTAATTAGAAGAGATGCGATAAGCGTATGTATCATGATGTGCATGAAAGAAAGGAAGTTAACTGGGTTATGTTAATCATCGTGCATTATAGTGTGTGCATGCATTGCGTGCCTACGCTACGTAACGTTTGTTTATATCACAACATATTGAATCGCTTGTGATACGTAATTTCGAGGCTATGATTGTCCAGTCATATGCAGTCCATACCTAATAGTACAGACCGCAAGTAGAACAATCATGGTGCACAGTGCGAAGTATACTTGAAGTAGACATTTTTCCTATCCTCATCAGCTCGCCACGTAATAAGAGATTTGAATTCTCTCATTTTCATAGCTCGCAGGGAACGAACTGTGTCCATAAAAACTTCAAACGTGACTTCAAACACGATGCTGCAAGGTCTCTGATGATTCCCTTGGCAGGGACGAAACATACCTTTGTAGGGCTAGCCATTGTAAACTTCTCACACTTTTGACCGTAAAAACGGTAGAGAAAACTCCGTCCACCGTCATTCTCGGTTAATATTAATAGAGAACTTAAGCAACGACGACGCCGAGGACCGCTCCTAGTAAAGATGGATTTAAATTTTTCCAGCGATATTTGCCATTGTCTAGATCTGTTTAGTACGCAAATGGCTCTGAAGACGTGCTGAGGCTAAATATGCAATGACAGTGTGCAACACCAAATAGAAATAGGACGACTAAGAAGTGTACAGAGATTTATAACGCACGTGTACAGCTATTGTTTTGCTCATTAAACATTCTATTTGGTAGCGTTCTCATTGCCGTCGACGTTGCTGTTTGCTTAAGATAAAGAAGGAGCATCTATGTGTTTTTGCTTTCGTTTTCTTAAGTTTCACCTTTTCGGATGAGAGGATAATTGTTCCACCACTACTTCCACCGCTACTGGACTGATTTAAATTCGGAAACGTCTGGCCATTGACACGAATTGCAGCATCTTGAACAGAACAGAAACGCAGTTGAATTTATCATTCGGTTCTTAGAACTCTCTTTGCATTTTTAACAAGGTACCGGTTATTCACAGCAAACTTGATTAAAAATCAGTGACTAACTAAGGAACGTATACACAGAGTCTTCCCTGTCCAGTGTACAAAGACGGAGAGCTCGACGGACCTCAGATTTAGGGGTTTGTCTCTCTCCAGGAGAGATTTAGGGCTTACAGCAAGTTAGGCAAGTTAAAAACTCTAAAAAATAAAACAATTACACATGTAAAAATGCACGAAAAAAGGAAATGATTGTATTACCCTCACCAGTGATTAGAGCTGTTGCCTAAATTGTTCTAATTTCGCATATGATGGGAACTAATTTAAGCAAACAGTAAGTAGAGAACGGAAAAACAACTTGGAACATTTTTTAAAAGTGTTTAAAGTTGTGCTCTTATACTCCTTCAAAACTGTAGCAAGCCACCTTAACCATTTCGAAAACTGATGAAGGTTCATTGAACTACTGGTCCTTATTGTTATTTAGATGGTCACGATTGTTCTTTGAAAAAAATGAGAGGTGTTGCGTGACCGCTCAATAAACAGTATTGAAGGAGACTAGAGGCATGTCACTGAATACTTACTGATCGTCAAGTTCTTCTTTGAGCGAATTTCAATAGCTCCTCCACCGCATGCCCTTACCAACTCCGGGGAATTCTTTGCGGTACCTAAAAGAGACGGCAGAAGGTTGACTGAAAAGCAAAGACTGCGAGCAAACTGGATTGTCAAAGGAGAAGGGTAACTTGTTCGCCCATGAGTATGTGGGTCAAATGTCTGCGCACGAAGTCGGGGGAAAGGTAGGAAAGACAAAGAGTTAAAACTAATAAGAAAGTATTTTCATGGTCAGTTTGGGTCAGTAAAGCCTGCAAAATGCGAGCTTTCCGAAATCAAAATGATAATCTCAAGAAATTTGTTCTAGTCGAAATTTGCATATGGACTGCAAATGGTACCTATGACCATTGCAATATATAGAGGGGCTTCAGTCACGGTGACACGACCCTCAAACGATCTAGCTCCTAGTTTACAACGTTATGTCACATCTAAAGATTTCTGTTGTACAAAAAATCAATGAATGATCAGAGTAATTAAGAGTTCATAATAGAAAAACTAGTTCATAGTAGAAAAGTAACGATTACCTGAAAGTACAACTGAGAATATTACGAAGAATATCCAATGACAAACTCGAAAAGATTGGCAATTATTTTCAAGATGTTTTTTTTTTGATGGACCGCTTTTTCAAATATCAAGCCCTGACTATGAACTTCTCATATCCACCTAGGTGAACTGTAAGCAAAAGTGTTGACTGTTTTTCATAACTGCGTATTTACCTGTACTTCCACCAATAAGATGTATATCAGGGTGTATTCCATACGTTCTGCCATAAATTGTTTTTTCGTCCTCCTCAAACAATAAGCCACCCTTCCCGCCATGCCCAGCGCCAGCATTGGTTCCAGTCCGTCCTCTCCCGGGGCCATGTCCTTTTGAGTAAGGGATGAAAAAGAAAATCAAATTCTTCGTCACCAAATGATTACTTTAAGGTTACCGTATACCCTCTTTAAGGGTGTCTCACGTTCAACTGAAACGATGAAGCACATACGGTTTAAGCTTCTTATAAAGCTGTCTACCAAGCCATACCAAGAATGCTGAAGTCAACTGAATTGGCGAATTTTCCACGACCCCTTAATGCGAGCACCCTAATCACCTTTTGAAAGCTACAAGTGAGGGTGAATATTGTATTTCGGTTTCAGGACCAAAAGCGCTAAAAAATGTATTTGCGTTCTGCCACATTCAATTGCAGCGAAAAGCTAAAGAACATTTTCGAAATAGGATTGAAAAGAATGTGGAGTGATCGTACAAAATGTTTTCGGAATAAAAAATTCGTTGACCCTGTTTTGGTTTTATACGTTAAACTAGCAACTGTCCAAATTTGAGGGCAATCGAACAAATTCCCTTTGAGTTGCAGCTCTTTTAAGTGTTTGCTTCAAGCGAAAAAGTATTCAAGAGAACAGTGCTAAGACAAGTCTCTTGATCCTCAAACAAACTCAGCCCACAAACGCCTTCAACTAGGTTCTCAGATAACTGAGCCAATCAGCGTTTAGAAAGGTTACTACCGTTTACGCGCGAATCTCTAAAAAATCCTTATGTTTCACAATACGCTCAAGGTGATGAAGAAGATATTTCCGCAGCTAGGTTTTTCTTAAAGCTAGTCTGGCAAAATGGGGAAGACGAAAAAGGATCGATACGAACGCTAGAGTAGCTGGGCGAAAAAAACAAACAAAAGAATGCGCGGCGGAGTAAATATGCAAGGTAATATTTACACATTTCATTTATATCTTGACCTTGAAGTGCTTCCATTCATGTTCATTTTATCTTATAGCTGTTTTAAAGCGACTGTGAATTTGGATGTACATTGAAAAAAAAAATAAAGATTCTCAGCTAAGACTGCTGGAAGTCAGATTGTCGTTTCTCTTAGGTTCAGACGAGTTTATCCGTGAACACGAACGCAAATGACGAAAAGGGGCTGGGGCTGGAGAAGTCTCGTGCCGATCCCTTCTAGTCTGAAACGTCCAGCCTGGAAATCCCTGCCATGATCTAGAGAGAAAAACAGACTGCCAGCAGTTTAATACTAGCTGGCCCTAGCCTAACTGACCTGAGACCGCAGATTGCTGGTGTAGCTGTGGTTATTGTTACAGTTTTTAAGCAAAGTGTATTACCTGAAGCACTTGAGTCCTGGACGCAATATCCACCAACAGATTGAATCTCCTTCAGTTTTGGTTGTCCAACCTCAAAATCCACACCGATAAAAATACCTTCGTCACTGGACACAGATAGTGAGTGTAAACCGGACAACTTAACTTTTGCAGTGCCGTTGATCAGAATCGGTGTCTGGAACTTAAATTTGGCGACTTTATATTGATAACTAGGAGCAGCCAAATTTCTTGTTTCAAATACACCATAATACGAATATACCATGGAACTATTTGAAGACAACTTGTACATCCATCTGGCATTGGTGGTGTCGATCTCTAAGATTCCTTGATTAATGTATTGCACTTGAAATGTGTTCGCGGTGGAAACTGGAAAGAATGAAAAAGAAGAACATTTTTGAATTTATCTCATAGATACTGAGATTTCCTCACGAAAAAAAGATTACGTAAAAATGATACGTAAAATGGATTAGCCAATAGGAAACGCGAACGATGAAAACTCACCAGTGAAAAAACGTCGTTCGTCCAATC
>Ga0126337_10002357_pt1 | contig 11987 bp, 3 predicted proteins | sample DipCmetagenome_FD_92527 | JGI IMG/M metagenome (GOLD analysis project Ga0126337, IMG submission 92527) | Coral microbial communities from La Bocana,Puerto Morelos, Mexico - Diploria C A metagenome | ecosystem: Host-associated > Invertebrates > Cnidaria > Coral | place: La Bocana,Puerto Morelos... | reverse complement strand
TTTATTTACATAACTTACATAAATTACTTTGACGTCACAGAACACGATTTGCGCCAGGTTTTCGTAGACGTTCCCTCCCTCCCGTTTTTCCTCGGGGGGTGGGTACGGCTACACGTAGGCTATGATCCGTGGGACTCCCAACTTGTTCCTTGTTTCTTAATAGCCCAAGGGGATTTGGCGTATGGGCATAATGGCTTCTTCCGGCGCCCAAACATTTATTGAAAAATGATTATAAGATAAACATTTGCTGGTAAACAATACGTTCGGCACGCAACGTACCGTTTCTGTGGTGAAGGTCTTTCTACTTTTTGCAGCCGTGGCAGTGAACTGAACCATGTTATGACCATCAAATAGAATAGTTTTTCAGGGTGACGTAGGCCTGAGTATCGAAAAGCCTGTAACCCTAGCTGTGACGTTTTGGCCGCAGGACTCATCTTGGAAACATCAGGCAAAGTTTTGAAGCTGTAGCGCGCAATTTCATTAGCATTTTTCCTCTACCGTAACGTTCTCAAGTTAGTTCGTAATGCTTATCAGCAGTTTTTCTCAATCGTAACGCACTTCTTCGATTTTGTTTACGTTGCTTTCGTTGTTCGTCGCAGAAAAGTATTAGAACCTAAGCAAAAGTAACGTTGAGGAAGGCTCTTAGTAAAAGTGAATTTATATTTTATCTTTGACGGGCAGAATTTGTGGAAGTTTATTTAGTGCGTCCATCGTCGAACTTGTCCAGTTTAAAATAATGTAATGACGGTGTCCAGTTCTAAAAAATTACACGTCGTGGTTCACCTTCTCCAAAATGCTCAGAATATGGTCATTTCACTTAGCTGTTTTGCAGATTATAACTAGCAAATGGGCCATTAAGATTCAAAACGCACGTGCATAGCGACCGTGTGAAGGCACCGCTGCCGCTGTCGTGGTTTGCTTTAGCTCCACGTTGACTTTGCGACCTAATAGCTATTAAAAGATTTCTTTGAAAAAAAACTGCCGGCTTTGAGGAAGGAGTAAGACCCAGATTTTCGAAATTTTCAAACCAAATACAAATTGCTCGGATAAGGTCATAACCCCTGATAAAAACTGATTACTGTTTTTTTGACTCATCAGTCAAAACTGCAATATTTTTGGGTCATTTAAGGGCGTTAATTAGGTTTCGTTGAACTCATGTCAACGGCTGCTGAATTAGACGCGATAGAAACATGACTGTTTTGTAAACTGAGGTCGTCTGCGTATAATTCAGTAATTTATGTTGCGATTTTAGCATCATGTTGGAGCGTCTGACTGCAGAATGTAGCGAATGGCAAGTCTTTATATTATTGGCACACAAAGGTTCATTTGGTAAGACACAAGATAAACTGTCAACATTGGCTTATCATCAAAAAGACATCTTACATTCCAGAATATTTCAAATACATGCTGTACATACGAGATCTTTAAGCGATGCAAACAAGGCTTAAACATCTATGTCAGCTGCACAGACCTGATGTAACTATTTCATTGAGTCAACATCATCTTAGTTATCCTTGAATCAAATTAGCTTTTTCTGACGGGCAGCGCCAGAAAAAAACTGCGCGTGAACGTTGAGAAGATCGATCGAAATCAAGCTGTCTTCGTATGCATAATTTAGCCATTTGTCTTGAAGAGTACAAGATTCACTTAAACACCTGCTCGTAACACTCACCTATTTTGTATTGCTCTTTTAAATTGCTCTGTTCAAAGGACAAATTACGTTTGTTTCATTGAAGAGGTTACAAACAGCATTAGGAGACCAAAACGAAAACGGCGACCTACGTGTGCCCTGCGCATTCCTGATGAAGAATTAACTCAGATTAACTTGATTAAGTATCATATCATTCTGCTAGGTGCTAGGCTCGCCGGGTTACAATCTTGCTCCTCTTTTCTTACTGTTCTAGGTTTTGTAAGGAACAAAAAAAATGGATTTGTCAAAGTAGCACAAAAAGATGACATTTGAGAGAGAGAAAAATATACACATGGAGAACTGAAACTCTTTGAAAGAAAATACATTGATCTTGCCTTACTATCTTCTTTTATCGTGTAATCTTGAGAAGAGTTTTAATTATGCGGCAATAAAAGGTGAAGAAAAGCCAACGGTGATTTATTTTGAAAGCAAGTAATTTGAATGTCTTGAAGGCTATCGTCAAGTGTTTGTACAATCGTCAAACGTTTACAAATCGAAGAAAGATCAATAGAAACAATTACCCAGTAGTGTTACCCAGAAGTCTCAATTTCACCTATTTTGTAGACTGTCCTTTCGTGTGGTGTGGTTGTTGGCTATCAAAGCAACAGGTAAAACACTGTAACTAACAACATATGTTACTCATTTAAGACATCTAAGTATTTAATCAGCTAAGCACAGTTTTGAGAAGTTTTAGGCGATACAACTGTCTTTGACTTCTATGTTTACACAGGCGAGTTGTGTTTTAATTCTGTGCCAGAAGATATCGAGTCCCCGCGGCGGTATTGCCAGAAAACACCGGCAATTTAGAGTCACTATTTGTGCTCAGCTACTTAAATTTAACAACTGTCGCTTTAAATTTCAATTGTCATTCTGGCTTTTACAGCTATTGCATTGCCAAGTGGGGAGGTCATTTTCAACAACGGGTTCACCTCACCAAGGGGTCACGATCAAAGAAGAATGGACTGGTGATATGACTGGAGGTAGGCCATGAGGAGTTATGTTAATAAGAATCCTGCTAATTTGTCATGATCAGCTAATCCTGAATGAAACCTAACACAGAACATTTTTAAACAATAGGAAAAACAAACAATCTAGTAAAAGCCGTTGAAGAGAACAGGCCAAAAATAAAACTTTGTAAGAAAGTAACTTTGCGTGAATTTGAATACTTTTGCTATGTGTAATGCTAAGAATTCTACCTGTTTGCTCTGCACTAAATAATATCTCAAAGTCATCTTCCGGAGGTATTTGAAGGAAATTGTTGGTGTCAACTTTACATTCCTGACATCATATCTGTACAACAAAGCACTATGAAAATTAAAACCGCTAAAACGACATCGGAAAATGAATGACAACTAAACCTGTGATCCGGAGTTGCTGTGCATTATGTGATGCGTTTCAGGCGTTTGTGCATTCTGACCGGTTTGGATGTACTTAAAGGAAACAGTATTTTTTAATTCACAAGTGTGTTTTTAGTTATTCAGTTCGGCATACATATTTCCAATCTATTTTGGCTTCGATACCATTTCTAACCGTAAATACGAAATAGCCTATTGCGTTGCGTATTTGTACACGGTCTCTTCAATGTCTTATTCACATTTCTGAAGAACTGATGTCCTAAAGGAGTCTCTGTTTTGTTAATTCGTAGCAGGAAAGTTTGGTTTGTCTATCATGACCAAGAATCTTTGAGTAAAACTATCAAAAATTAATGTTATGAAGTCTGCTTTATAAAAATATTTTTCTCTGACTTGTTTTGTAAACATTTTAGTCGTTTTATATCTTTGATTGTTTTTTTTAAACAAAGAAAATGCTTTTAATGCGAATCCTTGTTTTGGCAATGGAAAATGACCACCATAGCTTTTTTTGACGGGTGAAAAATTACCTGTACATAGACTGGGCAATGTTTGTAAGTCCAAATGTGCGTGTGTGTCTCAACCTCATATACTCATGCACATAACCTTATACACAAGTTTGCTAATGTCAGCCTCAAACGTTTTGAGAAATATAGTTCTAGAAAGGGATAGCCAGCTTACACGAAGTCATCAGTTTCTAGTGTACTATTGAGGCCCCGTTCACACAACGCCGGTCAAATTCTAAAGCTCTGTTTCTACTGTAATTGCTACCGTTTACACTAATCCATCACGTAAACGAAGCTTTCTTGAAAACAATGATCACGTGATTTCCCTGACCGAGGCTCCTCAAACACAAATCCAAAACGATCGGTGATTACAGCTTTTTTAAATTCTTCCGGCGAAGTGTGGATGGACAACATTTGATGCGTTTCCCGAGTGAAGTCTTCAGTTATGTGTGGATGGGGCCTGCCGTTGTGTGGCCCACTGAAGGGGGGCTAGCAATAAAATCAATCACAACAACAAGAACAGCAATAACAACAATAACAACAACAACAAGTGGACATCAACCAAGATAGACAGACAGTCTAAAGTACTGCTTCGTTTATTCTCAAATTCCATTCGCAGCTTAGCAATATAATGTTTTGCTAGCATCATGTTTCTAGCTAATTATATCACCATCTTGCAGGAAACCTTATTCGAAAAAAAAAATAAACCATTGGCACCGTTTGTTTACTCAAAGATAAGACGATAATGTAGGAGACCTTTTGTAGATATAGCATAATGTTGTATTCTATTTCAGTTTCGCAACTAGTTATAGCTCATTGCTAAGCAACAACCAGCAAAGATTTTACCTATAAGCCGCGCATTTTTAATTTGTTCATATAGTTTATGAGGATGCTCGGGCCCTGTTTGCAAAGTGGTAGGGAGACCCTGGGACCCTAGCAAGAGGATTAACTTGGTACACGCAGATTTCTCTTTTTTTACACGATGTTCACGATTCAACACTCAATTCTTTGTTATACAGTCGCAAGTGATAATTTTCTACTGAAATTCAAGTGTAAAACTTGAACTTAGTCGGTCTCTTGCCACAGAACTGAAACAATAACTTGATATGATATTTTTTTTCTAAATATGCAGCTATAAACTGTTTTGCAATTTTCTATTTGAGTCAATTGACTCTGGTTGCAAAACGGAAACAGCAACTTCATAACAATAGTTTGTTAGTATGGAACTAACTTGAAAGGTTATCAACATTTTTCTTTACTGCTTTACAAGAGTAGTGTGTGTCTCTACCAGAACTGAAACAATATTCGATTTAAACTTTTATTGATTTATTTCCTGTGCTATTCTGGTGTAGCAATTTAATTCATGGGCGGGGTCTCCAGTTGCAGAACTGAATGCAAGTTCATAATAATGGGTTTTGTTTCACGTGTATTTAGAGTAAGAGTTCAATGGTCTCACTAAACCTGACTCGAATGAATAATCCAAAGATATGTCTTTAATTTTGATCATTGCCGTTGGTTGAAGGTTGAAGGTTCAAGACGGGTTGAGCACAAGCTAGAAAAGGTCAAACAACCTATTTTCTGTTCTGTATTACGTCATAATAGCTTGTTACATCGATTCCAGCGGGTTCTTTCGCGCTACTAAAATAATTATCAGTACGCCAATACAGAACCTTCTGAAAATGGTAAAACGTACGTACAGATATATATTTGTTCTCCTTTCAAAGCTAAATAAAATTGCTCGAAAGACAAAGTTGTTGTTTTCTCTTAGCGACATGCAATAAAAAATTCTAGCGGGCAAATGCGACAGATATCGCGTAGGATGATAATGATCCACAAAACAATTGGGTAAAGACAGGATAAGCACGAGACTAACACGCATATGGCTCGTGGATTCTCTGATCTGTATCACGTGCTCGCTAGAAAACAATGCATCCTTCTTTTCGCACTACGTCAAATGGTTGCCTTACATTAGTCTGTGTTACATGGATTCGAGATTTTTTCTACCCCTGAAACAGTCGCACACGTCGCGGCTCAATAAGCTGCCGCTATGACACTCATTCGATAATTTGTTGGTCATAAATCAGCCGGCTGTCTGCCAAAATTGGAAGCCTTTGCCGGTAACTTCACACGTGCGTACAACATCGAAATTATAGTTTCTAGCGTACATTGTACCCTAACGGAAATTGAAATGAATAGACAAAGAAGGTTACAAAATGTGAGCTTAAAGAGTAAAACTATGAAATGTAAAAAGCTTACCACTTTTATGAAAGCCTCCAGCCTTCTGCTGTTTATATAGTGAGAAAAAATCGGAATATACATTGTATGCTGTTGAAAAATAACAGCATGATTCTTATTATTTACCTTTCTCTGTTAGACTCGATAAATGTCACCGGCTTTTGATTTTCTGCCCGCAAATGATCAACTATGTAAAGTAACAAGATTCCAAAACAAGCAATTTTATTGTAGATTGCTTTATAACCTTCCAGAAAAGTCATTAGCGCTAAAAGCGACCCAGTAAAAAGGGTGACAGCCCTTTAATGGTACTGAAAGCATTGTTTTCTGATTATTTGCACTCATTTTCGGGAAGTCGCTAACAATTCACTTTAACTGTCTTCCGCCTCGCATTGATTGCTGTCATTCTGTGTGTTTTGTGCGCTCTTTTAAATTAAAATCGTTCTTAAAAGTCCATTTATCTGCATGAAACGACTTCTTTGTTGAAGTCAATAATATTCAGCTCCAGTATCTTTGGATATCACCTGCTCCATTCAAAAGGCGTCGTTGATTGTCAATGTGGAAAGTTAAACACAAAAATACGTCTTGACGGAATGAGTCTACCAGTTTCATTACGAAATGTAATGATGTATATCTTTACGAAGTCTTTTGCAAAATTAAATTTTTGAATTTGCTTCGATTTGCTTTTATGGACCACCCAGTCGGTAAGTAACACATATAGACTTTCTCGTTTTGATTCATTTCCTTTATTTGTTAAGTGGCAGTCTTCGCCAAAAAAACCTAACTGAAAGACTTTTTAAAAAGTTGTAAAACCGAATCTGAACCGCAGTTTTGAAAAGCGCTTTGTTTTGGTTGATATTATTGAGGCAAAAAATGAGATTTCCTGCCTGAAAAATATAGACAAAACTATAAAACCACAGCTAGGTTTTTAATAATTTTGGATCTTAAGATCAACGGATATTTGTGAGAATTGATGTGAACTAGTTAAAAGGAAATATCGAAATGTCGAATATTTTTTTTTTATGATCGAAATTCACTGAGCCATCATGCGGTTTTAAAGTGTCAAAATTATAATCCAAGCCGTTCACATTTATTTACATGTAAGATGATGAAAGCACCCAAGAAATCTGATAGCATAATCCTACCGGCTTTACCCGAATGCATTAGATTGTTTTATTTCCCTATAATCAAAAAAAAAATAACTTATTTGAGAACATATCATAAATGCGCATATTTGAAACGAGTTGCTAGGTGTTAGGAAATTGTATGACAAGGTGGAGGAAAAAATTCAAAGACTCACATTGACAAGGACGACTGTTTCTACAAAGTATTGACAAAACAATTTTGAAAAACATGAAGGCGAGGCTTATTGATTTTTTTTAAGCTCTGGGTATTTATATATGAACATCTGCATCGTCCTTACCGCAGATGATAAACGGTCAACTTTTCGCTGCTGCTTCTCTTTGTGGTAAGTTCAAAACATAACTTAGTTGTAGTTTTGTTCATGGTTTTAAAGCTTTTGAAGAACAGATCAGAGAAAGCAATTCTATCTCTTTTATTGCAGTGAAAGAGGTTCAATATGTTTTTTTGTGTCAGAATCTCTATTTGCTGTCAATGAAATCAGTGTTTTTTGTCACCTTGAGAAGGCAGAGCCGCAATATCGTGGCCAAAGAGTACTCACCTGACAGATTGAGAAAAAAGCCTTAAGCAAGCATGCGATAAAGGTGAAAACAACAAGAGCAAAAAAAGATCATCGTGGTTCTTCGAAGTGCCAAGTGTATTTCATCTTGAACATGTCAAAAATTTCTAAAGATATAGTGATGTTCTAAAACTGTTGGTAGCTGTGAAAATGAAAGAGGAGAGCGAAAACGATTCAGTTGAATGATTTTCTATTTTGCACAATCTTCAAATCCTCCCCAAAATCACAGCATTTGTCAGTCATCTCAAGCAAACAGAACAGAAGTAATGTCAAACGCTGAAGTAAAATTATGATAATTACGTTTCCTTGGAAGAAACTATTATCTGTCGAATTCCAAGTCATTCATGAAAGCAATTGGAAACCAAACCTTACACGAAAGCTCTTTTTATGATAAAATTAATAGAATTTGTTTTTAAATGTAAAAGATAATTTAAGGAAATGGCGTTATTTAAATACTTTAGGAAATCAGATAACTTCTTAGGCTTTCATAGAAGGTTTGTTGTTTGATTTGAAATGTTTTAAACACATCCAATTTGAAAGGTACAGATCAGGATAAGCCGCTATTTGCTTAAGAAAATGTATTAGCACAACTGGCCATGTTTAAAAAAGAATCAGGCCAATCATATGTGACGTTTTTGTGTCAGATATATCCTTTTCGACCTCCCTTAAATGACAAATATTTCCCCACTTATCACCCGCTAAGGTCGTTCTTACCTTAACAATTTACCCCCAGCCCCAAGTGTTTGATCGTAATATACAATTGCCTTACGACGATTTTGAATTTCGCGGTTTGAACTTGGAAAATAAAGAGGGACATAAATGAAGTGAAAAATTCTTCCTAATGGACCCAAAATCCTATAATTAAAAGTTTGATGTAAATTTTTTGAAAAAGCCAATGAATTGCTAAAAGTTCGACAAGTGTGATTCCTTGTCCGAAATCTTCATGGAAGGTCCGCATTGCGTGCATACCGCTCTGTAATGCTCCAACGTTGAATGTTTCGCGGCCTGAAAAAATGTTCTCGAAATCACGATTTAACAAAGATTTGTGGCGTAGCAGTACATAGTTTAAGACGAAGTCTGAGAGAAAATCGAGCAATTTTAGCTTTAAATTTAATTGGCAAAAATCAGTAACAGAATAATGTAATTTTTAGTATTTTACAGTCCTTCACATTTTCTGAAAGCTAAAGATACAAATAATCTCCTGAAATAACACCTTAAACAATTTCTCGTGGAAACGAGAGAAGATAAATTTGAAGATCAGAAAAATTGTGCTAACCCATATAAAATTCCATCATCATTTTCATTTCACCAGTACTTTCAAGTGTTTGAGACGAAGTTCTAGTATTTGATTTCGACGTTTGTTGTTGCTAGAAATGATTTTTTTGTGGAGAAGGTATATATCACAGTCGTACAGAAGCTTTCGATACGATGTAAATAATCTAGTTACAAGGTTTCGTCAGCTCGCTACTCGTGGTGTATGGATTCTTCCTTAATCTATTTGCCCGGTTTTTTGGTTTGGAAGACAAACCTTCTTCTACTTCCATTTTGCTATTTTTTGTTTCTTCAAGATTGGAATACAACAGCGTTAAACAAAATAAGCCACAAATGTAATGAAACGATAGTAGAAAAAAGAATATTTAGTAAAAAAGTTATGTGCTCTTTGATTTAATACATTAGTTTTAGGATAAAAAGGTATCCCTTTTATAAGAAAATTTAGTATTAGATAGGAAGGAGCAAACATATATATATCGGCTGATGTTGCACTTCTTAGTTCAGAGCGAAATAGAATGAAAGCGTTCTTTTAAATATATGTGGGGAGCAGGGATGGCGCTCGCCTCCCACCAATGTGGCCCGGGTTCGAATCCTGGATCCGGTGTCATAAGTGGGTTGAGTTTGTTGTTGGTTCTCGTCCTTGCTCCGAGGATTTTTCTCCGGGTTCTCCAGTTTTCCTCCCTCCTCAAAAATCAACATTTCTAAATTCCAATTCGATCGGGAATTCAAGGGCCACGGGTTTGTCAGTCGCATGACTGTTAAGTGCTACCCTCGTAAAACAAAGTTAATTATTATTATTATTATAATTATTATTATTAAAATAGCTTTCTTGTTGGCTTATTACGTATAGATAAAGTGATATAATTTCCAATAATGGTATCCAGTTATAAAAGTTGAGAAAAATGTCCTAAAATTCATTCTAAAACTACTTGATTTTAGGTATTATTAGGATGGACCTGTCACTATTAGGTAGTTCAGTAATGTTACCAACTATGAATCTATTTCTTGCATCTCAAATGCTTATGTGAGAATGATAAACGCCATTTATGGCCGTCAGTTTATGGAATAGTGCCTTGTTTTTACATTGATGTAAGGACTACACCTAGATATTTCACGTCAAAGGGAGCATAAAAGTTTTCGAGAAATCCTTGATAAAACAAACGAGTGTTATTCCTTTTCTTCAGTTCAAGGAAGTTGGATGTTTCACTGATTCATTGTTCCTTTCTCGTTTATTCCTCTGTGCAGAATTGACTGGCCGGAAACTTGCCTGACACGATCCTCAATTCTGCACAAGAAGTGACACCAAATTAAACCGGAGGTATGAACGATCTACACGATAACAGCTCCTCTGCAAACATTACTGGGCCGAGTGGGGCTCCTTATCGTAGAAACCAGACAGAAGAGGTTATAAAGGTGGTAACATTTTGGCTCATCATTATCGTTGGTTTAATGGGCAACTCACTCGTCATCACAGTTGTGAAGATGTTTCGCAGCATGAGAACAACCACTAACTATCTTCTGGTCAACGTTGCTTGTGCTGATATCACTACACTTGTACTTACAGCAATCCTCTATATAATCATGCAAGGAAAAGGTCCGGTACATTCCAGAGCACTTGCCAGTTTCCTTTGTAAGTTCATCTACAACAACACCATCTCGATTATAACGCTTCTGGTGACTGCGTTGACCCTTACAGTCCTGGCCCTCGAGAGATATAATGCTCTGGTGAAACCAATGATCATATCCCGAAGGCTCACCATTAGCAAGATTGCTTACGTCATAACTGGAATCTGGTTGGTTGCCATAGCGTTGATGATTCCGCTGTTTGCAACTTTAGATTACGATCTAGACAAGCGGTCTTGCACTCATGGTGACGCGGACTATGAAATGATGATCTACATTGATTGCTTGATTGTCATTCTCACCTTGGTTCCATTTACGCTGATTGCCTTCTGCTACACTCAGATCATCTATGGCATGTATTTCAAGAAAGCTGCTTACAGAAGCAAAATTGAAAGAGGTCACGTGCACGAGGAAACGAAAGAAAAGAGAAGATTAGTGACATTGCTTATCTTGTTGACTGTAGTATTTTTCATAGCCTTCATTCCTTATGGTGTTCTGCTAATCTTAAAAGTTAGCAAAGTAAACCACATTCATGTATTGTACCTCCAATCTGGTTCACAGTATCTCACGCTGTTGAACTGTTCAGTAAATCCTTTTATCTACGCGTTCCAAAGTTCTAGCTACAGACGCGCTTTTAAGCTCATTATAAAGAAAATGCTCTGTCGTGACGTCACGTACGAACTTTCTGAACTCCTGGAGATGCGCACGCGCACTTCCGTACGAAGTGTGTAGTGGGGTCTTCACCGACCTAACAGCTAGTGGAACTTAATGTGTCTGAAAACTTGCGCGGGTTTAAATTTCCTAAGCAAAATCTAAAATTAGTGTTTAGGTCTTTATGTTTTAGATGTAAAGTCAGTCAAACTTACATTATTTGATTAGACGGATTTATATATAAAAGTTTCGTTTGCGAGTCTATTTCTTTAATGGATATACCAGTAGAGGAGTGATAACATAAAAGGCTTTACAAGATGGAATGTGTCCATTAAAGGTATTTTATTGGTATGCCCGCGAAATAAACAACTGAAAACGAACAGCCGCATTTTTAGCTGCGATGTTTTTCTCGGTATATTACAAAAAGTGGAGGTTTGGTAACTGCTTGGAGAAAATACGAATATTAAGATATATAAATAGACAGCGTGAAACCTATAGGCAATAGGACATATGTCCTCATTAGTATCTATGCTGCAATTTATATGAGAAAACGTCCTAAAAGCGGTTTTTGTAGGCTACGAGCAATGCCTCTTTCCTCTCGAATCATTGAACAAGAAGATATTAGTGTTTGTGTTGCAAGTTACGCATCATGGTTGGTGTAACTCTTAAAGTTTTAAAACTTTGGCAAAGAAACTTGCATAATATATTCCAAACCCAATGTGAAAACCTAATGTGATTAGGCCGTAATATGGGATTAGCCATCTAAGGTATGATGATTTGCTCAAAACGGTAGAAAACCACCTAAACTGGCTCAAGATATTTAAAAGCCACCAAAAGAGCTACAAATATTATCTAAAAAAATACTGCTAAACGTTATAATTCGTTTTATTAATATAGAAAATCAAAGTTTCTTATGCACACTTGATGAAATATGGTTGCCATGGAAACATTAAGGCACGTAAGCA
>Ga0126337_10002355_pt1 | contig 11988 bp, 5 predicted proteins | sample DipCmetagenome_FD_92527 | JGI IMG/M metagenome (GOLD analysis project Ga0126337, IMG submission 92527) | Coral microbial communities from La Bocana,Puerto Morelos, Mexico - Diploria C A metagenome | ecosystem: Host-associated > Invertebrates > Cnidaria > Coral | place: La Bocana,Puerto Morelos... | reverse complement strand
GTTTGGTTCACTAAACAGCCATATTTGTAAAACCTTTGAGAACTTCACCTTAAATCTGAAGTTCAAGCAAGACTATCTTGCTCAATTAAAAATCCATGGCTGTCTCGCTGGGATGTTTACTAGTTTCCTTACTTTTATGGCTACAAAAATGGTGACAGTTTCTTTTTGTGGAGTAGTTCACCTCCTAATTATCATGACAATGTTTTGTCATCATCAGTTGTGTGTATGTCGATTTTCCACAAGTCATAAACCATAGTTTTTCATTCTGGTCTGTTACTGGATAGCAGTACTATTTTGCTTTCGTGTCTATGTGCATCTTGTTATGGCACTATAGTAAGAGTTGGTAATCTCATTCTTTTTTGGAGGATACTGTAAAATTCCATTGTTATAACCTTTCAACTGTTTTGTTAAGTCGTTGTCACTCTTAGAGGGGGCAGTGGAGTGCCCATTATGGGGAGGAATTATTGCCAAGATGTCCTCTGAAGATATTTTACAACTGAAAAATCTTGGATAGTTCTTCTGTTCCCAACATTTTTTGTTCTTGGAAACATCCACTTTGGGTGCTTTAACTGAAAAAAACAACAACAAACAATCAAATGCATACAAAAAGAGTTTTCTAATTCTTACTTGACAACACTAATGTAGAACAAAAATCTCCCTAGGTGTCCAGTTTTATCAGAAGGACTTTTGCTTTTAATTTTTTCAAGAAGGGTTGTCCTGTCGAAATGTTACAAACTGTTGTTGATGAATTTAGTCCAGAGCATTTTTGGGGTCCTTCATATGCATTTGAAAAGCATTTTACCACAATGTGTCCTTCCTCTTTTCAGCTTTTGATGTCGGTTGAGGAGTGCTCGTTGCATTTAATTTTCACTAATTTGCTACTTGCTGCTGAGAAATGCAAAAAAATTAACTGGTGTGGCTGAAAGTTGAAAGTGTGTACAGAGATGTCATGACATCACAGAGGCACCCCTCTTCTCGAAGCAGATGTGTAGGCCTCTCCATGCAATCAGTCGTGAGTAAAACCGAAATTGTTTATCGGTGGTTGACTGGTTGTGATCAACTGCATAGATACAAACCACTAGCTTATGACTAGCTCTATAAATGCAGCTTCAATTACTTCTGGCATACATGTAGAAGTCATTTCCAGGGTCTCTCAGGAAATCGATATCCAAGGTGTGTGTGTGCCTTGTAAGTCCTTCAAATTGAAAACAAAAATTCAAGGCCTTGAAATTCTGAGAAAGGTGTCTTGGGTCATCAAAAATCTTGAAAGTTCTTGACTGTTTTCCTTTAGTGAAAGAACAAAACAAAGAAAACTTGAACAAATCTGACAGTGATCCTATGAACCTGAGCTTCTAGTCTCACATTCTAATAATATTTTTAATAGTGGATTGCATCCTGGAAAAATTGGAGTTGTCCTGGAAGGACCCAATGGGCCTGTCGTTTCAGAAGATGAACATTCACAAACCTGTGGTCTAAAAACAATTATGAGGAGCCCAAAGGTCCCTAGCCATGAAACCCTTGGTGCCCAGCACTTAGCTTATATGAAAAAAGTAAGTTTTCCAGTCTCCCAGAGACAAAATTTAGTTGCCTGTGGCATTTAAATCAATTTTAGTGTATAAATGGAGACCTGTCCATCTGCTGCATCTCATGGAAAGTGAAGGACTCATTAAAATAACCACAGACATGAATTCTACTACTTATTTCAAAAATGCCATACCAGGACTTGTATGGACCATGTCACCAGAATATTGGTGTTTTCATTTATCAGGACCATGATGAAAAATTGAATGCCAGCTAAGATGCAGCAGAGGAGTGTAGAAAGAGTGACATTTTTCCTTATCATTGACTCTGGATTCTTTAGTATAAACAAAAGCAGGATTTTGGCTATAACAAAATAACAGCTACATCACTACATGCCTGTAACACCTGGATAAGGACACCATATTGCACACAAGACACCATATTTACACAATTTTTGTGTAAATGTATTATTAAAAGTACTTATCATACTCGAGTTTTTTCAAAGTGCATTTGTAATCTTACATGCAGAGTAATGTAATGCAGGACAAAGGATGCCACTATATGTACTGTACCAAGTGTGCCTATGTTTGGACAACCATGTTGGCGCTTCAGCTGTTAATTCTCTTTGTTAGTGCTATCCATTTCAGAGATCACAAACATTTCATGTGTTTCTGTTAATTTTTCAAATTAGAGAATGAAATATGCTCTTGGAACCCAACCTAGAACCATGTGTTTCCACAGCTTTTTCTTGTTCTCCGGACAAACATTCTGAAGTTTTTTTTTGTATGAAACTAATGGAAATGAAAAGAATGTTTCCTATTTTTTGTACAAAACACCCCAAAAAAGGACAGGGATGTTTGCTTCATCAACCTGTATTAGTTCACCGTTTCTATCAAATTACATTAAATTGCACTTTCTCACAGATTTTTCCCCTATCCTCCAAATGTCTGTTCTTTTGTATGGATATCCTGATGGCACTGAACCTCCAATATTATTTGGCTCTTACCGTACTTTAGTTAATGCCTTGCTTTTAGTGTACATGGTTTCGTCAATTCTCATCATGCTTGTTTGCAAGGAAGGCTGCTTTGTCCCATGCTCCCGTCTTTATTGCAGTGTTATAACTTTTGGGACATTTGTACCAAAAAAAAAATCACTTATATTTTCAGTGAAATTCTTCAGTTTCCGTCTTCTTTGGTTAAAGGGCTGACACACTACTTAGACTTTCCATGCAACTTCTTCCTATGTGACTGCTGTGTATTAAATGCATGAGAAGGTATAAAATGGTTACTGATGCCATGCTCTGCTGAAAACAATACTATAATTCATTTTCTTTGTGTTTACTGGTTCTTCTGGGAGTCTTTAGAATCCTGTAATGTTAGTGGTTAAATATGTTTAGAAATGAAGAATATTTCCTTGTGGAGTTGATCTACAGTTGCTTACCAATGGCTCTCGATACTTTTGAACAAGGAAGGTGTTCAACATAATCAAACTGGCAGGTGATCTGAGTAGTCTGCTGAAAAGTTGGGCTTGAAGTTCAACTGGTTTGAAATAAAATGCTTTTAGGTGTTGATATGTTAGGATGAATTGAATTTGTAAGATGGCACTGTTGTTCACAGAAATCTGTTGACTGTTCGGTTTTTATAGAATATCAAGTACCTGTGATGGTCACGGGGAACCTGTTGTAAATACAACAGGTTGGGAGATTATATAGCTGCTGGTGTTCTTTTTCTGAGTTTTGCAAAAGCCTATGGGTTGTCAAATACTCTGATGATTTTATTGACAGTTTTAATCTGATCAAAAGGATCCTAGTCAGTCTCCGCCATTTTCAATGCTATCATCATCATGATATTGCATGGTGAAGTGAAATCTTTTTGCTTTTCTGTAAGTTGTGTTCCTGAAAGTATACTCAATTATCATCAGTGGTTTCGCAGTGATTTTTTTTGTTTTTGTTTGCTCTGAATAAAATATGGCCAAATTGTTGCATGTAAACAAAAACAAAGGTCTGACTGACTAGGGTCCTTAAAGTTTTTATTTTAGATTGAACTCTCTTCATGTTCAAGCTGAGTAAAATAAAGAAAGGATTTGTTTACATATGTGCCCCTTCCCTCTTCAACACAAAGATACTGTTTTTGTATTGTATTATACCTTATTATAAAGTACATGATTATGTGAGACACCCACCAGCGGTGAAACTGAATTGTGTAAAGTATCTCAAACTGGTTTATTCAAAGGAAGAGGCATTTTACTGTAGTGTCTGCAATTTCATTAGAGAAACTTAAAATCTAAAAATGTTCTACCGGCCATAATTTTCTAGAGAAACACAACATCAACTTTGGACTGTGAAGAGTATGAAGAATGTTATCATATGACTATCAGTTTGAAAGAAGGAATGGTTGTTAATGTCTAGCAAATTTGTATAGATTATTAAGAGATAGATAGATTAAATTATTGTTACTACTACTTGTAATAATTAAACATTTCTTTATTTAGGACATATATCTATGCCATGCTCAATAAATTATAATAATAAGGGATAAATATTTAAATGTTAAAATATGTTAACTATAAATAACAGTTATTTCAATATTGACACAACAGTTGATTAGTTCAAATGAAACAGTAAAATAGTGCAAATAATTTAATAGACTGTATTCACTATACTGGAGCATTTTTGTTGAACTTTTTCATACTGCTTGCTAATGGTCTTAGTACTGACTTTGTGGTCAGTTGACTCTGTAAGAGAATTGAGGCTGTCTGGGGCTAGCAAGACAACACAACTGTGTCGGAATTCAGTAACAGCATTTAGGTGGAAATGTCATGTTGCGTATAATGTTATTTCAGGACCATTCAGCCCATGGAATACATGGGTACTAGCTACTTTTCTCTGAAAAATCAAGTCATCAAGGCTGAAAGAAGGATTTTGAAGGTCAGTTGATACTTGATAATTAGATTATATAAAACTTCAGATTTCTACCATGTGATATCCTCTTCAAAAACCCAAGTGGCCGCCAGATTGTAAACAAGCACATACTACTGCGCTACTTGATATTACAACAAAGAGCGGTGCAGGCAATTAGAGTGACATGTGGTAGAGCACTAGTAGAGGTATACTAAAGAAAGATAGGTTAACGTCTTTGTTTCAATTGTTTCGGAAGGTTTCCATCAAAACATGGCTCTTTTCCTGCATGACATGATAGTACATTTTGTGCACAAAAAAGAATTCTACATGGCAAAAGCTTTTTCAAAACTTTCAAGCAAAACTTGTTATGGCCTTATTTCAAGTATCACCCACCATTAGTGATGTTTACTTTCTTTTGGCCTGCTGTTAGCTGTGCACTGTTCTTCTTTATTGCATGTTTCATTATTTAGTCTTGTTTGAACTTTTCTAAAAACTGCCGAAACTAGATCACACTCGCGGCTTTGTTATTTAGTGTTAAGTACTGGCTTTTTTTTCCTTTCAGGAACTTGGCTTTTGTGTTCACGTAAAGCACCCTCACAAGGTAAAGAATTATCTTGCTAGCAGTGATACACAGACATAGAAGTATTGTTTTTTTTTAATCCGTTGTTGTTTTGTTTTATTCCTGTTGTGTCTCTTATAGTAGTACTGGTAAGCTGTGTACGTGTTTTTCTTTCTCTCTGGCAAAATTGTAGCAAATGATGCATGACAGAAAAGGAGACTGAATTCATGAGGAACACAATTATTATGAGATTTAATTAGGAAAATTAAAACAAATTAGATATTTTCCATGATATAATTAGGTGCATTTAATCTGTATTGTTAATTCATTCTTGAATACAAGCAACTTCGAATACAGTTTTAATAATGGCATGGTAGTCTTGGATTAGGATTAATAAAATGTGTTTCAATAACAGGGCCCAAATCTTTGTTAATTGTATGTAGATAAACTTTTCTGTTGTGAAGTTTCCTTTTTGTTATTGTCTTGCTGTAACTTGCTTTGTTTTCATTTGTTTTTAGGTCATTATTATGTATCTTAATATTCTTGAAAGTCAAACAAACACACCACTGGCCCAGAAGGCCTGGTATGTACCACTGTTGCTTTGTTTACTATAACAAGGTGGCTTCACCATAATCACAAAGTGTAGAGTTTGTATGTGCTTTTTCTGAATTGAGATGATTGAAATTCTGCTCTCAGTGGTAAAAAATGTGACACACACTCCTGCATAAGGCAGAGTGACGATGTTTGATTATGGTATGGAAAGGGGATAAAATCTTTTGAATGGCCAACTTTTTCCAAACTTATTGGCCATTGTGAAATTAACATCTTTAATTTTTTTTTCAGGAATTACATGAATGACAGTTTTAGAACAAATATTTTTGTAAGGTACCCTCCTGAAACCATTGGCTGTGCTTGTATTTTTCTTTCTGCGAGGCAACTTGAGGTATGCACTCATAAATAGATTCCTAAAATTGATGTGTGATTATTATTTTAATGATATTAAGAGCGGTTATTTCTTGCTGTTATAACCAAAGTTTTAAGCTGCCTATTTTCATTAACCGATTAGGCACAAGAGAACTATTAGTTTAGATTTAAGCAGTATGAATTTGTAACAGTCAATTTATGGGTAACAGTTCATCAAGGAATCATACCACTTGCCTTTTTTGTTACCATGGTTCTGACTTGTCTTGAAACTCCTTTCTCTCTCTCTCAAATCTGCATCATTTTTTATCACTTTCTCTTTCTTTCTTGTCAGTCATGTTCCATTGGGTATCTCAAGTACCCTATGTTTTAGTTTCTCTGAATGTTGTCCTGAAAGATGGCTGTAAATAAATACACTTGGTTTTTTTTTCTAGATTAGTTTACCAACCAGACCACCCTGGTGGGAGCTATTTGGTGCTAAATTAGAAGAGCTTGAGGTATGTTTGTTGTTGCTATTGGTGGTGGTGGTGTTTTTAGATCTATAAAGTGAACTGCTCATCAAGTATTGTAGGAGTGTTAATAATTAATTGAAATGTTTTCATGGCAAAATCTGTCTTGATGGTGAGGATAGCTGATTAGGCACAAGTAAGACTATTAGCTCCAATTTTAACACTTAATTTGTAACAATCAAGTTATGGGTAAATCTTCATCAAGAAATCATATCACTGGCTTTATTTGTTACCATGGCATCATGGAATGTAAGGCTTCACAAGGGATAGGGTACAGGATATGGGGCCAATTATTTGTACAGCATTCACTTTTGTTCACAGCAACTTTGTTTGACATTTCTGTGACAGTGTTTGTTTTTGTTTTGCAGGAAATTAGTCTGACGCTTTTGAGTTTGTATACGAGACCAAAGGTAATTTTGTTTTCACATTTGATGGTAACCACAGTAAGTTAAGTGTTTTAAATTGTGTTCTCCATGTAATAAGTGGTAATTAAACTGCAAAACAAAACAGCGAGCAACATGGGTGGTATTCAAATCAAAGGTCTGGAGTGAGTGTAGAAATGGTTTTAAGGAGCTGTGCGCCTCCCCAATAGGGAAGACAAAACAACTTTTTTTGCAGTCTAACTGTGAATAGACCTTGTAATCAATACCACGGTCATTTTGAATCCAGTGTTTCAATTAATAGCTATTATGGGATGCTTCCAGGCAAATTAGCATGTATTTCCCCCCTTGGCTTCAGTAGTTTAAATCAGTATTTGGTGGTTTGAATAAGGACATTTTGTTTGCCACAGGCTAACTTGGATACCCTTCAGAAGGCGGTCAGTGAAATCCGCAATGAACTGGCTCAGAAGAAGAGTGAAAGTCAGGCAGATGGAGCCCCAGCAGCTAACAACTCAACCCCTAACTTGTCTCCTACTGAAGGTACAACAGCAGCAAGAGATGGCGCCAGGCAAGGTAAAGGGATATTGCAATTTGGCTTAGTTTGATTCCCCTCTCAATCTTGTAGAGAGGACTGCAATCAACTAATTGCCAGATGGTCGTATCGTAAACACCTCTATAGCTTTGAGGGTAATTGCCATTCATTGCTTTCACACCAAGAAAAAGTCGTGAAAATTCAACATGCAATAACTTAAATCTTGACAAAATTTTGAAAATTCTTACATAATGTCTATTTAACAATTCTGCAATAAATATAACTAAAAGGCGGTGGCAATTAGAAATGTTTCAGTGCTTTTCTTTAATAATACTGAAAAAGTCTCGATCATGCAAAGCTACACAGGGTTGTAGGTAGGTGAGGTCAGCATTCGAGCCAAGTGGTCCGTCAGACCGGTGGTTGTCTCCGGTGTTAGTAGGCTACGGCATGAAGCAGCTAGGAGTCTTTCTGCTCTCACCTGGATGGGATGCTAGTCCATTGCAGGCAGGGTTACCCCTAACATTAAATTCGGCAATATCCATTTATACACCTGGGTGGAGGGAGGCGCTGTTAGTAGTGTCTTGTCCAAATAAAACACATCAACTCGAACCCGGACCGCTTATCCGGAGGCCACCCTTAATCAAAATATTCCTCTAACATTCCAAATTTATTCTTATTTAATATTAATTTATTAATTTATTTTTTATTTGGTGGCTAGGTTTAGGTTCAAGGCCTTCTTCACCAAATAGAGTTTCTCCGTTGTCAGTTTCGAGTCTAACGGATGGCAAAAAGAAGAGTTCATCAAAGGTGGACGAGGACAAGAGGACGAGTCATAAAGAACGGTAAATATGTGTAGCCTGTGTTGTAAACACTCTCACACGTGAAGGCGTTTGCTGTGTGACTTCGTTTAGGGCACAAGTGGCGCAAGACTGTATAGTCTGGTCTGTGTCTAAGCTTTTTTGCTGTGTTGTCTCTAGGACAGACACCTGCCGAATTACTGTGCCAACCAGACAAAACTGCATTGTAAGAATTGTCCCCTGGCGAAATTGAGCTTAACGGACTAAGTCACTTAAGCTTTGGGGATAGATTGCATATTTTGATACTAATTAGGATTTTGGGTTGAAGTTGTTCTTTTTTAATCTCGCGTGCTTCGCTGTTTCCTTCTCAGTCCTATTTCCCGAGCAAGCCGGCGCAGCCGATCCCCTATCAATCGTCGTTCTCGGAGCCGTTCGGGAAGCCGCACACGCAGCCGAAGTCGAAGCCGATCAAAAAGTTACAGCTTATCGATTAGCCCTGACAACATTAGTAGAAGCGAATCGGAAAGCAGCGACGAAAGTCCAGACAAACAGAAGAGGAAGTATAAACGACGACGGAGCCCGGCCCGAGGAAGAGACGACGAAAAACGAACGCGACCTCGGAAATACGACGGCGACTACGTCCGAAAGAAGGCGAGATCCGATGGATTTAATAGACATCAACGAGAAAAGACGCGCGAACGAAGTAGGTCACCTCTCTCTGAGAGCCGCAGTCGATCGCGTAGTCGAAGTCCGACAAAGAGACCGCGCGGGAAATATGAACCAGGGCGAGAAAAGAAAAAGCGAGAAGACAGACATCGCGACAGAAATGGAGTGGACTACCGGACTTCAAGGAATAAAGGACGCGACCATCGGCATCGGAGATAACGCTCGTGTTATTTTGTATCTTGTGTATATAGACTTCCAGGATGGAAGAAGCTGTGTTAATAGCATTATCATGCCGAGAGACTGGCGCACGTCAGACTTGTTTGCATTTAGTACAAGTATTTCAGTAACGCTTCCTAATAATCTTGTTAGAAATGTTGTTTATTAAAAAAAGAATGGACGAAAAGCACTAACACTTCTGTGTATTGGTCATTATTTTCTTTTGTATACTATTTCTTTGTCTTTGTGAAGAAAATTCCCCAAAAATATCTTTAAATAATGATACGTGAACTTCGTCACTTAAAAATTGTTGAACAAAATATATATTGGAAAAGGAAATGAGGAGAGAACGTAATTGACCATTCTATGATTACAACCCAAAAGAAATTCATGTAACTAAATATTTACGAAAGGAACATTATGGTAGTGGTGTCTCGCCGAGTTACTGCCGAATCTGCACTAAAGGGGAATTTAATGAATTCTTCACTGACCGAACGCGAAAAATCTAAGTAGCTAAGTACAATTTTTTGTCTCTATTATAATCCAAGCATATTTGGGTTCCATGCAGATCTCTGCGTTCTGACTGGTTCTTTGATGGAGTGCTGTCTTTGATAGTACGCCTTTCAAAATTCAAGGAAGAGAGGAAGAAACTGATTACGAAGACGAATCCGATAGGAAATCGAGCAATTCAATTTTTAATAGATAAAAGCCTTGCATTAGAATAATTTTAAGTATGACAGTCCTTTTTGTATTTTTTTTTGAGGTCCTATGCGCCAACTTGGCGCCAGAGGACAGGTGAAGGAAAGATACAAACAGTTGCCTGAAAAACACCAAAAACATGTTTTCAATGTTCAGATAAATTTTGCGAACACGGTAAAATTTCATCAGTTCCATTTCACCAATACTTTTAAGAATTTTTTACATAAATTCGAATATTTGTTTGACCTGGTGGTTCAATTAATTTCTTTTGATAAGTTAAAATAATCACAAAAGTTTGTAATGCGGTGGAAATAAGGTTTTATTTCCCTCTTTGAAACCGTTGGCTTGTTCAAAGCTGAATTCGTTTCAGTTTAAAGTACTTGCTGTAAAATAGTTTAAAAGCGTTTTTATGTGGCTCTGCTGGTATGTAAGTGTTCTGTGGGCACGCAAACAAAGAAATGATCTTACCAATGTCCGGCCAAGGGAAAGTATGAGCGTGTTCGTAATGTCCATGCAAGGATGTCCATGCAACATTTGAACGCATCAAAAATACATTTTGTAGTAACGACACCTCTCGCGCAAACCGTGAGGTCATAGTTGACGAATGACGCAACAAATACGTTACGCGAGAAAATTAGATTCAATTGCGCGCGCAAGCAATTGGCGGTGCGAGAAGGTATTCGGCCATATAAGTCTTCTGATTGGCAGTTGTGAATATTTTGGTGCAGTTGCGCGGAATATCTCCTGATTTATAGCTAACTCACTGGGTGGGTACCATGATACGCCGCGCGATATCACAGGATCGACAAATGTCAAATAGGGCAACCCTAAGACCTGGTATTATTGATATTGGGAATGGCCTCGGAAATAATTCACTTCAGTAACTTGCATTGAGTAAATAAATTTTGCTATTCTTCTCCTTTTCTTGAGGCTTCAAGCACAAACTGTAATTGTAAAGAACGGAAAAACGACTAGTTTTAAACAACTTCTATTTATTCATGTGGTCGCCTTGTTCAGAAGGTGCAGGGGTTGGCCCCGATCCTTTGCAACCGCCGAGACGATCGGATGCGTCTTTAACGGTTTTTCCACGATCCGACAAAAAAACATCCCGCAAAAAATTTTCTCTGGCAAAGTTTACTCCAGTGGCGAAATTATGCATACATTTGGCAGCATTGTTTGGCTGTGTGACCGCGCGATGCGGTTCCAGTCAAAGACCCACTTTTCACCCTTGCTCACCACAAATAGTCTCCAGTAGCTCAGTGGTTAGACAGATTGCTAAGAATCTTAATTAAATCCCATGTGGAACTCGAATTTTCTTCCGTTCTAATTTCCTACAATCGCTAAGCTTAGTACCAAACTTTGAAAGCCAGTTGATTTCCCACAAAATTTCCCTGTAAACAATTCAGTGGCGCACGGAAAAAAGTGCGCGGTCAAGGGCTAGGCCCGACAACAATCATTTTGGCCCGAGATTCAACAAAATGGCGCCCCTCGACGGTAACAGAACATAAAGGTCGGCACACACCGGGGACTAGTCCCTGCAAGAAGTGCCGCAAAATCTAGTCGCGGGGACTAAAATCCCCTCCCCTAGTTCCCTCGTGTGTGCCGACCTTAATGTTTAGGGTGCGTGATCTAGATCGGGATCACTGACCCAAGATCATTCGGATCATGGTTCATCAAAGGAACCGATGAATCCACTCTGGTCACGGAGAAAAAGGGAAAAAGAAGGTAGACGGAAACCAAGTATTGAACCTGATACAGTTATTTTCGTAGTCCTGTTTTGGCGGCCATATTTCTTGTGAGGGGTGACTTTGAGTTCTGGTTTAGTTTGATACACCATGAGTGTTGTTCTGCGCTGCGGTGTTGTTCTGAAAGCAAATTCCTTGTTCCAGGGATTGATATCAATGTGATGTTGGCGTGCAATACGTTTCTGGTTGCCCTATCAAGTATCCAGCTAGTAAATTTGTAAGTTGACACTGAACAAAGGAGACGCAAGTGTTAAATTGAATCATTTTAGTTTATTGATCCCCAATGCGTGAAATAGTTAACGTTACCTTAACACGCTTCAACAGAGCTGTAGCACTCTTACTACAATTTTAAAATGCCAGTAACCGACCAGCTACCTCTTTCAAATTTACTTTTATTTGCGTCGATGTCGCCATTTTGTTTTCAAGGTCGTTTTGCGTTTGCAACAAAAAATAACTTTCCGAATTGAAACACGTTTAATTGGAACTTTAAGTTTTAATTTATCCTTTTTATTAGATTTGCGTATGGGGTGTCAGCAATTCCTCT
>Ga0126337_10002352_pt1 | contig 11991 bp, 6 predicted proteins | sample DipCmetagenome_FD_92527 | JGI IMG/M metagenome (GOLD analysis project Ga0126337, IMG submission 92527) | Coral microbial communities from La Bocana,Puerto Morelos, Mexico - Diploria C A metagenome | ecosystem: Host-associated > Invertebrates > Cnidaria > Coral | place: La Bocana,Puerto Morelos... | reverse complement strand
TGTTGTTGACAACATGGAGGAATTCAGTGAAGAAAATTTGCCAAATTTTTCCATCTTTAGCAGTTCTAACACAAATGAGAGATTTCCATGGTTGCAGGAAGAGGAAATTAATACTCTTAGAAGTAGAAACGAAAACTCAAACACCGCCAAGAGCACAAAAAACGTGGCTGAACGTTTTCAACGAGTGGAAACTCCAGCGTAACGATTTCAGTCTGTTTTTTATCAGAGACAGTTTCCATAGTTTTCCTTGCGAAGCTGTATTTCCTCACTAGCTATATAATTAATAAGTAAGAGGACTACATGTTTGTCCAATTTGGAAATAATTGGATTCAAAAAATTCCTCTGACAGCCAAATTGGACTCGGCCTACGGCCTCGTCCAATTTTGGCTGTCCTCGAAATTTTTTTCATCCAGTTATTTCCAAATTGGACAGCATGTAGTCCTATTACATATACTAATACCACGTATACAAAGTTGCTAAGCAACGTGACACACGCACACCAATGACGTTGCTAAGCAACAAATAGGTCAGCAACGTGACAGATTTAATTTCGGAACTGAAAACGCTGACTGCTCGCCCTAGCTTGTTTATTTGACAATAGCAATTGTAAACTCTTCAAGTGGTCTGAACTGAGGACGAAAAGAAAAAAAGGTTAAATTTTTCTCTTTTCTCCGAGCTGACACGAGGATAGATATCACATCCTTGATGCTTTCCAAAAAAAAGGCTCTCGGGATTCATCTGCGGGTGATAAATCTCTTACGAGACTTGTTTACCACTTTTTCAAATTCCACTCCATTCCAAGAGGGAAGAGAGAACGAATTGACTTCATTTACAACATTCAGCAGGGCAAGGTAGTGATATAATCTTAGACCATACCTAATAAAAAATACAGGTACAGCAATTTACTCTCCTGCGTGTTATACCTGGTTAGATCTAGTTAGATCTGGTTAAATCTGGTTATTTTAGATATGGCAAGCTCAAGTTCCTCTTCTTATATTCACGCACTTTTGTTGATGCCATGTACTCATGTTAATTGCTGTAGTTGTCAATCAATACTATAGCTGGGTGTTTTAATTTTGTTCACCTTCAGGTTAGGTGTGTAATACTTTTGAGATGGATCTAATGGATCTTTAAGTACGAATTATTGATAGCCTTAGGGAGTCTTGTACGCCACCGAAATGATACAAAAACAAACTTTGGAAATTATGTAAATAAGTCTGTTATTCTCCATTTTTGTTTCTTAATAATTTATTCCACTCTGTTTAAGTAAATAACATTTTGAGAGGGATTCCAATTCAAAAAAAAAGGAACGGAAATGTTATTTCCAGAGCCACAGAGATGTCTGCAGATTTTCGTTTAACCTTGTCAATGCTTCCAATTATTTTTTGTCCTTATATTATTTAACATTACGACAATTTGTGAGGAAAGTCAGTCTTTGTTCAAAATTAAAGCAAAGTACACGTTAGCATGGGGCTTGTACTATTGTACAACAACATCAGTTTGGACCAATCAGAGAGCGCGCAGATACAGGCTCATTTAGCTGAAGATTTTGGTCTGACATTTTAATTAAGGGCATGTTTGGTTCTGTAGCTAAATACGTCTAACTTGAACTTGGCAGTTTATTTGTATGAAACACACGTCTTAAACCATTTTGTTATTGAGCTGTCCTCGATTTGGCAACGCCAGTTAAACAAATTAACAAAATAATATGTTGCTGGGTTGAAAGATGTCGTGCCTCCTGTATATAGAAAAGAAACTAATTATACATGAAACAAACATAGCGCTTTGAAAGATCGTTTGATAATTAAACTTATCATGAAATAAGCCGCGGCTTTGAGAATTTTGAAGACAAAATCTTTTCAGGAAACCAAAACACATCCGAAAAACTTTTTATTTCTACTACGGTCTTTAAACTACGTCTATAGTCAATTCACGGTTGTCTGTCGAGTATAGATAATTTCTGAAATTAGATACCTATAATCAATCAGGTAATATGCTAATTTGACGTGAACGAAAAAGTGTGCATCTGATACTTATTTCGGTTTCTAATCAGTTTTGCTTTTTTTGAAATTGACACGAAATTGAATTCATTCCAATCGCAGGGTATTTCGAACAGATATCAATGATCGAGTAGATAAATTCGCGTGTCAGACCTCGAAACACCTGTATCCTGCGGTTATATGCGCGGCAGGGCAAGATATAACTGGGTATTGCACTATTTATCCAGCTTGTTATTAGTACTTATAGACAGGCATACATTTCGTAGTACCGATCTGTCTTATAAATTGCGTTAATTTAAATCTTGCTTGCGAAACCAAGATTCGTTTTGTAGATAACAGGCGTCGTTATCGAAAGAACATTCATAAAATACTGCAGCCAATACTAGAGAGGTGGGCCTCGAAAGTTTTTTTGAAAAGACGGAGTCGGCCTGACTTACTTCTAAAAGGCACACAGCCGGCCCCAACGAGGTAAGTTCTCAATGTTTTTCTAAACTAAATTCGCTTATCTTCGTTGCTTAATAACAAAATTATAAAACAGCAAGTCATTGCCACGAGAGTCAGCAAAACCACTCATTTCGTGCTAAAAACCACGCAGAAATTAGGATTTCTGTTCTTTATTTTGCGAAGGTTTTTGAAAAATATCGTTATAGACAAACTCACGTCATCCGGTTTTGATCTTCATTGCATCCACTATGAAACGAAACGATATTTGTGCCACGAAGCGAATATAATTCGCAGCAGGGAAATATGTACTTTTTTGACCCGAAAGAAGAGTCCACATCTCAGCTGTTGTTTCTTTCTGTTTGCTATTCGATCAGATAAAGGTAATGCTAGACTTAGTTTTGACAAGTCAGGGTTTCACTGTACTTTAATTCACTTACCGACCGCAATATTACTAATTGAAAGTTTTATTTCATTCCCCATGCATACTGATATCAGTATTACTGACTGATATAGGAATATTTTATGGCAATATGATATTAGACTGCCAAGGATTGCTGAAAGTGCCGCAGAGAATTTATTCGAAAACTGGATGATTTTATTACATGAGGATAGGGACGAAAACGTTATTGCAATCTATCTTTCGAAGCTGACGGCTACGTGTTAAACTCAATGAAACTCTACTGAAAGCTTACGAAGCTGCGTCCTAATTGCAAGCAAAAATCCTGTTTCAAAGTGTGTGGTTCCAGTGATATCATGATAATTTTAGACATGGATTAAAGTGTGTAAGCTGTCGAACAAAACCTTTTCTTATCTTGCGGTAAAAGTCCCAAACCGCATCTAACGTGAGACAAATATGTTCGTGTAACGAGTTGTAATTTGCTAAGTGGCCAAAATTGGCGCAACATCAACATCCACAAAGCGAATTATACGTGCTGTCTTGTAGCGTGAAATGAGATGTGAGATTCGTTATGAGTAACGCTTAAAACGTTATATCGGACCTTTGAAACATAATTTATTGGGTTCTACCAACTTCGAAACGCCCTACCAATTCCACAATTTCAAAAAAATACCATCTTTAATTGCTGAGCGAAATATGAAAATGTCATTGTTAATCGAAAATTTGTACGCTTTGCTTTCGGTTGTCAAGCTTAAGAGTCTTACCATAATTTCATGCTAATTCCGTTTTGTTTATTTATAAGGCTGGTAAAGATGGGTATGAAGGTTTAACAAATGAATCTTCTATTCTTCAGAGGAATTTCGAAATCGTAAAGAAAACATCCTCAAACCCCCTAGAGCTATTTAAAGCTGAATTTGTATGTTTCGTTAATTAATATAAGGCGATTAATCAACTTCCAATCAAAACGAAACCGCAAAAAGGAAAATGGCTCTAAGGAGCTCTGTAACCAGGCCTTTTTGCAATTCCAATATGGCGTCTCATTGTTTGTGCTGCATGGAAGCAATGGGATTTTAACAATTTTTCGTCCATGCCTCTTCCCGAAACTCATTTGGTCTTGTTCTTTTATACTACAGTCTTCTCCTTTCATAACAGCGGGCTTAAGGTAGCCGAACACAGTTTTCAAGAGCCTATACCTAATTCACCATTACTTTTAAGCTATTTATCCTTTGGCGCCCGTTTTTTCCAAGAGTCAAGATTAACCACAGAAGAGTTTATTCTCGCATTTTGGCTAGGGTATGAGCTGTTGCCATGGCAACGGGGCTAGTTAAAAACAAGGCATAAAAAATGGTTTTTGTTTATTTAAAAAAAATCCAGTCGATAGATTTTTTTCATCATTTCCCCAGTACGAATTGACATTAAATCCCTTCTGTCAACACTGTTTTAATAAAATTTTGACATAGGCGATTTTCGTAATTCTTCGTAAATCATTTTCACTGTTTGTTAAAAATTCCCTTTGTCAAAATTCAGATTTTTTGCGATAGATTAAGGTGCCAAGTGATAGTGGAAGAGGCTGAGGATCACTCGCTTTTGGCACTGAATTCCGAAGATTTTTGGACTGAATATGAAGCTAGCGTTATTCATTCTAGAGAGTTTTTTACCTATTCAACTTCAGCTTTTTGAAAAACTCACTCGTGCAAATTAATTCCAAATTAAACTCGAAACCGTAAGATTACTTATACTAATAATATACTTGAAAAAGAAAACTCGATTCTGATTAGCTTAGGGCAGTGCAGTTCAAAAAATGTAACACCAGCGGGGTTTTTCGTTTTTCTCGTTCAATTATACTAATAATATACATGAAAAAAAATTTTCTCTTCTGATTGGCTTAGAGAAGTGCAGTATCCTCCTAAATGCAGAGTTGCATCCGTAGATACTTTACTAAACCTTCCCAATATAGTGGTTCCTCTCAAGAACGGTAGCTTTAAAAGAAATGTTAGCATTTGCGAGAATAAAATTTTAAATAGACTTAAAAAAGGATAAAACTTACATTCTCAGCAAATAAGAACGAAGATTACAATAGTAAAGGTGCTGTTTACTTATTTATTTTTTTGGTTAATTTACAAACACAATATAAATAGGAAACTCAACCAAAATAAAAAGAGGAAAATAGTGATATTACAGCACAATACTTACAGTACAATCTGATAGTTGAGATTGCTTACATCGTAGCTAAAACAATACAGTTTGTAAATATCCAGGCTTCATAGAGTGAAGGCGTTAAGGATTTAAGAAAGCGTTTAGAATTCGTTCATTTATGTAGTTCACGCTTAATTTCGTTGCTCGGAGACGGCACTCTATCAAGATGAGTAGATCGTGTGCTGGGTTGGCACAGGATATATTATATTATTTATATATTTTTTGTATCCTCGGATAAACCTTTATTTATTGTAACAGTTCTGTGAGATTTTAAGTCCCGGTTCAAACCTGAAACTTAACATGTGCCGAATCTTATTATTTTCGGCACATATATAGAGTTCGGCGTTTGAAGTGGTTGTTTTTCGCCCCCAGTGAATCCGAGATGATCATAAACACTCGACGCTACGCCGGTGTTTGCATTGCACAGTGCGGCGCGCTCTTGTTGATTAACAATTCAAATAAGCACGTTAGAAGTCATTTTCCAAACTACTTGTCTTCAGAATTTAAAATGCAGTTAAAGAAAAGCTTTAATGGATCGATATTCGAGTAGATTCAATATTATGCGCTATTTTTAGGTGAAATTCGCAAAAAAAAAATAGAACTCACGCGGATTTCAAATAGAATAAATTCAGGAATCGTGACCTTAATAAAGTAAGGAATATTCTAGAATAACTAATTTTATTGCAGACACCTTTTCTATTAATTAAGAGCTGAAAAGCGAAGAGAATATACCAAAATTGACCTTGTAGGATTTTTTGATGCGCCTCGCTTTTGCAGCTTTCCGTCCGTCACCTTTTAGTGGGTCTTGCGGGCAACTGTTGAAAACTGCTATCACTTTAATTTTCCTTATATAAATTATATATCTTTGAACAGGGCAAGCAGGTATACAGTGACACAAAAGAACTCAAGTGCGTGAGAGATGCTTTCTTAGAGTCTTCGCCATTGTCGAGAGTTGGTTTGATAATTTATAGCTCATAAATGTGAACTTTTGAATTCCTAGCTGGTTAACACGAGTACTATTTTAGTTTTAAGCGACACAAGATTTATCCCGCTTTATAATAGTGACGAGCTTGAACGCACTTTATTTTACTCAGGGAGAATTGCCAAACCGCAAATGATCCGTGAAAAATAAAAAATAGAGCAGATCGATATCGACAAAGCGAGGCCGGTGAAAATATCATATTCATGCTTTTAATTACTCAGTACTGAGTTAGTTCACTGAATATTCAACCTGCTTCTGTTTGATCTTTTTATAGATAATTCCAGCTGAATCATTAAGAAAGCTTATCTTGGAGGTTCAACAACAGCACGCGAGGGCCATTTTTTATCAATAACCATACCACAGGAAATACAGTAGGTAGATATTAGCTCATATTTCACGATATCACTTTGTGCGTGCCTAAAACCTGGGAAAATGCTCATAGCACATTTCAATGTGGAACAGAGACAGTTTTCGTTGATCAAAGATATTAAACAATCTAATTTAAAACGTGGTTTTAGCATCAAGCCTCGAAAGGTCTAGGATCAATAGTTTGTTTCAGTCACACAGGCCCTCAGTTTGGAAACTGTATTCAAATCATACCGTAGGAAGAACAAAAAGTACATATAAACATATATGATATGCTTTCATTGCATTGAACCTTCAGTAGTTCGGGAAGGCTACTTATGTCTTGCAACAAGACTGTGGGCCCATTTCCACTTAATTTACGTTTAAAAAATGGAGTTCCTGGCCAATCGTTTGGCAACATACTTCAGCCGATAATATTTCTTATAAGTCCTCGTGCTTTCGTGAAAATCTAATGCCATTATTTTCACATTTCTAGAAGCTAGCATTCTACCATTTCGTATAAATCAATGAGGGACTTTTTCATAACAGCAGGTGGTACAATCGCGTGCCGCATGGATACACATCGAAGCAGTAAGCGCTGTATTAATTCGTACCGCTGTATTAATTCGTACCTTTTTTTTTTTTAAAGTAATATCTGCTTTCCAGAAATTGGGGATTGCCATCTGCATTTCAAGTTTTATACGTCCATTTAGTACAATATGCCTTGAAAAACGGACTCAAGCTTTATTGTTTCCGTAGCTATATAGTTTTAAAGCGATGAGTAGACGCATCTGCTCCATTCAGCTTTCACAATATAGTATGACGAACACAACGAATAAGACAATTGCGCGGGTTTTTTTTTATTCAAAATAAGACTTTTATAACCTTCTTGCCTTGACAGTATACGACAGTGACAGTATATGACCACCAAGGGGGCTATTAGCGATCGGTATGTTTTGGTCATGTAATAACTAAACTTCAAAAAGTTTTTTCAATTTGAGGTCTGGAGATAAGAGATCTTGTTGAATAAATTCATTAGCGAGTCTAAATGGAATTCTAAGTATACCAAACTACCCAAATTGGATAGTATTTGCATTTGATGAATTCACATACTAAATAGTGAGAAATAGAGTTAATTGAAGGGAAACCATTTTGCATGCCGAGTTTTTTCATATTTCATGACGTTTCCTTTTTTTCTTCGCCTTTGCACCAAAACGTTTTTTCCCACTCATGTTTCACATAAAGTTGTATATGCATACAATTTAATACTTCCATTCCAATACCACATCTTGAATTTTTTTTCTGTTTTTATTCACAGTTTAATGTAAACCATATTGCCCTCGTGCGATTATTTATCAATTATCTTTCTGTGGTTTTCTAAGCCGCATTCACCTGACTCAGATATAATTCCAAAATTATATTTCTCGTCAGTCAGTTATATTCAGAACAAGCCCAAAAGTTTCAGTAAAAATGCTTTTTCAAAAACGCTGGAACAATCATGAAGATGGAGTGAAAAGTGATTAACTCACACAGGAAAGCTTGGATCATTGCCATCGATCAACAAAATCTTTAGTTTCTGCTTTATTTGTTTCTTCTTGTTCTTTTTTTCTTTTTAATACAAAAATTTTGAGGAGGGCATAACTGAATCTCCTACACGATATTGGTAACGTTAACCCAATGCAGAATGCAACGCTTTTTCGCTAATAAAACCTTTTTCTTTTTACAGTATACGTGACAAACAATATCAGGTGATATTTAATATGCCGATAATATGAACAAAAGTCTATTGAAAAAACATTTTAGGAAAATATTAGATTAACGTAGTCACCGAAACGAACTACTCTGTTCACGCAACTCGACATGACGATTCCATCATATCAATGTTTTTTGTTCATCTTTATTTGTGATATTTGTTTTGCTATTAAAACTTAGCTAAGTATTTTGTTTTAAAACAAAATTATTCAAATTTTTAGAGTTTAAAAACTTGGTGGATAAGATGAGGTATGTAAGGTATCCGGTAAGTCTTCATTTAGCAGGCATCACGTGCTGACGACTTTGTATCGCGCCGCAAGGCGTCATAGATTTCAAACGTAGTCACATTTATCCTTCCATCGAGGATTTCAAGAATATAAAAAAAGTATCAATTTTCCAAAACAACCCACAAAAATTGAAAATAATATTGAAATGCTGAATCTAACTAAAGATTAAAAATATGACATAAACATCTTTCTTTTGTTTTTAATCAAGCTACGATGCCTAAGAAGAAGAGTTCAATTTTGGTTGGTGCAAGCATGTTGAACAAGACTGCCATAGTAACATCGCGTAAACAACTAGTTTACAATGCACCAAAATGTTCTTCATGATAAAAATGATGAAATTTCGTTGTTATTGGGACTACGTTGGATTATTAAGTTTGAAATCAGAACGGGTAATATTTACTGTCCTTTTCTATTCTTTGTCTTTGCTATTAGTCAAAGAAAAGTTTTCATTTATCGAACGAAACTGAGCAGACTTTCGTACTCAATGTTTGCGCTTTGCAAAGATGCACATTACCGTTCATAGGGTAATCACTAGATCTTAATCAAAAAAGGAAAACATAATTTATCTTCATTGGATTGCTGAAACGTTTTGTTTCTTACATTCATAATTGTTTCATTAAACGTTTTCATAGTCTGACTCCACTTGAAAAACTATATTTCTCTGTGAATAATTAAGAGGTCGCGGAGGCTATGTCTAGATACTATACTATACCGGCCACAGTAAACACAATGAAATGATTGGTCCTGTTTATTTTCATTTATTTCACCACTCTTTTATTGAAAGTTTAGCAATAAATACTCTCTTTTATATTACTATCCCTTAAGCCTCCCCGCGACTTAATTAACAGAAGTTCGCCGAGTCAAAATAAAACCTTAAACCTAAAGGTGAAAAGTGGAAAACATGCTGAATCTGAAAATATAAAATTTCGTAGTTATTTTATGAGCTTATAAGATATCCGCCTGATTGGTATTAAAATCTATTGTGCAACTTAGAGGTAAAATGGGTAAAAATTTGATATGAAAACGAAATTACTGTAAACAAAGGGAAGAAACCTTTTTCGAGTATTTTCTATGCATTCAGCTGGAGAAATTCAGTTGGTAGTCATTATTCAGCGCATATTTTTTTCGGACATGGATATGTCACGGTGATCGTCAGCGATAGTGCATCTGTCGAGAAAGTGTTGGCGATATTAAAAGGAGGGAACATCCTGAGTATGCAAGTAGCTTTCTACCCAATTTTTTCGAGGTTTCGGTTTCTTTGCCTTAATGTATTAGCCGAACCGTACCAATCAAGTCTCATCCAGCTTATTAAAAATGTGTGAGTTATTATTGCATGTTGTTTAATCTTGGATACCATAACGGTAATGCTTCGATGAAATGGAACCCCAATCAAACACGGATGATCAAGTTTTTATCTCAAGCCGTCATATTTGATCATTTTTCGAGAGAGAACCGAAATTAGTCACGTACTACACAGGCAAAATGAAGTTTGTGAATAACTTGTCAAATTTGGGTTATTTTTCATTTGGTTCTTTGGAATTGGTTATTTTAACTGAAGGAAACTCGTTTGCCCAGCTGCCGTTTGTTTAACTTACAATTTGAGCAGTGACAAATGTGTCAGGTTTTGCGCAAATCAGGCGACCAATCGTCTCTAAGGATAACAATTCTATCTTTTAACCAAACAGCTTGAACCTGCTGGCTTTATATTGAATCGGAGAGACTGGCGGGCGGCTTATCGCACTGTTTGTGGTGTTTATTTCACCCTCATCCAAGTCTTAACGCACCTTAAACGTGTGCTACATCGAACTACTGCAGGTAACAAATCTTTTGTTTTTTTTTTTTCTGTTGTAAAATGTAACTCACCAACTCTAGGACCAAATAGACCAAAGTGTTGATTTAGCTTTGCATATTCTATTTGTTGGCCACCTTTGGTGAAACAAACTGTGTCTGCAAAATTTGGGTCTCGGTTTTGCCATCCAACTGCAGCATGGACAATAAAAAGTACTTGTTATTTCAAAAATTCGTGCACACAATCCTATAATTACTGGTGTAACTTCTTGGTACGAATAAATGGCGTTATTAATAACGGTATTATTACAAGCGGGTTTTTGCAGACGTCTGCGGTCCAATATTTCATTTTTTTTTTCCAGTTTTATCTTTGTCTGTTGAATATTGTTAAATAAATACAACCTAGAACATGTCAGTGATGAAAAAAGCTGACCAAATGTTACAATTCTTTCTTGTCTGCACAAAACAAAAGAAAAACGTAGTATTTTCTTTTATTTTTTTTTAGTAATCATGCTCTACACTCGAATAGTTTTAGGATGAAAACAATTTTTTTCAGCCACGAATTAGGACTCCCGGAATTTTTTAGAATTTGGTGTGAAATTGAGTTAAGGATTCCTCCATTTCAAAAGCGAGGCGTCAACTTTTACGAAACAGCAATTTCGCATTATGCAAATTGCCTTTCAAGCTCCTATGTTGACTTGTGAAATGTGGTGTGTAAATGCATCCACGCTGATTTTAATAACGAATATGGCTCCATCCATCACGAAATTCAGCTTGCACGGACAGACAATGTTTTAGGTGCCACAATTACGGAGAGAATTTTGTCACTTAACTCCATTCGATTCGATATTTAATCATTTTGATCACAAGAGTGTCGTCAATTTTTAAGCAGTCTTTTGCGGAGTCATTTTATCGGTTGTCTGGGTACAGATTAAATGATGTACGACTTCCAACAGTTATCAGTTTTTCTTTAGACCTTTTAGCTTGGCCAGCTTGTTGCCCTATTTCATACCATGCGATGGCACCCCTGAGAATTCTCGTTTCATATTTTCAAATAATAGTTTGTATATGAATGAATAGTTTTTAGATTGATAAAAGAACAATTCTCTAGAAAATATCACGTGGCCTATAATGGGAAAAAAAACCACCCAAGCTAAAATGGTTTATTACTCCGAATACCAAAAAGCTCTTATGGGCCCGCAATTCGTACGCAGTAATGATTTGCTTTAGTTTATTTTTTTCTAACAAAGTGTGCCGGGTCGCAGTCCAAGCATCTCATGGATATCTTTAGTGCATTTCTTTGAATATGTCAAGTTGCCGCTGTGAAGAAACACCCTCGCATCGCACCCTTTACTTTTTCTTCGAAACGTCAGTAAGTTAATTTTATGACGACACAAGAATTGATAACCGAAGCTACGCTAATCTTAATTGAAACAAATTCTCTCAACTGTGATTGTAAGAAATACAAGGCGACCAGAATGGAGAACTTATATTTAAAAGGTGCAAAGGGGACTAAGGGACTCTTCTTACAGTAAAATATGAGAAATACGTACACAGAGCCTGGCGTAACAAATTACATGTTGACCATGGGGTTGAAAGGGTTCATAAATCATCTAATTCTCCCAAATACTACTGGAAGAAATGCACGGAGACTACTAAGGAGAAGCTGTCTTTTGACATAACGGTCTATTTATAGATGTGAACTTCACTTGTTACAATTTCTGACGTCCATATCAAGCGCTTATGCAGAGGGGAATTATTTATAATTATTGCCCCCGCAGGGGTTTTGGCCCATAGACT
>Ga0126337_10002351_pt1 | contig 11991 bp, 7 predicted proteins | sample DipCmetagenome_FD_92527 | JGI IMG/M metagenome (GOLD analysis project Ga0126337, IMG submission 92527) | Coral microbial communities from La Bocana,Puerto Morelos, Mexico - Diploria C A metagenome | ecosystem: Host-associated > Invertebrates > Cnidaria > Coral | place: La Bocana,Puerto Morelos... | reverse complement strand
GGTGGAAATCTGTTTTCCGGACCCAACCCGCCCCACCGGCCGGGGCTTTTCTCCTTTTCTTTTACCTTTAACGCCCGAGGAATTTGCCCCCCCCCCCCCCCCCCCCTGGATGGGATGCTAGTCCATCGCAGGGTTTCCACAGCATTAAATTTGCCGGTACCCATTTATACACCTGGGTGGAGAGAGACCTGTGAGAGTGAAGTGTCTTGCCCAAGAACACAACACAATGTCCCCGGCCTAGGCTGGAACCTGGATCGCTCGATCCGGAGTCAAGCTCACTAACTATGAGACCACCGCATGGTTATCATGGCTAGCATTATTACTCGCGGGTGCGTGCGCACGACGACAGCGACGGAGTCGTGCAAGATGGCGGCCATACTCCAGCTAACAGGTTAACGGAGACATACAGCCTTGGTTTATAGCGACGTTCTTTGATGCTGGACATGTTATTGTCAATTGACAACTGTCAAAACAAAGTTCGTGATCATATCGCGGGCTCAAGTTAAGAGGTCATCGACTTTGAGGCCACTGCAACAGCTGGGTTGTTCGGAAGCGGGTTGACGCGACCCCAAGATTAAAAATCAACCGAGTAAAATAATTTTCTTGTATTCTTTGTTTACAGCTGACGTCATAAGCTTATGCAAATTAGGTTTCCGCAATGTTCGTTCAAATCTATGGCATTGCTAAGCACCCACGATCAAAGTCTACTAAGAATTCATCTTTATAATGGATATTCCCAAGAAAGCGATCCAAAATCACAAGATGAGATACCAGTGCTTTCATCCTACGGTAAAAACCTCGAATGCTGTACGTCCGAGAGCGCTATTTGAAGAAAATTTCTATGATCGGCGTATATCGAGCGGCCATACCGAGCGAGAAGTTCAGTTCAGAATGTTTGCCTCCTATAAAAGTCTCGGAGTAGCTTTCCTATGTAGTTTTAGAGACAAGCTATTACACAAATAAGTAGTTTAAGGCGCTGAAAAGTTTGGATGCGTACAAGTAGATGGTTTCTGGCTTCGTTGCGTCAGTTCAAGGGAAAGAAATCGCTTCGTTTCGATTACCCTCTTTTTCTGTCGAAGTAATTGGCTGACCGAAGGGGATCTGAGCAATAGAAAGACTGCTTTCCACAAGCTTTCGACGTTCGCTGCCGCTTCAGTTCGCGCACTTGTTCGACCGTGCGCAAGTTCATATCGCTTCTTTGCACTTTCAACTCTCTCTGCGTTCGCATTATGGTCTAATTTAGCGCGATAAATTTTCTTGGCAAGTTGAAATGTGGGCACCTAATCTACGTCGTGCTTATACCAGTAAGGAGCTGGCGTCAGTTTATTTCGGTCACTATTACTTATACAGCGCAAAACTACGCGAAGAACCGATTTAGCTTACATTCTCACTGTGATCTCTCTATTGAGCGCGTTTGTTTGGGCACCAACATGGCGGATAGCAGCCGTCGTCAAGGCAGAAGTCACGTGGGTGAAAACCAAGAATACAAATGTTAGCTAGCTGCTTCTGTTTTGTGTATTTTGATCAAACTTTACAGAGCTGCAGTCAGAGAGTTTTTAGGGAAGATATTCCAAGAATTGGGTTTTGTGCCCATTTCTGGAAAGTGATTTTGTAAAGTATATTTTATTTGACAAATGTCTGTAAAGAAAGAGTTGGCAACGAGAGCTTTAATGGAAACATTTTGGAAGGAAAATATTTGTGTGAAGTTAAGGTTTTGTTTTGGAACGGATCAATTTCGAGAAAGGACTAAAAAGATAGGATTTGGAAGGAAAATGCCTCTGTTGAAAAAATATTTTTGAAAATTTCCTTTGAGAAAAGGCTTAAAAAAAATCAACCTTTTTTTTACAGAACAACAGTTTAGAGGAACTGTCTGTGGGAAAATAATCATTTTTCTCGGAGAAAATAATTGATGATCTGTGGGACATGACAATAGTTCGCGGGACCACGAAATCTGTTTTGTTGGGTCAGAGCGTCATGTCTACTGTCACGAAGCGTATCACATTATCAGTGCCAACTAAGTTGCAATGAAAAAACGAAAACTTTATCACGGACTGAAAAAATAAAAAGACGCATCACCTAAGTGCGCAAATTAAACCTGCAGCTTGCAACTAATGCAAATAAAGATAAAATCAATTTTTAGATTTATAAAGCTAAGCCACAAATTGTCGCGATAAAATAAAAAAGCGCTTTTCTACCGACTGAGTTTGAGTAATTTCGCTGCTGGGTAAATGCGAAAGCTAGCTGAACCTAGCTAGAAACAGCCGCTCTCGTGTAGGAAATTTAAGTGGTCTGTACAAAAGCATTTCAGAGAGCTTTATCATGTTGATTCGTTTTTGTTTTATGTTCATGTTTTCATGTTGATTCTACGCGCGAAACTGATTATGCTTTATGCTAGTTGAGTTATGGGGGAAAAAAATTAAAATGATTTTAGGGTAGTTTTAATTTTGCGATCAGAAAACATTCAAATACATGCGTTATCTTAACGTGTTGTATGCAAACGGCGAAAAATACAGTCTTAGCGTTTTATTAAAAAAGAACAATTTTATGATATGTCTTTTTTTCACAAAAAGAATGCCTCACCGGATCTTCACCTTCACACACAAAAAAATACAATCGTCAGAGTTTTGGAAGTAAAAATCCATGTTTTCCGTTAAAGGGACTAACGGTAAATAACATCCAAAAATATCCGCTCAAGATATAAAGCAAATTAGCTGAAGTCTCGGATATCAGCTACTGTTTTGAGAAATGAGAAGATTTTGGGGAGGAACGCGGCTGAACCCGAAAAAGCGCCGGAAATCGACGCCAGCAGATTCCCAAAGCATCAAATTTATGCAGGGATCAGTCTGCAAATTGTTTTTTTTTTTCGTTCATTTGGAAATGTATGAAGATTGTAGTCGGTTAGTTTGTTGATATCATTAACTCATCTTAGAAATGTCCTTTGAACAATATTGCGACCTCTTGGGGAGATAATGGTCGAAAAATTGGTTTAACTTCTAAACGTGTTCTAAGCTATAGGAAAACGGCAGGACCAAATAAACATTTGTGAGATTTTTAATGTTTGTCGTTTTTTATTTGCAAGGCTCTAAAAAGCCTTTAATTGATAGCTTTTTTTTATTTTCATCCAGATATTTGACAATAGACTGTAAGCTTATACTATGTCTCGGTGGAAATTATTGATATAAACATTTCAAAATTCATAACACCTGCTTTTGTGAATATTTCATCAGCAGTTTGTTTCAGTTTTGCCTTCAGCTGAAATTTGTATTAGCCTTCTTTAACACGTAAAGCATTTAAAACTAAAATACAACAAAAAAGACCTAAAAAGTTGAAATCCAAACAAAGTGTGAACATTATTTGAAGTCTACATTTAATCCGTTAACGTATTGCCTCCAATCTCTATTTCGAGTCTTTGTTTCGTTTTTTCCAATAGAAACAAAAGCGGCTTTTTTTTTCCTCCGGCGAAAGAACTTGTTTCCTGTAAGGCCTCTGACAGTCGCCACAGCATTTCCTTGTCGATTTTATTTGTTTCTCTTGCTTTCCGAAAAAAAAACACAATATACCAGGTCGCGAAAAATGCCAGATTTTATCGATATGTGTTTGCCTTAACTATTCTGAATGCGCACAACCTCCGTTATCAGTTGTACATTTGGTAAAAATTCGATCGGAAGGCAACGCTTTTGACCAAGGATATGACGGTAAATATGCATGCTCTTTTCCGCAAGATTCGTATCTGTAACATTGATTTACTTTTGTCGGCAAGATAACAGATTTTCCCTGCTAGAAGAAACTCCAATACGAGGAAATTAAAACGCGATTTATTGTCTTGAAGGCCCCAGTAGCTTAAAACCTGACAGCTAACTAACCTTAAGTGACAGACAACCTTATGACATGGAGCGAACTGACAACTGACAGGGGTGCAAATATTGTAATTTTCAATGTTACGAATAAAAATTGAGGCGGAGTGAAGTTGAACAAACTGACTCAGTGAAAGTTGCAACCCGCCGCTGGACTCGACCATTCTTCGATCTAGTTCATTTTCATTCTGAAACGAAGCCTAGGAAAACTGCTGTTGTTTTACCGTTTCTACGTGAGATAAATAAATTAAATCTTCAATTTACGATAGGCGATTTTCTGTCCCTTCCTTCCTATGTTTTGGACCTTACGGTGTTGTCAAAATCGCAATTATAAACAATAAAGTTGCCGGCCGCGCGTACAAACATATTATTGGTTTTTGCCGCCTGTAAGTGCCTTCGCCGCTGGTTTTCTACAAAACTCTGGAACAATATCACTACATGCATTTAGTTCAATTTGTTTTAGAGCAACTAACCATGTTTACCTGAATCAGTATCTACGACATAAATATGCAAATATGATGTCCAAAATTCACAAAAGCAAATTCCACTCGATCAAATTCAGTCATGGAGCTTTCGAACTGAAATGCATTACTTTAGAGTAAAACTTTAAAAACCTTTTGTTTAATCATTCAAATATTTTCAAATGGAAGCTAAAAGTAAAATTTTAATAATATTTTCTTATTTCCATTTCAACTGCGCGCTTCAGCATCCAGCACTAAAATTTGTCTAAAGTTGTTCTGTCTCGAGAACAGGGCGGCTCTCAAAATTCATTCAATTTTCTGTTTGATAATATATTTATGGTTTCCTCGCCGAAATCTAACCAAACCTGTCGGCTATCATGAAAAAAATGTTTTTCTGTTCTCAAAGAACGCTTTGGCGCCCTCGTCAAGGATAAAACTGATGGCTGTAGCCCGTTTTGTTTGTCTACTGTGCATTTTCGTGCCTTATAACCCCAAGCTGTGTTCATTTATTGTTAAGAGCGAAACGGTTCCTTACTGTCTGCCATAATAGAATATAACCATCTATAATGACTGCATTAGGATCGCACGCTAGGTATGTATCTTCAGGTTTTGAAACCCCAAAGAGAGCCTTTTCAACGAACAACGGTTCTTGCTTTTTGTCTTCAGCATTCGAGAACGTGCTTGACAATACTACCCCGGCACAAAAGCTTTAAAAGGCTCAGTTCCTCTTTCGTGACCACCGCTGTTGTGTTCTTCAGCGCTAACTCGTGGCCTTTTTGTTTCGATTTCTAAAGTGACAGCTTACACGCATGCATGGGAGATCACGAGGCTTAACTTATTTTATAATCATTTCGCGGGCGTATATATCGATAGATAAAACGCGCGAAGGGAAGGCTTGTACCATCCACATCATTTAACCTTGAATTTGGTGCGAACCCATTTTTAATGAACTCAATATTCATTGACACCCTCCGTCTATTTCACTGTCTCATTTCTGTCATATTCTGTGTAAAGTCGATCATTTGAAACCCGCCAAGCCTCATATGTTAGTACACAATTACATAAAATAATATTATTTGTTTGAGCTATGTGCGGTTTCGAAACTGCGAGACAAGGGAGCCTTTAGATTTCGTAAAAAGAATCACTTTCATGGCTCGACTCAGATGATAAAAGCCATCTACTTTTTATACTGTAGCGCGATAATCTCTTAAGAAATAAAATAAACAAAAAGCCAACTTCAGTTTCGTTTTAATTTGTGGCGGTTTCATAAGAGCGGGTTGCTTGTACGAAAAAAAAAGAGTTTTTCATTCTAGAGAGATTAAAGCAGAATTTAAGTGAATTTGAGTTGTTCCAGTCAACAACAAAGCCATTCGAAAACAATTCAATTTTATTGCATGGATAATGTCGGCTACCACTGGCATAATGACATTAAAAGGTTTCGTTAATTCCACGTTTCTCATTTCGCTATCAAATTTACAATTTCACTGTACCTGGATTGTAAAGAAAACTCTTGTATTCTACTTTAAAGAACAATGCCTTCAGACTTGCAGAGTTCGCTTGGAGCCTCGCTGGACAAGCCGTACTTGACAAAGGGCATATGATAATTTGCTTATTTACGGATTACAACTTCAATACGCTATTTTATAGCACAGCCCACGCAATTAGAAAGCCTTGAAAGATGTCAGCTTTGAAATAAAACGACAAGAAATCTTAGACTAGGGTTTGCTTCCCAGTTAGAAATCCTGCAATTTTTCCGGGTGGGAAGTAATGGTTTGTTATCGACAAAATGTATCCGTAATATTAACTAATTCGTCGCACCAAAGTTAAAGTATTATTTTTCTTTTCCCTGTACACATATTAATTTTATATGAGTTTAAATTTTGACGTGCCGAATATGCTGGCAAATTTTGGTATACAATAATAACTCGTATTTCAAATTCTTGTTAAATTTTGGTCGTATCTTAAACGGGCGACATATTTACTCCCACAATTGCTGAGAAAATCAGCGAACTTTTGCGAATATGTTATGCAGAACGCTAGTGATTCTCTCGGAGAGTTATTTTCCATTTTGGTAACAATTTATCAAAGATTCTAAAATGTTACAAAAACTTCTAGAAAATCTACGTTGTTAGAATCAGAGTTATCGAGAGTAAAAGCCTTACGATGGACTTCTCCTTAGAAAAACTTCAATGATTTACAATATTTAATATTTTCTTGTATAATTTATATATCTAGATTAGTTTACCATTTTCAGAAGCTCTATATTTTAGGGACTAGTCTTTTCTTGGATGACGGCAGTTTATACAATGGCGCTGTTTTTGTTTCAGTTTAATTTGACCAGGCGTTGTTGTTCCAGGCTGCTTTGGAAGTGAATTAAGTCTGGGTGTAATCATATCGTTTGCAGATTTCTGCATATAGAAAACAGTTCTCACTTTAAACCGTTTGGCTTGGCTGTTGTTGTTGCTGTTTTGTAGCGTTTTTGTTCTTTGGGCAGTACTTGATGGTGTGAGATTGGTCCCCAGACGCCTTACACAGAGGACATGTGTAGGCACGGAGAATCGGGCACGTTGTGTTCCCTTCGGCATCTTTAAGAACGTGACTTGAATACACCTTTTTGCTCTCGCCGTTATTTCTGCAAAAAACGCATACGTTTGCATTTCTATTTTTCTTGCTCTCCCGACTTTTGCGATTGCGATTCGCGACCTCGCTGTTGTTCTCCGCGTTACGTTTCGAGACGTTTCGCGTTGGCGCGCCGGGAGCGAGCGAGATCCCCGGAGCTTTGGAGGTTTCGATGCAAAGTTCAATATCTCCATTATTTCCTCCTGAGCTCGAACTCGTTAGGGAATGATCCGATCCCACGCTGTCCACACGAGATCTTTTGGTGTACGTGAAATCCTGATACAAAGTGTCAAACTCACTTGGCCCTGTGCCGTCCAGCTCCGCGTTCTGTACAAGTCGAATCAGGCCAAAATAGTCTCTGAACAAGCGAAATTCACTCTTGTCGTCGAAGGTCGCCTTGAGGCTTGCTACTTCTCGAGCAGTAATCTTCCCATGGCCGGAAAAAATATCTCCACTGTAAAATACACTCAGCATCTCATCGCCCATTGTTCAATATATAGCTCGTGGATCAATTCTCTGAAATGTCGCGTGCAGATTTTATGGACAGTATTAACGAATTTTCTGATATACTGTCCCCTGTGTGCGCGTCTCCAAGAGCGAAAGGTTTTCTGATCTGTTTCAATCCAAGGTGATTAACTTTGTGAATGAGGTGTACGGGTTTTGACTCGAACAATACTTTGCCGGCACCTGAGCGTTCGATGTTCAAACTTAATGCGCGCACGGACCAGCAATTATAGTCGCGACCCAATCGATAGCAGCTGGCCGCGAGCTTTTGAAATGCTGTTTTGTCACTTTATCATCGCCACCGTGAATGAGTTTGAAAGGCACATTGAAAAATTGCTTTAAGGACAAGCACGAAACATGTGGTTCAATTGTCTCTATTGAAAACGATCATTAAATTCGGCCAATCACATAATCGCTCACAACGCGGTCTGAGAGTGTCTCGGCGTGCATTTCATAAGTCAGCATCTCAAAAAGAGGACAGGCTCGTTTTACGTCGATTTGATTGGCTGGTGAATAAGCGCTGTCATACAGCAGTACGATTTCATCTGTAATTGTTTTTAAGAATGATCTAAAGTGTCATTACCAATGCATTTCGAGAGACAAAACAAAAATCGCACGTGGAGTTGTACAGGAAACATGCCTGTTAAAAATAAAAATAGTCTTTGAAATTATCGCGGCTGTGTTCATTAGGATAAAGTTTACCCAAAGAGATGTAAAGGACCAATCACTTTATACTGAAAACTTTAGGTACTGCCTTATAAAGCAATATCAAGGTTTTAATTTCGTTGATAATTTGCCTATGTCGCATTTGTTGAGCATTTGTATAAGCTGAGGTTAAGACACATTTAGGTTACACAGCGACATCAAAAAGGCTCGCAAGCGTTAATGAAAGCGGGGCGGTTTTTTTTTTTTTGTAAACATTGAAATACGCTGTCGTTAGTTTTCGATTTGGGTTTCAAATTTCACACATTAGCTTTGCTTTCAGCAAAGTTTCGAAAGCTGGAGGTCGAAGATTCAAGAAGGAAGAAAAAGGAAAAGTACTGATTGATTTTTGTCGCATAGCACCTCTCTTTGATCAGCGAAATTAAGCAAAGGTTTTTTTTTTTTAACGATTTTGCTGCGTCGCCGCGATCTTTCCAGGCGAGTGCTACAAAGAGCATGTGAAGATACCGAGCTTAAGCGTTCAGCGTGGATGAGAAATAAACATTGGATTGACAGGTGTTCGGTATGCTAATTATCGCAGACAAAAAGCTGCTTTCGAATAAATTTTACTCTTTTGAACTCAATGCGGCATTGTTTAAACTCTTTCTAAACGCTTTGTTTCCCGCTAAAGTAACCTCAAATGTGAAATAAATAAAGCAAAAATCGCGATAAGAAGACTATTTGCAAACCGAAAGCCGTCCTCTATTTTGCTCTTCATTTTCGGTCAAGAGAATTACTAGAATTAATAAAATATTCAAATAAAATGAAGTGTGCAAGGTTCCTTGGACTTCAGTTTCATTTTCGAATATTCTTTCTGTTGTCAATAGAGTTCGCGATTTATTATTGGTAAAAGACCTGTCTCATTAAGTCTTTATACATTTTAATGGGGCCCCCTCTCGAAATGCATTTGTTTTTGTTTGAAAATTTAATGCAAGTGTAGAACATGAAACCAGGAAAGCTTAAAACTTTTTAATTTGAAATATTCTCTTAGTAATTCTTCAAGTGTTATGAAAGCGTTCTACAAAAGATTTTTTTGGTCAAATTTAATTAACCCGCAAGGAAAACGGAGAATTACAAAAAACCCTTCCAATTGAATTTACCCGCTAAAAGAACTAAAAAAAATCTGCAGCCTGAGGCTAAGTGAGAAAATTGTTTGCTCAAAGATGACAATTGCCTTAATTTGCATTAGAGCCGTCACCATACGAGATGATCTTCAAAAGCATCGTTTTCTTTTAAGCAACTTTTTAGAGTATTACATTTGTGAGACTTGAAACAACAGTGTGCTACCTGAAACGGTCGGTGGAAACGCTTGGGCGGGAAAAAATGGGCAAGTAGATGATTTTGAGGGCGCCTTTTTAAGTCGTTTCTTATCTTGGGCGGTTCGTTAAACGCCCGCGTTTTCTATATTTGCGATTAGAGCTCAATGATAAACTCGATATCGAATCTTCAATATTCAAGAGCATCTTACATAAAGCTCCAGATAATATTGGCAAATGACCGCCTACAAGCTCGAATCCAAACTTATCTACATGTAGCTTAGGAAATATACAAAAGAGCGATTAACGAATGCTGCTGGCTGGGACAACCGGAAACGAAAATCTTTGCCTTCTCACGAGATCGTGAAAGGTTTTCAGTTCTTTCAGGTAAAAGCAGGAGCAAATATTCCGAAAATGTCTGACTACTCAGTCAATAACGAGTACTATCATACGGCCGTTTTCTTAGCCTTGCTTTTGGTGGAATTAAGGAAAACGTGTATAACGGGAAAGGCTTTAGTTAGCACTGAGGTCGCGCGCGAGAAACGAATTAATGAGTCGCACGCGAGAAATGAATCAGTTCACGTGTCCGGACAACATGCAGTCTCATCTCGTCCAAAGCGGGCATGTTTTGATGTCCACTGAAGCGTGGGGTTTGCACGTCCATAACTGTTGCCATTTATCTCTTTCACCAAATTTCTGTTTGATATTCTTTACGAATAATCATGCTTGCGTGCTTCTAAGCACGTTAAAGAACAACTGACAACTTGATTTAAAATCAGTGCCATCCGCGTACGGTTCAGCCTGAACATAAACATCATTTCAGTATTGCGGTTTTAAGAAATATCAGCTTTAGTTCACGGAACTTTTCGAAGGAGCAAACAAAACAAAAGTGCTTAATGATTTTATCTTTCGAGATTACATAATCATAGTAATTATTCCCAGTCAAGAAATCTATTCCTTAAAGAGGCCTGCCTTATTCTTCGATTTGCATTTTGTGTGAAAGAACAATATACAAGGAAAACGGTTTTTGGGCTCTTGCATGCATAATAATTTAATTTAAAATAATTAAGCATGATAAATGTTTATATATTATTGGCCCTGAATCAGTGGTGTGCTGGTTGTTATCCTTTCATTGTACGAGTCTTACAATCTGGAAAGCGATTGAAAATGCAATCAAATGACTGGTAAAAATGTACAGTACTTAAATGACTAAAAGCTGAATATTTAAACAAAATAATTATTATCAAACGCTTGCCTTTAATTCCCTAAAACCATCGTTTGAGCCCCGCCGTTGGGCGGTCCAGAGCTGCAGTTATTTCTGAACAAACTTGGGCTCGGTCAGTTTACGCGGGCATAATGTTCAGTATGGGACCTGTTCTTGCAGTCTCAACAGTGTGATATGCACACGTGTTAATTAATGCTGCTTTGTTTTGTGTTATTATGACAACTTTCTAAAGCTCTGTCGGGGAGTATGTTAAAGCCATGCAAAAATTGCACTTTTTGTATGAGAAATAATTCGTTTAAACTTGTATACTTCAAGCTGTATGGACTGTTCCAGGTCAGTAATTTTACTGTCACGTGTTGAAACAACTCGAGCAAACCTGAAAGCATCGCTGCTTGTTCATTATATTTATGGAAACTTCCAGTTGGTATATATAAATTTCGGCATCATACCTCGCTTAATTTGTGGGTTTCTTTTTTGTCGTTGTGTTATGAGTTTAAGAATTCCTTCTTCTAGAAGAGAACATTAAGCTGTTAACGGGGCCGTTCTACGGAAGCGTCGTTTTTAATTAGGTTGACATATAAAGCATTCAAAAAGCCCGCTAGTTTTGTTTAAATCAATTTATACTACAATTCCCTGATATTTTGTCGTGGTTCTTAAGCTTGCTTTAAGTTACTGTGAGCAGGGGCACCCTTCCACAAGTAAGACTTCTCTAGTAGGTTGATTAAAGGTCAGATATTTGTTTCTTTGTTTTGTTGGTCAGTTAGATTTCGTGACACCATAAGTAAAAACGCCTCGTGTTCGGAGCATTGTACATATAATAGTTAGTTCCCGGGGAAGAGAACCGAGGTTTATAACCCTGATAATCGTCTTTTAATTTAAGGAGGACAGCGCGTTTTTGCCAGGGCAGGAAACTAGCTAGCATGGTGAAGATATTTCTGAAATCTGCGAGGCTCTAACGATGGTTTGGTTAACTGTAAATACAATGATAAGTGTATAAATGTATATATTTTTAAAACAAAAAGAAAAATCGAGAAAACGTTTACATATTCCGGAATGCATGCTGACTAGTATAATACAGGGAATACCAAATTTGTCACCTCGCCTGACCGGCCTGATGGCACACAGCGAAATATATAGTTAATTTCGTAATTCGCAATATATTTAATTTGTATAGCGAGGTAGTTAATTATGTCTGCGCTTTGCAGGGACGAAAAAAGTCATTTTAATATTTATGTCGTCTTTTGGTAGAGATCTGAAATGATTGACGGCGGTGTTAACGGGCATAAGGAGATTTTGTCTCAACGACGTGCGAGGAATTTGAAAAAACAAAATTAAAAATAAAGGGATTTGAACACTGTTTTGTTAAACAG
>Ga0126337_10002350_pt1 | contig 11994 bp, 4 predicted proteins | sample DipCmetagenome_FD_92527 | JGI IMG/M metagenome (GOLD analysis project Ga0126337, IMG submission 92527) | Coral microbial communities from La Bocana,Puerto Morelos, Mexico - Diploria C A metagenome | ecosystem: Host-associated > Invertebrates > Cnidaria > Coral | place: La Bocana,Puerto Morelos... | reverse complement strand
ATAGACCCTATGCATAAATGGCTGCCAATTAAAAATTCTTTTGTATGCATTTAAATTAGCCCAACTAGCCTCGTTTGAGAATAAAAATTCTTTTGAATTATCAACTCAAAAACGAGGTTAGTTAGGCTAATTTTAATACTTACAAAAGAATTTTTAATTGGCAGACACTTATGCATAGGGTCTATACTTCTTCTTTAATTCTACCATTGTATAATTTTCTATAGTTCCTCAGATTCATGTTGTTTTTTAGTATTCATGCATGTATATTGTGTGATATTTTCTAGGGAATGTCATTCGTGCAGATATCAATCTAGACTCGAACAATAAATCCAAAGGATTTGGCACAGTACAATTTGAAACAGCGACAGAAGCCATTAATGCAGTCTGTATCCTTTCCTATCAAAAAATTATTAACTAATATATTTAGTCTGTGATTGTTTGATACATGTGGTGAAAGTGTACACATCTGCTTTCTTGGCCAGTATCACCTTGCAACAACAAAGCACGTAGAGTAATTCATATTTGTAGGAGTCTTCCATATGCCATCTTGCTCTTCACTAGAGCTGCCAGTCTCTTTTAACCATGAGATGTTTGGCACGAGGAAAACATTGCTCTGGATGCACATGATTTCATTGGCTAGACTTTTGGACTAAGATTTTAACTACTTTATCATTGCATTTATTCTAGAAAGTGTCCTGTTGTTAACCTTTATCTAAAACTGATTGATTCAAGCTCTTTTATACCATACATGTGCACATCTTACTCAATAAACATACATGCACTGGTTCCATGGCTCATACAAAACTGTGGGCAACATTGCTAGGATATGAACGTTTTTACTGCCACATCATCCTTGCTCCTCGTGGGGTATGCCCCCATGCATACAAATAAAATGAAAAATTTAAATGTTTAGGTCACTGGTTGTTAGGGATGATCGAGAACTCTTGATTGTTATGTACAAGTTAAATCTCCTTAATTTCATGCAGCTATGTTTCATGGCCAGATTCTCAGTGACAGAGCTATGAGTGTCAGACTGGTATGTTCTCCTACACTGAGATCTTTTATATTAAAATGTGAATTTTTTGTAGTTATATTTATAATATAGTTAATGGAATTTAACATGGCTAACGACTAGGAGCTAGTCTGGTCAGTAGCATTTTTTGTAGGCGGTTGTTGGTGTTTGTTAGTGTCTGTTAGTGTTTGTTTAGCATTTGGTGCGTTTTGTAGCATTTGATACTGTTTATGACCAGGTACTAGTCTGGTCAGTAGTGTTTTTGGAGGCATTTTGATAGTGTCTTGACAATCATTGCAGCCCCCCGGGCTTCACAGGCACCTTCCCTCCACTAGCGACTTGGGCATTAATATGCATATAAAGGAACATAAGGTCATAATATTTAAGCTTTGCCATTCAGCTTATTGAAACATGCAAACCATTGAAAATCTTACAAGCACTTAAACATTACTGGCGTGGTCTCTAGTCTTATATTCTCTCCTTTTTCCATTTCTTGCATCTGTTGCACTGCACAATCACTTTTTGTAACAAAAAACATCCTCTGTGACATTCACCGCTTCGGTAATGCAACAAAATCTAAGGGGCAAAACTAAAGATGATAAGGCATATTGTTATAATCCTGACTTAATCAGATTTCTTCTTGTTTCTAAAGTGTTAAATTGACAAGAATTATCTTGAGCAAATCAGCATGTGTCATGATTCTGTTTTTTTTTTTTTTTCAAGGATCGCAATTCACCCATTATGCAGCAGTTAAGCAATGTGGGTATGAACAATACAAACATGGGCCGATCTGGAGGCAACATGAACCCCATGGCTGTCCTTCAACTATTTCAGAGTCTTCAAGGACTCAGTACTCTTGCTCAGTTGACCAGTAATCTTGGTGCCTTGAGTGGTAACAGTGGTGGTTTGGCTTCTGGTGGTGGTATCGGTGGAAGTGGAGCAGCTGCTGGTATGCAAGACAACTCCGGCGCTAATCCTCTGGCTGCACTTGGTGGATTGGGGATGCTAGGGAGCACACTTGGGCTTGGTGGCGGAGGAGGTGGAGGCAATAGTGGGATTGCTGGGCTCGGTTCATCTCACCACAATGACGGGGGAACCTCAGGAAGGCAGGTGTTTGTGAGAAATGTAAGTAGTATATGTCTATCTTTATATCTGTAATGCTATTATTACTGTGGGGGTATGAGTTCTGCATTTGAAGTAAATTGTTCTTTGTATAAGTGTGGAAAAGAAAAGAAATTTTTAATTAATCACTTGTTTATTGAAGCAATCATCAAAATGCTAATTCAAGTGTACTGGTAAATGTCAAGTTTTCATTTCTTTTAAAAAAATGCCTTTGACATGTGTGCTTTCTTACAGAGCACTTTCAAAACTGCTCTGAATTAGAATAATTATATTGATTAAGCTGGCTATGAAATACAAAATGAAATATCGAGAAACTGGAAATCTCGAACATGTGGCTGTCATGTCCAAGTTAGAAATAACAGTCAAAATTGATTCTGTTTCCACAGCTTCCTTGGCGGTACAACTGGCAAGACCTAAAGGACAAGTTCAAAGGAGCAGGTAACTGCATTATTGTTTAAAGGAACCGTATCACTGTTTGCATATCTTGAAAAGCTTAGCCTAAATTTTCGTTTTTTGTAATCTGTGTTAATTTTCTCCATCCTTGGCCATCCTTGTTTCTTTATGGTTTATTATTATCTCTTTTGTGTTTTTCTATCTTAGTATTTTTTTCAGGTTTCCTTGTACATGACCAAAAATTAATAATTCAAAATACTCTGACAGATGAGTTTTTTTAAACAAAAAATAAAAACATCAACTAAGAACTACTACAGCTGTTCATTGCATTTACAGTGGTGGTCAAACGCTCATAAAAGGGGCCTGAAATGAAGATGGGACTGGGAGAGAAAGGAAGAGGGTGTCAGAGGTTTCATTAATGATTCAGCAGGGAGGAAACCCTTCTTAAACTGAATTCAAATTAGGCTCAAATTAGGGGATGAGAGCAGAAGTTTGCTGTGTTGTGGTCAGTGACTGGAAAAAATATTCTGGGACCTAAGCAACCAGTCAGGTGCAAATAAACCAAACTCGGCCAGAATGTGGTCACATAAATAATTATCTTTCCCACAGTTAGATCAGAGCTACACTAATTTGTTCTTCGCGAGTTTTCTGTTTGTTTTGATTGTCCTTTTCGGCTGGTTTCAAAAGAAAACACTCTATTAACATATTTGCTGGGCTGTTTGTTGAACACAGGAAGAGTGGTTCGTGCAGACATTATGTCAGAATCCGGTGGAAGATCCAAGGGCTGTGGTACAGTGTTGTTTGAGACTTCTGAGGACGCTGCTCATGCAATACGTATCCTTTTAACCTGCGAATGTGGATTGTTACAATGCATGTTACTCCAACAGATATCCATACCCCTCCAGATGAAAGGTTTTTTTTGTTTTATTAGGGTGAATGGAACCACCCCCCCCCCTCTCTGACCCTCACACGCTCAGGGGATGGGGAGGGTACACTGGTACTTCAAAAGACAGTACTTTTAAAACTTCATACTTTCCATGAAAAATGTTGACCTGTGAAGTTACATATACAGTGTTCTTTCCCCCCTCCCCCCTATCTGACATGGAATTACCAATTGCCTTCCTTTGTGTTTGTTGAAATATTTTCTATTGCTGAACAGCATGGTTATGAAGTAGCTGTTTACAGCAACTCCATGTTAATACAAAAAATCCAGAAAATTTGTTGCTTTTATCATTGTATATGACATTTCCAAGTGAAAAATGTATTAATTTATCGTTGACGTGCACAGAACCAGTTTTTCAGTGCCTCATAGAGTTTATATGTAGTCATACGAATGCATGCATTGTTAATTTTGAAAAGCATGATAAAGGACCCAAATTCAGGTTTTTGGAGAACAAACCCAGCTATAGCCATACTCGTTGAATAGAATGCTTGAACCTTGTACTTCAAAATTTTAAGACCTTCTAGCAACTCTGCCATGCTACCTACGTGTATAATTTAGCTTCTTAAGTAGCAATTTGAATTTTAACTAATGTAACAAGGAAATCTTGTAAACAAATGCAGCATATCTGGCCTGGGTTGTTCCAAAGGTGGATAACACTGTATCTACTAGTTAAATCACTGTCCAACATTTATCTACTGGATAGCGATTTATCTGGCAAATAGAGTTATGCAGCTTTCCAACAAAAAAACTGGGGAACGATAGTGTAACATTTTGGCTTTTTCCTTAACATCTGACAAGGTATGTTTAATGGAACATTGATTGATGGTCGTGAAATTGATGTGAGGATGGATCGGTTAGGCTGAAATGAGGCATGCTGCTGGGCTTTGTGGAATGGAGATTGCTGTTGTCTAATGCTTTCCTGTGGCTTCCACTTGATTTTGTTGATCTTCTGATTGTTTAGTTCTTATATAATGGATCTGATGTGTAGAATAGGCCTGTAAATAGAATTCATGCATTTGATGGTCTGTGGAGCACTTCAACTAGATGGATTGTTGGAAATTGTTTAGTCTAAGCAAGGTTTCAAGTGTTTCATTTTTATCTGGGCTTTGAAGCATTGTTTTATTTTGCGTACCCATTCATAAGTTATTGGTTCATGGAAGTGTCCAGGTTGTGACTTACAGGAAAAAAGGTGCACTATCCCTTTTCTATTGACTTTGGAGTCACTTACTTACACTTCCATTCCATTTTTGCGTGAACAGACATCAAACATCAGTTCAGTCTTCAAATTGCATAATACATGCAGAAGTTGTCTGGTCTTGCGTCGATGAATTTTTTTATCATTTTACCAGTTGATCTAGTTTAACTTATTCTTGAGGAAACATCACGTGGTATTTTAAATGTGGTGAAACAAAAGCCATTACTTAGTGCACAGATATTTGCCTCTCCTTAATTAGGAAGGTCTTACATGGAAACTTTGTTGTTCACTGTAAGGTTGAAACATTTGTTATAGAGATCAAATGTTTGGTAAAATGACATTGAAATGAATGATCTGCTTATTTGTTTGCTTCTTTCTTTGGGTGGTGGTGGTGTGGTGGGGATGTGTTTTTTGGGGTTGGGAATGGCCTGATGTACCTCTATGAAGTGTGTTAAGGTCGGAAATGGGCGTGGTCATGAGTGATGGGGTCATGATATGGGTGTGATAGGGTGTTAACATGTGCATGATTGGGTTTGTGTTATGGGTGCAGTGGGGCCGTGAAATGGGTGTGGTGGGGTCATGGTGTGCTTACAGTGTGCTCCGTATATCATGGTGCCATAGAGTCCTTGGTGTTGTGGAGCCATGATATAGCTGCAGCTGTGTTGTGGATCATGATAAAGGAGTGTCAGGTTTATAATTTGGGTACCATTGGGCATCATATAGATGTTGTATGATGGTCAAACTGCTGCTGTCTAAAGCGCATAGTACATCTTAGGTCTCCATGTTTGTATGTGGGTTTTCATATGGGTGTCTTGAGGACATCACAAAAGATTTCTTAGTTATGTTTTAAGTATCCAAGGGGTATCAAACAGAAGTAATAAGGTTGTCATAAGGTACAGTCATCATGTGAGTGTCTTGGCAGAGTTCTCATGCAAGTGTCTAAAGGACAGTGTTGTCATTCGAGTTTCTATGAACACCATAGGGTTGTAATACAAGTGTCATAGAGTTCACATTCAAGTGTCCAAGGGTTGTCCATTTAGTGCCTTTGGGTGATGATGAGTGTCTCAGTTTTGTCCTACATGTGTCTTAGTTCTCATGCTAGTGCCTTAGAGTTCTCATGCAAATGCCTGGGTTATCATTTTAGTGCCATAGGTCATGATGAGTGTCTTAGGGTCACTATACTGGTGTCTTAGAGTTCTCATGTTAGTGTCCAGTGGTAATGATGAGTGTCTTGAAGGTCTTCATACAAGTGTCATAGAGTGTTCATGGAAGTGTCTAGACGGTTTATCATTATAGTGTTATGGGGGTAATGGTGAGAGTATTAGGGTTGTCGTACAAGCATCCTAGAGTTCTCATACAAGTGTCTAAGGGTCATCATTCAAGTGTCTTAGGGTTGTCACACAAGTGCCTTTGAGTTCTCATGCGAGTGCCAAAGGATTGTCATGCTAGGGTCTTAGGGTTTTCTCATGATGAGTGTCTTTGAGTTGTCACATAATTATCTTTAAGTTCTATTGTATTGGTGTCATGATAACTGTCTTGAGGTCTTCACACTTGCAAGCATCTTGGAGTTCTCTTGTGAGTTTCCAAGGGTCATGACGATAGGTTCTTACAGTCAAGATGGGTATGTTAAGGTCATCTCTTAGAGTTTTCATGCGAGTGTTTAAGGTTCATCATTCTAGTGTCTTGGGGTCATGATAGTGTCTTAAGGTCTTCATACAAGTGTCTTAGAGTTCTCTTGTCAGTGTCTACGGATCATCATTATAGTGTCTAAGGTTGTGATGAGTGCCTTAAAGTACAGTTCTCGTGCAAATGTCCAAGAGTCATCATTCTAGGTTTTACAGTCATGATTAGTATCGTAAGGTCTTCATACAAGTGTCTTAGAGTTCTCACACCATCATTATAGTGCCATAGGATTTTGATGGGTGTCTTAGGGTCGTTATTAAGTGTCTACAGAAGAAGTTCTTGTGCAAGAGTCTAAGGGTTGTGATTTTAGTGTCAAAGGGTCATGATTTGTGTCTTAAAGATGTTATACAAGTGTCTTAGATTGTTCATGCAAGTGTCTAGACAGTTCATCATTATAGTGTCATAGGGTCATGGTGAGTGTCTTAGGGTTGTCATACAAGCATCCTAGAGTTCTCAAGTGAGCATCATAAGGTCGTGATGCTAAGGTCTTAGGGGCATGATGAGTGTCTTCAGGCTATCATGTAATTTATCTTAGAGTTCGAATGCAAGTGTCTAAGGGCCATCATTCTAGTGTCCTACCCAGGGTTGTCATACAAGTGCCTTTCAGTTCTCATGTGAGTGTCTAAGGGTTGTCATTTAAGTGTCTTGGGATCCTGATGAGTGTCTTAGTGTTCTCATGAGAGTGTTTAAGGGTTGTTGTGAGTACCTTAGGGACGTCATACAAGTGTCTTATTGTGCGGTGAATACATTAGTAGCTCTGTAACAGGATCTGACAAAGAAACAAATTCTGCAATGTACTGTGGTGTACAAAGGTATAAAACGTTTCACGCAGTAGAACTGGTGTAAGGTAATTCTTGCAGGCCAGCTGATAAGGGAAGTTAAAGATGCTTCTCTCACTCTCCTCCATTTGACAGAAGTTCAAGCTAAAGTGGAAAATGATCTTCTCAATCTTGGTTTGTCAAAGGTTGGCATTAAAGGGTTAAAAGTAAAGCCATACTCCAGTGTAATTGGTCCACCAAGCAGGTTTACACTGGTAAACAGGCAAAGTACTGCATTTGAACAAAGTGACCCATCAGTGAGGAGCCAAAAAACGAAACTGTGTAATCCAGAGCCAAACACACTAACCATCAGCCCAAAGCATCTATCACAAAGGTCTGTCAGCTACAATCTATGGTACAATGCAGCTTCAGTCATGAACCATTGCTCACCCTGAGGGAGGGTGAGGGAAACAAGTTGCCTGTTAGTTTAACACAAGACAATAAATCTGATCATGCAAAGTTGTTTATTTTCAGGCCTTCTCGCTTGGCAACAGGTTGTTGACTAGTTTTCTTGAGAGTGTTGCCCTGGTGTTAGTTTTTGTAAACTTCTTTGATTCTGTAAAGGATGATATCAGATCTTTAGTTTAAGGTATGAACACCACAAAAAAGGGTTGAACACCACAGGAACACTTCACAAAATTCACAAAGGTAAGTTTGAGTAAGTATTACTCTGGGCGGGTGCTCCCTATAATGGGGGGGAGCTCTGCCTGGAAGGGGTATCTTTTTCAGGCATAAGGTGTATAAGGGTGAGGTATATGAAACTTCGGAAATCTGTCATTTTGTCACTTAAAGCCCTTTTATCAAATTATCTTGAACAGATGCACCTTACTTAGGCACCATGTGTAAATCACAAGGAGACTTCCATTTTGGCAGTTCATTCTTAATAAGGGCCAGTTTTGAATGTGAAAGGGGTAACTTTTTCAATTAAAGGTAAATGAAATGGGCACCTTGTCTGTCAAAATGGTACAAAAACAGTGAGGGCTTGGACCTTTGAACAGAGCTTCCTCGTATAGGACTTTGTAGGGTATTCTCCCTCCCAGTGCTAGTTTAACCTTCCACTCTCAACCTCTCTGGTCTCTAAATTGGCAGGAAGAGAAGAGAATCTGTCTTGCAGGGTCTGATTGCATGGCTCTCTTTCTTCCACCTGCTGCCTCTCACTATCTGCAGTGTTGAGGATTTTTCATCCCACTCCTAGGTAGATTGTACTCATCTGAGCCCTTGCTATAAGCAGTTGTCTCTAGGGTTAAATTTGGGCCAAATGATTTAATGATTATTTTTTTACGAAGTAAAATTCATAATGCTCTCTGATCTCTGGTGGCATTGCTCCATGGCTGTGCTCAGGACACATGCACCCCTGGCTCCTTGGAGTGAAGTCCTGTGCTCCCTATTTCACACTTTAGCAGCATCAGGGAGCAAGGCAGAGTGACCATCAGATAGCAATGAATTTAACTGTCTCTATTCTGAGATTACTGGTAAAAACCAAAAAAGAAATATGTAAATACTGCCTGTAAGTCATCTTATGAAGCTAGAATCTATTCTTATATGGTACATTACACACTTAGTTTAATAAAACAAAGTAAGAAATGTGGTTGTTTTTGCTGTTTTTATTTAATGCATGCTATGATAGGTCAATTGTAGTGGAGGTAATAAGCTGTGATCATAACCTTCCTCCCTACATGACCCTGTCCCTCCCTCCTAAGTCTCTTCTCACGGGGCTTGGAGAAGTGACTTCTGATAATAACCCTACACTCCCGATAAGACTAGTTAAAAAGAGCTGTATTACAGGTCATCACACAAGGCATCTCCCATTCCATGACTGTTAAATAAATTTTCTCTGAAGGGATTAGCTGTTATTTCACTTGACACTGCAGTCAAATATTCTTTTGTTTAAAAAGGTGTAGAAACAACCAAAAGGGTCAGTACAATATGACTATCAGCTGTTGACAATTTAGAAACTTTTTCCAGAAAGGGTGAATGGTTTGCAGGCAATCCCCTTTCATTCCCAGAGCCATCTGTCCCTCTCAGCTGGCAGGGCCTTGACACAAGGAAAAAAGGGGGCTATGAAGACATATATTTTGCTTTTTGGTTTACCGACACCAGTTGTAACCTTTGTGAAGGTCACCATCCTGTGATTTCAATAGCCGTCTGAGAACCAGCATCAAATTGTGAATCCCTTAATTTAAGAATCCAGCCATACAAGTCTCCAGGGCCACCTAATACACCTGCCAACTAAGAGAGCTAGGGGACTTCATGTCAAGAATGCAAGCAATCTTGAGCACCCTGCCCCTTCTTCTCTGCAGAGGTGAGTGTAGGTGCAAAGTTGAACGGATCATAATGCTCCTGAAGCGGATTCTCTCTACCCGAAAACTAAAACCCTCGAGCCTCTGCAGAGAAGAGAACCTTGCCCCCCAATTTGTTCTCTTATCTATTTCTTCTCCCCCAATCTCTTACCCTTCCTCAACAGCCTTTGACCAAGAAGGACTAGCCTTTGAGTAATATGCAAACTAGCAAAACTGATACATTGATTCAAGTGATCTAAGACAAGTCATTCTTGGTATACCTTTATTACAAGTTACAGAAGATTATTATCTTTTTTTATAGAAAATTTAGAAGACAACTGAGTTAAGCATGGCACCGAGGCATTGTACAATGTCTGATGTCATCAACACTTCGACACTCTCTTCCAGATGACGCTTAGGATCCTAATAGGAAATGAAAATCACTTTTAACCTCACCCCTTGCCTTTGAAACTACAACTATCATCAATATCACTTCACTTCTTCTAGCACCTTTTACCTCCAGAATTAAACCCTACACTATGTGAACAGGGTTCTAACTTTAGTTAAAACTATGTTGTCATCATAGTCCACATTGAGCCATGGGTCACACAAGGCCTTAACCTCTATCAGTGTAGAGGATTTCTCACTTGCATCTGATTGTTCAAATGGAGCAGTTCTTTCACGTGGCACTGTTTATACTGATTTCAAGTCACTATAAATGAAACCCCTTCTATAACTGTACACCATTCAAACGAAAGCTCTTGAACAGTACTTTTAATTCATTTGGTGCCATTATATGTGACTGTTCTAAAGAAGCTTTTGAGCAGTACTTTATGCTGTTCAAGGTGGTTCTAACGTTCATATTGGAGATCTAATATAGAACACTGAAATTTAACATTTGAAGAATTACACTCGTCTAACATTTTTACTGTTAATAACATACATGTATATGAACACACCTGCTTGCCGACATTTTTTATAGCTCTTTGTTCTGGAGTCATAGTGTCTTCTTCCTCCACTGCCTACAATTTTCAAAAGCCCAAGTTAGAAAGCTCTAAAATAAAGCCCTCTCTCAACTCAGTAACATAACTTAAATACTGCAGGGTTAATAAATGGTTTCAGTTGAGTGTCAAGGTTTTGGTCTTTTGCTTAAAATTGACACTGAATTCTTGCATCTTTCAAAATATCTTACCTTGTGATAATTCTTGACAAGTTCTAGCATTTCCTGTAGTGAATAAACATAGATATGTTTAAAACTGTTCATTTAGCATTATTGCTTTGACATAATTAATAAATATCTACATCATACCCACTCTTCTGATGTCAGGGCTCAAAGTTAACTTTTTAGTCCACTTGCAAAGTTTTGCAAGTAAGACTATTTCCACTAGTAAACTGGTGAGACCACTAGCAAATTCTTTCCAAATGTTTGGGAGACATGGATGATTCTAACCCACAAATGTTTGCTAGTGGATAGTTTTCTCACTTGCAAATTATCAAAATCAATTGCATTTTGCAAGTTTGTGGGCTTTCAATTCAAGCTCTGGCCTAAATTTACATTGTAAACAAAACTCCTGCATCTCCGGCTGTCCCCCTGGAACAAACCCCCCCCCCCCCCTCCCTCACAGATACATTGTATACCCCTATCCAAATACACCGGGAAGTCTCTTAGGGGATACAAAGTATATTTTATCGTCTGAATAAACCTGTTCTTGAAATCTTTTGTTAAGATGAGTACATGTACAAGTGACATTCAATGTTATAAAAACTATTATTAATAGCTTGTTCCACGTAGTTTTTCCACAAAAACTCAGAAAAGTATAGACCGAAACTAATTAAAAATAAAAAAAAGTATTGTCACCTTCACTGTCTTCTGATTCAGTGAGCAATGGTCATCGTAATCCCGTAAAGTTAACCCATCCATCCATGTTTTTTTGTGTAGATTCAGCAACATCTATGAGAGTACAACAAACCAATGAGTATGTGTGTTATTTGGGAACCAATCAGTGCATATCTACTGTTATAAGGCAACCAATCAGAGTGGGCTTTACACTGCAGCCAATTTTGTAGGGAAATCAGAAAGCTTGAGCAAGTGCTTAAAAGTCAACTTTAACTCTCAAAGCCATGTTACAAGATTGAAGGGTTGTACTAAGCTGTGAAAATAAGGTTATATTACTTTTCTCACCTAAAAATGCTAAATGCCTCTACTTTGATAAACTTCGACATGCCAACAGTGAAGTGAGTTAGAACTTAGAGGCACTTCATTTGAGTTCGCTCAGTCACTGATAGCAATTAACTGCCACTAGAAGGGCCCCACCATTTCAAATTTTCAAAGGAAATGAAAAAAAAAAAAAAAAAAAAAATTCGCCATTATTATTTAAAAAAAAAATATAAAAAGACAAAAGGAAAAACAAAAGAAAATAATTTAATTTCGCCCAGTAATGAAAAGAAATTAACGCCCACAAAAAGGCCCCCACATTTTAAAATTTCAAAGGAAAATAAAAAAAAAAAAAAAAAAAATAGTTCGCCATTATTATTTATAGTGAAAGTAT
>Ga0126337_10002349_pt1 | contig 11997 bp, 9 predicted proteins | sample DipCmetagenome_FD_92527 | JGI IMG/M metagenome (GOLD analysis project Ga0126337, IMG submission 92527) | Coral microbial communities from La Bocana,Puerto Morelos, Mexico - Diploria C A metagenome | ecosystem: Host-associated > Invertebrates > Cnidaria > Coral | place: La Bocana,Puerto Morelos... | reverse complement strand
TAATAATAATAATAATAATAATAATAATAATAATAATGAAATTTTAGAATTATGATGTGTGTATAATAATAATGAAAACATAAAATAAACTTTAATAATAATAATAATAATGTCATATGGCAAATGATAAATAACAATGATATGACATTGACTTTAGGTGGAACTTACTTTCAGATGAATGGTTTCACACAAATGCTCATCGCTATAGAGAGGCAAAAGGCAATTCAGAAATATCCTATTATTTGGTTAAACTGAACTGGTGTTACTCTAGTCTAGTATAGGCTAGTGTAGCTGTCTGAAAGCTTGTTTGTGCCGTGATATAAATTTGTTTTAATTCCAAGAGGAATGGTTATAAAAATGGAAAGTTACCTATGCTGCAAATATGCTTTGATTGTAGTTATTGTATTTTTAGTGTTGGAAGGAGAATTACTTGCTGATAGGATAAGTGGTGACCTCTTAGTTATTAACATTTATATTTAGCAAAGACCCTTACCCCCAGGGGGGGGGGGGTGCTCCCTTATATGGGCTTTATAGGTATGTGCAGCCCCAAAGGGTAATGTTTTTCAGCCGTTTGGTCATAGATTGGGTATCAATTTTAGCCATTTTGCTGCCATTTTGGTCATAAATAGGGTATCGATTTTTGCACTCTAGTCTTCAATTCGGTTTTTTTTAAAAGAAGCTGCTTTTTCATCATGCCTTCCTTCTCCCATCCACGCTTTGACTTCCTCTACACCGTTTAGCGCCAGCTATGCAGGCTAGATAAAGCCAGCAACAAAAGCCCTTCCCCTAATGATCTAAGAGTCAGGTCATAAATAGGGTATCAAATTTTTGTTCAGGTCATAAACAGGGTAGGGAAAATCACAAATTTTGGTCATAAATGGGGTAAGGGTTTTGGGAAGTGGGCCGCACATCCCTACCCAATTTTTCTGGGAGTACCCCCCGCCGGGCCCTTACTGTACTAAAATTTCTTGTTTTAAATAATGGTGATTTAAGAATACATTTATATTTAAAACCAACAGCAACAATGCTCAGTTTTTCAAATGGCAAAGCTTGAAAGGTAGCTTGGAGGAGTGGTACACACTTTGTCTTCTAATTATGGGGGTGCAATAGTAAACAGCTTGTTTCAATACATAATTATTTCTTTATGTCAACCTTACATGCATTACAGAGTGTATGACATCATACAAAACCTTTAATTACATTTAATCTGTTTAACAATTAAAGGCATGTAACTGCTTTAAAAATAATGGATGTTGCTATTGTATGCATAGTAAGTAAGAATGTGGTGGGAGAATTATCACTAAAGATTTACTTTGTTTATCAGATTATCATTTATCTTACTATGGGGATCACTGTCTCAAAGGTGGCCGACATAACTAGCATCCTCAAATTTCTTTTTGTATTTTGGTTTAAAATGAAGTCCAGTGTTATTGGTCTCAGCAGATTAAAAGTGCGGTTGTGTATATAAATTATATAAACGCTCAAGGCCAGTTTTCATTCATAAGTTAGGTGATTCAAATTGCGATATCGTGCATTCACCCTGCGAGCAGAGCCTCTTGTTTCTGTTTTGAGCGTACAAAGCATATGTACCAATGTTTTGACTTCTTTTTTTTACTTTTGACTTTAATAGCATTTATTTTTGAGAATCACAAGGAGTGGCTGATCCGCTAATAGCAAAACTAATCGAGGCGGATCAGTCTTACCAGGATTTTTTAAATTATTCAATTTACATAATTTTCTTGATTAGAGTTATTTTTTTACATTAAAAGTAAGACATTAAAAAAAGGAAAATTGTTTCATTAGTTTGAGAACTATTGGGTGTTTGAGGAAGAGAAAAGGAAATGGAAAAAACAACATTGACAAATTGACAGTAGATCTGATATTCAGGGACAACAATATTGTCGACACCTGTTATATTTCGGAACCAGGAGAACTGGGTTCGGGTTAAATATGGCGGAATCACGGATGTACCGTCCGTTTGGAGTAGTCGGAGCATTATTAGCCACAACAATAGCAGGAACTGTACTTCTCGAGTTAAATCTACAAAGGAAGATTATACTACTGAAGATTCAAGTATTCTTGTTGTTTTTCATGGTTATGTGCGCTTTGTCCCGGTTTGTTTGGATAAATCTGACAGTATTACTTCCCAACCGGCTGTCGTACTCAAAAAGTTCACTCGTGGTTCATTGGGTTTTGTACGTCGTTCTTTCCATCTTTCTCGGTCTAGCCTCCTTCAGTCACCTCATTGGTCGACTTTTTGTCGGTTCTGAGCCATACTTCATCAGCAGACTGGCATTTACATGTCTAGGACTTATTCTTCTGATGTTCTTCAACCTTTGTGTCCTTACCGTTGTTTTCGCGGCTTTAAGAGTTTGTAGGTTCACGTTACCTAATGCTGACAAGTTGAAGGCCATCGTAGCTATTACTGTTTCTCTGCTTCTGTGCATGAAAGGGTTAACTGCTGCATCCCGAGGGCCAACAATCGTTGGACTGACTGTACCTCTTGCAAAGCTACCACGATCTTTAGACGGCACGAGAATAGTTCAGCTTTCAGATATTCACATGGGCCCCATGATTGGACATGCTGCACTTGACAGGGTTGTGAACATGGTTTCTGTGATAAAACCAGATATCATTGTTATTACAGGAGATCTGGTTGATTCAACTGTGGCAAACTTAAAACAAGCTATTTTACCTCTAAAGAACATGAGATCAAAATATGGGTCATTCTTTGTTACAGGTACAAAATAGACTTGTGCAAGGGAATGAAAGGAAAGGGGAGTAGGAGGAACAGGCTCCCATCATGTTGATACACCCTGACTTTTCAATGCATGAATTTAACTTAACAAGGTTATCCGCAATATATCCAAATTCGAAGAAAAATTTAGATCTCCTGTTTAACTAACATGGCTTAAATTGTAAGTTCATGCTCTATTTTGTTAATTACTCTAATAAATTAATCCAATAAGTACTTTTCTTAGAATTTGTAGTGTCCCTTTCTGCTAGGTTTTTAGGTAATGGCAACCTTATTGGTCGCAAAGTTGCTATAAAAGCCAACCATGTTGTGCAAAAGTGATTTTTCTGATAAGCATTACATGATCACCAACTGGACAAAGTTTGAGGATTCCTATATGATTAATCCTTTGGTATGGTATTTTGACTTTTGACTGCATATTTAACCTTCATATGCACTTTTATGAGTTACATTTGCTTCATTTATTTTTATCTCTTATTAGGAAATCATGAGTATCACACTGGAGATGTTGATGCCTGGCTCCAAGAGCTAAAACAACTTGGAATTGAACCCCTCCACAACTCACATGTACTTATTTCAAACAAAAATAATCCTGAAGACAAGATTTACCTTGCTGGGGTAGATGATATACAGGCTGACAGCATGAAGTAGGTTTTGACTATCTATCAGTTGTTCAAATGGGCTACTAGCTCTCCCACTTGCCTAAGTTTTAGTATTATTATCCAAATACCTCTCTCTCTATTCAAGAGGATAAACAGGTACTGTTACTTAGCAGTACAACCTATTAAATTCTGGGGATGACTCCCAGTAGACAGGAAACATTCTGACAAAGTAGTGGGCCACCAAGGGCCTACTATGGCCTGCTTGCCCCCCAAAAAAACAGCAGACACTTGATTGTGTGTGTGTTTTTTATTTTCTTTGTGTTTGAGATGTTTTTTTTTTCTTAATTGTATATGTTTGCATATGAATTACAGCTATGAAAACCATGGAATGAAGTTGTCACAAGCTCTCAGTGGAAGACATAACAAGTTTCCAACAATTCTTCTGGCTCATCAACCATGGGCTGCTCGTCTAGCACTGAATGAGTATCAAGACATAGATTTAATATTGTCTGGTCACACACATGGAGGACAGTTCTTTCCCATGCACATACCAATATACTTTTACAATCCATTTTTTTCTGGTCTGTACAAAGAAAAAGAAACTTTTGTTTATGTCTCCTCTGGAACTTATTTTTATAGCGTGCCACTCAGAATTGGATCCACACCAGAAATAACTGTTCTAACTTTAATTCGTGCAAAACAGTAAATTTTCTTGATAATGCCCACATGGTATGTTATTTCTTGATTTGGCATACACTGCATGACAAATTCCTTGACAACAAGTGCTTGAAATAATTCTCAATAACCTGTCAGTTAGCAAGCAGATCTATTCATTTTTCAAGAAGAAAGAGAGGATTTACTGGTGGTTGACGATTTTCATAATATTTTTGAGAACACAGAAGTCAGGGTGCAGTTGTTTCTCAATCTATATTTCTTATTATGTCTTCAGTTAGTGGTGAGAAAAACCGGCAATACTGTAAATTTTTTGAATTAGCGCCCTCCCTCAAATAATCACCCCCTTCGAATCAGCCTGCCCTCGAATGAGTGCCACTTTTATGGAAGAGTACTGGGACAACAAAGGATGTATAGATTTGTTCAATCACAAACAATTATGGACTCATTGATTATGGACTCATTCTCCTGATGCATTGCCTAAAGACCAACCAACCTTGTGCAGCAGGCCTAGACCAGCTAAAGGGGTTCTACTGTGCAGTTCTTCAAGAGAGACAGATCCTTCTAAGACTTCTAAGAGACTGACACATACATATCTAACAATGTATTGCCCCCGTACCTTGATTGTGTACCTACTGTCTTTACTAAATTTGAAATAAGCCGCTTATTGCCAGATTAGCATTTGAAATATCAGGCTTTGAATTTTAAACCGCAAAAATCATCCTTCACTCCCACCGTATTATTTGATCTTTTTTTACTTATTTATTAATCTATTTATCTATATTGTTTAATTACAACTGGTTGTCTTGTTTACCTCACCATTACCTTGTTTATATTTCTGTTACTTGTCACTATGGCTGATACAAAATAATGTAGTTGCAACACTCATAAGTCTGATGTAGCCATGCAGATAATCGTATTCGATCAGGAGTGTGCTTTATCGCACAAGTTGTTGCTATTGTTGCCTTTTTCCGCAAATGAGGCCAATGAATACTGATTTCGGCAGTGTTTACATTGCTCAAATAGTATCATAAAAACTCGAAAAATGCGAGTAGTATATCACGACCAAAAATAAAAGGAGGAAAGACAAAGAAAAAGTTTTCCAACATGCACTGGCCGGGAATCGAACCCGGGCCTCCCGCGTGGCAGGCGAGAATTCTACCACTGAACCACCAGTGCCCGCTTATCTAAACCTGATTATTATAAATATTAAAAGAAACTTTGCAGTACTTGAGGCCCGACTTGATTTGAATAATTGTTTGAAGTGACAGTTCCGAATAGAAAATTCAGCATTACATTTGTATTTTTCAATTTGATTTTTTCCAAAACACGGTGAAAGGTGGTATGCAAACTGGACAATATGATCAAACGCAAAAGTGAGTAGTGGAAAGCGCCGGATCACCGATTACTCTATTCTGGGGAAGCTGTAGCCCCCGGCGAGGGCGGAAAAGAAATTGGGAGGCAAAGGAAACCATGCACCGTCTTGATGTAACAGTGGTTTCAAAAAAACCTGACATATCTATGAGACAGATTGTTTAATGGTTATCTGCGAGATATCAAGGTCAAAGATATTGAATGTCAAGATGTAGAGTAGTGCTTGGTATTATTCACAGCCATATCTAAACCATTACGGGTTTTAACTTTTTGACTACATTTTTGTGTCTACGAATGCACCAGAAAATATTTGTTCTACGCACACAGGCTATGATCACGCTCTGGATCACGCCCTGGAGATAAGGGCATGAAATTAGACCTTGGAAACGAGGTTACTACACTCCAGTTACCTGAAACTGTGAAAACATCATAGGATCTCATTACAAAACCCGAGTACTCGAGGAGGCGGATATTATTCTGCAGAAACACAATCCAGCCAGCCATACTAACCAGAGATCGCTACTAGGTAAGTCAGTGGAATGTAGCAATTCTATAGCAAACATTCTGGTGGTATTTTTTGGAATAAACTAAGCCCTTCTTGTTTTGTTACTGGATAAAGGATGTTTGATTAATTATTGAATCTTCACCCGGGAACCGAAACCGTACACTGTGAATTTTTACATCGGCATGCCTCCTCTGAATGCTTCGGAAATGTTTTGCAAATAATCTTCTTTTTTAACTGTATCAGGAAAGTTTATCAATATGAGTTTAAAATCACAAACTGAGCATGACTCGCCAAGCGATTTTTATTTTGGGCGGTGCGCTTTTCTAGAAGAAGTAGTCACTCTAAACCTTGTCACGTTTAGATACGTCAGTTTTGTATCGGAAGGTGAAGCGAAACCAAACTCGTCATTTTGCTGCCGATTTATGCTTTGTATCCTGCAGTACATTCCTTTTGTTGCTATATAACTTAGCATAAAAGCGTGAGTGACGTGACGTTATCTGTGAACTTCATGATGTGCTTCAGATATCTAACTGTCATTGTTCCAGCTGCGCGCCATATTTTTTTCTGAGGCGCCTCGGGTCAGAGGTCTTCTGTTTTATAGTGCCGTTATGTTGACAGCTCCTGGGTAAGAGATTATTAGTAGCGTGTGTGACAAGACAAACTTAAGTCCATACTTTCCCTAGCATCACTTCTTGTTTATCGAAATAACTCTCGAGACTAATTTTGGGCTTTCTTTCTTGAACACTGGTCCGAAAATGGGTCAGGAAAAGTTAACATGTAACCCAACCCAGCTGATCATTGACTTACTACAATCTTGGACAGAATAAAGCAATGATGATGGCGGGAAGGAGCAAAAACGCGCCATTTTGGCATCATTGAAATGGGGAGAGGGGTGGTCCAGATGTTCCATTTATTTTGTCCAAGATTGCAGTACTGTAGATGAGAAGTCTAATAAGAAGCTAGCCGCTAGTGTCTTATCGCCGCAATTCGTTTGCACATAATCCCCTATGTGCTTGACCCCTTTCGTCACATTTCAGAAGGCACTGAAGAGGGAAACGAGAAAATATGGAAAATTAAAATGGGGTTTGTATGCTTTTTTTGTGTTGATGAGTTCGTCGAGAGCGCAAGCAAAAGGATTTGGAAAAGACCGGAAAAAAATTGTAGCAAAAAATAAACGTCTGTAGATAGAGTAATGGTCACTAATACAGCGTTTGTTAGTCACTAATTAACTAGCTGTTATCACGAGGTTAATTTTTCAGCTAGGGGGCGCTTTAATAGCCGTTGCCGTTGCATAGAGAGTTTTCCGTTGCAGAGAGGTTAAAATAAGATAAGAGTTCGATGATTTACGGGTACATAAAATATAAAGACTGACTAACTAGTAACTAACTAGTAAGCAAATAGGAAACAATAACATAGACGTTACTTTGAAAGGAAAGTTTTAAAAACAACAACAATCGGAACTTTTTCATGTAATTGGAAAAACACTTCAAATTATAAACTCCCTGGGTTCAATAGTGGCAAATATATTGCTGTACCTCATGTAGACTAGAGAAACCATTTTATATTGATGGTAAGCAAACACATTATTCGAGTCACCAAACATGTAAATTGTCTAAGACGCTCTCTTGCTGTGTTTTTGTTAACCTGTAGAAGCCCTTTCTAGAAAAAAACTATCCATTATTTAATTAAACACAATGTGGCTTAACGCTGCAAATTTCAGCGGCGATCATTCTTGTTTCAGTCTATTCTCTCAAGTTGAAGCTATTGGCGCACCAATTTTGGCTATCAACAGTAAAATAATAAAGATATCAGTTAGCTTCAGTTGAACTTAGTTCTATCTTCAGTATACACTGTACTGTACATAAACCCAAGAAATGTAACTATTTAAAAAAAAAAACAATAATGCGCAGCTTTCGTTTGAACGGAAACAATTTGGCTTTTGTGCGGGCATTTTCCACATAGTAATGAGAAGCAATACAAATATGTACACAAAACGAGGTATTCTTTTTTATTTTTGAATGCCTTGTTATGCAAATTTTACTTGGAGGTGAGGCACTTTATCCTGCGTTTCATGCAAATAAATCATCAAGCAAATTCAACAACTGGCGAGGCCAGGTTTTGTCAACTGGCCTTTGATCATCGTTGATCTTTAAAACTTCCTGAGGCTAAAAAATGTTGTGAAGAAAACGGCGAAAAAATTGGTTCATTTTCAAGGTTTCCAACCAGTGACAGATATCTTTTGATATTGTTTACATCTCAGGAAGGCTTTAACCTATCGAAAGCAAAGAGGAAATTTAATTTTGGCGTAGAGTCGTAGTTCGTGGAATATATTAAGGTCGTTTTCGAACATTTCCGCTCGAGCAAACCAAGGTAAGAATCTTGTTATTTTCAGTTGTTTGACACGCGCATTAGTAGAAAGGTTGCCTCGGTCGACTTGAGTTGAGTTCTTGTCCTTTCATTTCTGTTATTACTTGAAACGTTTTACTCGGTTAGATCTAAGGCGTGCGGCGAGAAGATATATTTAAATATCTGCATGTCTGGCCATGTCTTGGATTATCATTTGACAGATATGACTGTCGGGTGTATTTTAGCAGGAGTCGAGCGACTTATAGCAATATTTTCATGTTGATTTCAAGAATTTAGACTCTTGAATTCTGTGTTTTCGTACAAAGGGAGAACGATTAATTTTATGTGACCCACTGACCTCTTTTCGTAGCGTTATATTTTCTTACAGTCAGAATACTATATTTTTCTTACAAATCGATGCTAAGTTCTGTGTTCTGTTTTCACCTTTATGTATGGCTCGACCAGTTGTGCTCTCGTTCAGTTTCGAATATTTTGAGTAAACTTCTACTGTTTCATAAAATATGTTAAATTGAAATCAGGGGTAAGGTACGTTCATAGTTTTAATGATGTAGGTCTGATATTTTTAATGGGTAGATATGAGAGACAAGAGCAACAGAACGAGCGTTAACCGCATTAGAGGCAGAATGTATCTAAAGATTTATATTTTACAGGCAAAGAAGCGTAACTTGTAAGGCGGTAAATAAGCAATTCAGAAAACATGATGGTAATTTTAAACACGCAAATCAATTAGCTTCTCGTGGTCACTCGGGTGCTGCCATCAGATTCTCCATAGCCTCAGGGATAAAGTGTTTTCGTTCGATGCTAAATTCCTTCCATCTAGCGCGTGATCAGATGGAAAAGCAATACTTGAATATCACAATATAAATTGCAGTTTTTTCGGGTGTAAATTGTCTCTCAAGTTCTTCAAATTAAACTTGAATTTCTTTTACATGAACAAAGAAAATGTCAATTCGAAGTTAGAATTTTAAAGACCTTAAAATTAATGTTGTGAATCTTGTTGATGATGGTTGTTAGATTTGTTTACGAAGGTCGTGTTGTCAGCGGTCTCGTTTTGAGTCTCAACAGATTTCTTTTTTCTCTTTGCCACGTGACCTCGAACTGATAAGTTAATCGGATTGTGTGTAACATGTCTCTGGGCTCAGTTGGGGTCAATAGTTATCCTTATCAGCTACTACACGATTTACACTATCCTGATCTACATAAGCACAATTTTTGTGGTCACGGTATAGAAAGTGAATTAGTTAAGCTTTTTGTCGAACAAACCATTTCGAAGAAATAGCAGAACGAAAAAAGAATGAAGTAGCAGAAGTTATGAAAGCTTCCAGGATCAGCTGGTCCGCAAGTCCCGTCTCATTTGTGTTAGTGCCCACTCACTCTCCGATCTCAAACCACTCAACCACTACTCAATGATAAAACAAACGCCACAATGGCACTGTTAGGTAATCGACGTTTTGTGTGAAAAAGCGATCTGTAGTAAGGCAGTGATCGTGAGATTATGGACTTTTGCTACTCATTCTGTCTTCCACGAGTTAGCTTAGGGGAAGGCTGACGGGGAGTGCTCCCATGTGTGGGCCATATAGGTATGTGCACGCCCAAAGGGTGTGGTTTTCAGCCTTTTTGGTCATAAACAGGGTGTGGTTTTTGCGTTCTATTCTGGAATTTGGTATGTTTTTAAGAGGTTACTATTTCATCATTATCAATAAGACAGTCAACAAACGGCAATTTAACATTGGTCTGAACTAGAGAACGAATTTTGAGTCTGAAACAGGGAATTGATCGATTTAAGGGTCGGGTTATATATAGGGTAAGTGAGGAAAATCACAGATTTTGATCATAAAATAGGGTAAGGGTTTTGGGAAGCGGGCCGCACATAATTATATTTTTCTTCCCAGATTAAGACAACGTGCACACGAGCGTTGAAAATCTACGAGCAATGAACGATAGGAATAATAGTTAAAGATATGAATTCGCAGGAGTCCAGGGCTAGATTCTACCAGTAAATGCTCGAGTTGACTAAAACGGCCATTTACATAACCGCAATACATTTAGAATGGGCCCTGTACTGACTTACCTATTCCTTGTCTTCAGATCATCAAAATGTCTGACGAGATAGTTAACGGAACTGAGAAAGTCCACTTCAGCTCTTTTAAAGGAGACGTAATAGTATGTTGCGGAGGATTCGAGGGGAGGTTTGAGCTGGACACCGTGGAAGCTTTCTGCCTGACTACAAACACATGGGCTGACTTACCTCCCATGCCCATGGAATGCAACAGCCTTGCCGCGGGGTCTTATGGGAGTGCTGTCTTTATCGCTGGAGGATCTGACAGGTGACGTCGCAAATATGTTTCTAGCATACATTAAATGTATTAGAAGACCATGGCGCCTTGCTTTTTCTGCAGTTTTGTGTTTGTCTGTCTGTTCTATGCGCAGTCTTTTGTGTAGCACGGTTTTATATCTTTGTTAAGAATGTACAGTTTTGATAGTGATGGTATGGACTTTCTCAGGAGCCCATAGCGATCCAATGTACCAATCTATACTCGAAGCAAATGTAAGTAGTTGACATTAAGCGCGAGAAAACTTGTACGATCATCGAACCACGATTGGTTTTTGTCTCTGATTGGATGAAAAAGCTGCACGAGTTTTTAAGCCAATCGTATAGATAGCGTAGTAACCTCTACCTTGACCGACTGCAGGCGGCAATTTTTAAATTATTACTGTAATAAACAAACTGAATCAAACGAAGGAAAAATCATAAGCAAATATTTTATTCATGGGACGCATTTTCCTGGCAGGAAGAAGCCCATCAACAACACATCATTGTTTGAGTGGCAAGAACAGGCATGGAGAAAACTGGCTCCCATGGATACAGCTCGCGCATACCCCTGTGGTGCCATGGATAAATCGCGGGCTCGCCTTCTGGTAGCAGGAGGATTTAACAACAAAGAGCTCGATTCAGTGGAAATTTTTGATGTTAAGACTGAAAGGTGGATGAAAGCCCCAGCCATGCCATCAGCTCGAACTAAGTGTGGCGGAGCAATTGTGGGTGATTACTTTGCTGTAGTAAGTTCCCATCTTATTGTTTTTTTTATATATAAAAGATTGAGTCGCCAGGTTGAAAAATAGAGAAGAAAAGTAGGAGAAAAGGAGAAAACCCCAACCAAGCATAAAACTAACCCTCCTTTTCACTCTAGATCAACTAATTACCCCTTTGTCTTCTTAAATTTTAACAAGGGTCTAACAATAATAAAATATATATTTATTTCTGTTGATCCTTTAGACTTTATTTTTGGGATTTCATGAAATTTCAAAGACATAACGAGACAGTATTTCCAAAACGTATGAAACATTGAAGCTTTGAACCTTACCTAAACATGTTTTTTAGACAGTTTACATTGAAACAGTGTGATCTTTACACCTTGATCATTTTGAAATGAATTGTTTGGGCAATCTAGAAAAGTACTGATGTAACCGTGAGAGACTGGCAACCCAACGCAACCAGCCAATTCGTGTTAAAGATTTATTCGCTAGCTCAAATAATATTTGTAAATTTACACGTGATGAGGTACCACTGTAAAGGACCTGGTGAATTTTAAATTACGTTATTTTCAGGCGGGAGGCGACGCGTTTGGTCGTCCCACTGACGGAGTCGAATGTTTCAACTTGAAAACAGAAAAGTGGGAGACGTTCCCCGCCATGAATTGCAAGCGCCGTCGCTGTGCAGT